>Ga0265323_10000125_pt1 | contig 43872 bp, 20 predicted proteins | sample 41225metaG_FD_193580 | JGI IMG/M metagenome (GOLD analysis project Ga0265323, IMG submission 193580) | Rhizosphere microbial communities from Carex aquatilis grown in University of Washington, Seatle, WA, United States - 4-12-25 metaG | ecosystem: Host-associated > Plants > Roots > Rhizosphere...
GTACCAGTAACAGCAATGATTCTATCTATTTTGTTTATATGGAAATATCCCCTGACTAAGGCAAAGTTGCAAGAGATACAGGAAGAATTAAAATTAAAAAGAGGGGATGCAGTAATAATTCAATAACACCATATTTTGCATTAGAAATTTGTAATGCATAATTCTGGATAAAATAAATACTAAGTGATCCGGACAGGATTCGAACCTGTGACCCACAGCTTAGAAGGCTGTTGCTCTATCCAACTGAGCTACCGGACCCGGATAGTAGAAATTCTATGAACCTGATTTGAACTTATATTAGAAATTCAACCGTTGTTCAGGGCAGCAAAGTTAAAAAAAAATGAAAACTACAAGTCAGGGCATAAAGAAATAAGTATTTTGTTTTCTTGAACAATACAAATACTGGAAGAACCGAAATTGATTATATTAAATTTTGACTGTAAGAAAATTTTGAAATAATTTTTAATATTGAACAAGGAATGGCAATTTTAGATTTTAAATATTCAAATACTTCTAAAATCAGAAATCGTTAATTGATATTCAATATTCATAAAAAATTTAGTTTTCTTTCAGACATTAAAATTCTATTTTCAACCCATCGTAAGCCAAAATAACATTTTGTGGTAATTCCTTTTGAATATCTTTATATAGGCCCAGTTCATGGCTACAATGGATAATATAGCCAAAGTCGGGTTTAATTTCTTCAATAAGCTGAATTGCTTCTGATAGAGAAAAGTGCGACAGGTGCTTTTCTTTTCTTAAACCTGTAACAGCAATATGCTTCGAACCAGTAATTTTTTGTTTTTCTTCGTCAGGAATATAATTAATATCAGTGAGGTAGGTAAAATTTCCAATTCTGAATCCAAATACCGGCAGCCTGTAATGCAGGGCATGTATTGGAGTTATTTGAATACCATCTATATAAAAATCATGGTTGGTAATAGTATGAAGACTTACCTGGGGTATACCGGGATATTTTTTTTCTGCAAACACATATGCAAATTCCTTCATTAATGATTGCTGCACCCGCATTGCAGCATAAACATCCATTGGCCTCTTTTTTATAAAATTAAAAGCCCTGATGTCGTCAAGACCTGCAGTATGGTCCTTGTGTTCGTGTGTAAAAAGCAGGGCATCTACGTTGGCAACCTTTTCACGGAGCATCTGCTGTCTGAAGTCCGGACCGGTGTCGATGACAATTGTTTTCCCATTTTCCTCTAACATTATGGAAGAACGCAATCGCTTATCTCGGGGATCGTCTGATAAACAGACGTTGCAATGGCAAGCAATTACGGGTACTCCCTGGGATGTTCCCGTTCCAAGAAATGTTATTTTCAAAGCAGTAATCTTTACACTGTAAAGATATTATACTTTGTTTTAAGCAAGGATAAATTATATATCTTTGAATCGACTAATGATTAAAAAAAATAAATTGAATTTAATTAATGAAATAAAAAAATTAGCGAAACTTATAAATACACCTTTTAATATTTTAGTGGTTTCTCATTACAATCCCGATGGTGATGCAATAGGCTCGCTGCTAGCTATGGTTCATTATTTAAATAAAAAAGGTCACAAAGTTTCAGCAATGGTGCCAAATGAAATTCCACATTTTTTAAGATGGTTAAAAGATTCAGAAAAAGTTATTATTTTTCAGAAAAATCAGAAGAAAGCATTTAAGATTATCGGTCAGTCCGACATTATTATTTGTGTCGATTTTAATACTCCCGGAAGGATTAAGGGATTTGGGTCTAAACTTATACCGTCAAAGGCTATAAAGGTTCTCATTGACCATCATCCAAATCCCGATAACATTTTCGATATTAACCTATCCGATATTTCGGTTTCTTCCACTGCTGAACTTATTTATAAATTTATCCTAAAAGCGGGTGACAGGAAAATAATAGACAGTGTAATTGCGGAATGCATCTTTGCTGGCATAATGGCCGATACCGGATGTTTTAGTTATAACTCATCGAACCCGGAAACATTTCAAATCGTGGCCGATTTGCTTACTTGCGATATTAATAAGGATAAAATTTATAACCTGCTTTATGATAATTTTTCTTCGAGCCGGATTAAACTTATGGGTTATTGCCTTAATGAAAAAATGGTCATTATTCCGGAATTTCATGTTGCATATATTTCGCTGACCAGGGAAGAGATGGCGCGTTACAACTTTAAAACCGGTGATTCTGAGGGGTTTGTAAATATTCCATTTTCTGTTAAAGGAATTTATATAACCGCTTTATTTACTGAACAAAAAGATCATATCAGGATTTCTTTCAGATCGAGAGGTAATTTTGCTATAAATGAATTTTGTGAAAAGCATTTCGATGGTGGCGGCCATAAAAATGCTGCAGGGGGTGAATCGAAATTGCCGTTGAAAGAAACTATTGAAAAATTCGAAAAGCTTCTTAACCTTTATCATAATGAAATTGAAAATATTCAATTGTCTGAAAACTAATTTCATTGTTATATTTCTGGTTTTTATACTGATAGCCTGTAAAAATAAACCTGTTGAACAAAACAGGCCATATTTTAACAAGACAGGTGAAGAGCTTATAAGGGTGAATAAATTAATGATTGGTAAAGATGTTATAAATATTAAAGCATATATAAAACGCAGGAATTGGAAAATGAAGGAAACAGAGAGCGGTCTGTGGTATGAAATTTACAAACACGGTAACGGTGATTTGGCTACTAAAAATCTTTTAGCTACAATAAATTTCAGGGTTGAATTACTCGATGGAACCTATTGCTATAGCTCGGATTCTTCGGGATATAAAAAATTTACTATTGGAACCGGTAAGGTTGAATCTGGACTCGATGAAGGAATTCAATTAATGCGAACCGGAGATGCAGCACATTTCATTTTGCCTCCACATCTGGCTTACGGATTGCCTGGCGATAATAATCGCATTCCTCCAAGATCGATTATTGTTTATGATATAGAATTATTAAATTTGGAGAAAAAGAAAGATTAAATTTATCATATTAAGTTCTACTTAAATGAAAAAAATATTCCTGATCATAGGGTTCATTATCACGGTATCTTGCAGTTATTTCTCAAAGTACCCCGGATATAAACATAAGTGGAGTGGCATTTATTACAAGCTTTTATCGATAGGTGAAGACACACAGAGAGCCGTTCTTGGAGATTATGTCACCATTGATATTTCTTATAAAACCCTCAAGGATTCTGTTTTTTTTTCGGGACGAAGAAAATTTCAGCTTACTGCACCCGAATTTAAAGGCTCGATTGATGAATGTTTTAATATGTTAGCAAAAGGTGAAAAAGCTGAATTCATAATCAATGCAGAGAACTTTTTCAAAAAAACACTTCAAACCAAAATGCCTTCATTTATTTCACCCTTATCGGATATGAAGGTACTTATAAGTATGATAGAAATTCAAAGTGCAAAAAACTATGAAAACGAAAAAAAGGCTTTTTTAAAATGGATTGAAGATTTTGGCGATTATGAAAAAGAAATCCTTTCTCAATTTATGTTAGAGCAGAAACTTTCGATAAGGCCCACGCAAAGCGGATTATTTTTTTTAAAAGTGAAAGATGGAAATGGCCGAAAAGTTGTAAAAGGAGACACTATTCTCGTGGATTATGAAGGAAGGTTTTTAAATGGTAAATTTTTCGATTCCACGATTAAACGTCATGAATCATTCCAGTTTGTATATGGAACCGAATGGCAGGTAGTCAAAGGCTTGGATGAAGCAATTGGTTTGATGGAAGAAGGTGAAAAAGCTTTGGTAATTTTACCATCCGACCTTGCATTTGGAATATCGGGTTCTTCAACAGGTATTATCCCACCATTCACTTCCCTGATTTTTGAAGTTGATTTAAAAAAAATTAATTAACCGGTACGCAACTATTTTCAATTTGAAATAATCTATGAAAAAAATATGAATATGAAAACTTACTTGGGAATTTGCGGGCTCATATTGATTTTCACGTTTTCGGGATGTATTAAGGACAATAGTGCCCAACTGCAGCGAGACGAACAAACGAAATTACAAAATTACTTAACTGTTCATAAAATTACAGTACAACCAACTGCGGACGGTTTATATTATATTGAGAATAAGGCAGGTACTGGCGTTACTCCTGTTCTGGCAAACTACATTATAGTTGAGTACACCAATACATTAATTGATGGTACTGTTATTGAAACTACCGATTCAACTAAGGCAGCAAATTATAATATTCTTCCTATAGTAGCTTATCATGGGCCATTAAAGATTAAACTCTCAAATTATTGGATCCAGGGTTTTGTGGAAGGTGTTTCCATGATGAAAGAAGGAGGCACAGCACAATTTATTATTCCATCGAAAATTGCTTATGGAGCAGGTTCCTCTTCAATTATTCCACAATATGCAACAATATTATCCACTGTTGAATTAGTAAGGGTGATCAAGGATCCAGTTGCCGACGACAGGGCATCCATTAATCGTTGGCTCGATTCTTTAAAAATACAACACGGCGACTCAACTGAAGATGGCATATACCTTAAAATTGATAAGGATACAGTTGGTGATTTAATATCAAGTTATCAGACTGTCAATATTTTCTATTCCGAAAAGTTGCTCGATGGAACTTTTATTTCCGGTACACATGGAAAAACAACCTATAGTTTCATTGTTGGGAACAATACCATTATACCAAAAGGGTTTGAAAAAGCAATTCTTTTGTTAAAAAACGGATCTCATGCAAGATTTATTCTTCCTTATTATATGGCTTATGGAGCAAGTGGATATGTAAATGGTTATTATCAATTCCAGGTTCCCCCATATTCTTCAACAATTTATGATGTTACAATTACTTCTGTCACTAAAAAATAAAAATGTATTCAAACTAATAATTATTAATTTGTTTTAATTTTTTTTGATAATAAATATCGATGGATGTTTGTTTATATCCGGAATATTAGCTTTCCAGTTATGAATGCTTTGCGTTTTGATATTTTGTGTTGGCAGGGTCAACTCACATGCAACACACAGCAATGTTTGAGGTTCACAATTAGTAATAATATCCTTGAGCAATTGGTTATTTCGGTAAGGAGCTTCAATAAAAATTTGAGTCTGGTTATAGGTAAAGGATCTGTTTTCATATTTTTTCAGCATTTTAATCCTTTCGTTTTGCTGTATAGGTAAATAGCCGTTAAAGGCAAAAGACTGGCCATTTAACCCGGAACTCATCATAGCCAAAAGAATTGAAGAAGGACCGATTAAAGGAACTACTTCAATATCTTTATCATGCGCTATTTTTACAACCTGAGAACCAGGATCAGCAATACAAGGCACACCTGCTTCTGAAATCAGGCCGATAGAATGTTCTGTAAATGGATGAAAGAAATTATTTATTTCATTGGGTTTAGTATGTTCGTTTAGAACAAAAAATTTCAAATTATCAATTACCAGTTCAGGATTCATTTTTTTTAAAAAGCGCCTGGCAGATCGTTCTTCCTCTACAATAAAATACTTCAGATTTTTTATAATTATTTTATTTAACTCCGGGAAAACTTCATTTGGATTTTCCGATCCGAGAAATGCAGGAATCAGATAAAGTTTACCTTTCATATTTAAAATTTATTTTAAGTAAATATAACCAGTTATTTTTATCGAAAATTGTTTATAAATTTTACAATTTAGTAACTAAATTAAATTGTAGTTGTTTTTTTTAAAAATAATTTATTCAATCAATCAAATAAAATAATATATTACGTATTTCTAATTATTCAATACTATGAAAATTTACACAAAAACCGGCGATAAAGGAGAAACATCCCTGATAGGAGGTTTAAGAGTCCCGAAACATCATATACGTATCGAAGCTTATGGAACTATTGATGAACTTATAGCCTTTACTGGTTTGCTTCACGATCAGCCAGTAGATAAAAGTTCAAAAGATACTTTACTCTTAATCCAGGACAAACTTATGACCTGTGCAGCTATCCTTGCATCGGACTGCGACGATTGTAAAGTAAAAATTCCGGTATTGCTTGATGAAGATGTTTTAATACTTGAGAAAGAAATAGACTTTATGGAAAAAACCCTTTCTCAAATAAATTCATTTGTAATCCCCGGAGGTCATCCTGTAGTTTCAATTTGTCATGTTGCAAGAACGATTTGCAGACGGGCTGAGAGAATTGTATGCAAACTTTCCGAAATTTCAGCCGTACCTGATATAGTTTTAATATATTTAAACCGGTTATCCGATTACTTTTTTGTTCTTTCCCGCAAATTATCTATTGATTTTCAGGCAGTTGAATATCAATGGAAACCAAAGTTGTAAATGTTGTTATTTTTTTTAATTTTGCGTAACTTTTTAAAAAGGTAGAAATAATAAAAACAGTCGGTTATGTATTGGACGCTGGAACTCGCTTCGAAACTTGAGGATGCACCCTGGCCGGCCACTAAAGAAGAGCTCATCGATTTTGGAATTCGTTCAGGCGCTCCTTTAGAGGTAATTGAAAACCTGCAGGAAATCGAGGATGAAGGGGAAATCTACGAAAGTATTGAAGATATTTGGCCGGATTATCCAAGTAAAGATGATTTCTTCTTTAATGAAGATGAATATTGAAATTTATAAACCGCCAAAAGCGGTTTTTTGTTTTTTTCAAAAATAAATTTATAATAATTTTATTATTTTCAGATAATTTTAACTCCCATCACCAGAATATCATCAATTTGGTCCGAATCTATCATCCATTCCAAAATCTTTTCTTCTAAAAAAAACCTTTGTGCTTTTATTGTCATTTCACTCGCTTCTATAAGAAGTTTGTCAAAATTACTTTTTCCAAGTTTCTTCATTTTTTCTCCTCCAAACTGATCCATATAACCATCGGAAAACATATAAACTATATCATTTGATTCTAAATTAATTTCACGTAAGGAAAATAGTTTAGAATCGTTAGAATAAATGCCAATAGGCATTTTATCTGGCTGAAGATAACTTATATTTGAATTATGGCAAATTGCAATTGGGTTATTGGCACCGGAATATTGTAATATCTTAGTGTGAGGATCTATTATGGCTAAGGCAATATCCATCCCATCCCAATTCTGATTGTCGTTGTTTTGATGGAGCGAATTTTTAACTTTTGAACGAAGTTCGTTTAATATTTCATTGGCTTTGATATCTGGAGACTTGTTGACAATTTCATTCAGGTAAGCAAAACCCAACATGCTCATAAATGCACCCGGGACACCATGACCCGTACAATCGGCAACAGCAATAATGGTCTTTTCATTTGAGATTGTTATCCAGTAAAAATCGCCACTTACAATATCCCGTGGAAGGAATAATATAAAATGTTCCGGTAAAAGTTTATTAATCAAATCTTGCGGTGGCAGAAGGGCAGTTTGAATCCTGCAGGCATAGTTAATACTATCGGTGATATTCTTTTTCTGAAATTCAAGGACCGCATATGCTTTCTTTTTTTGAAAATAATACCAATAAATAACAGTAACAAAAATAAGGGCAAGAACAATCCCCCAGAAATGTATCTGGGAAATTACTATCTGATGCTTAATGGTTTCATCCTTTTTAGCTAAAAGTATATCCTTTTTTTCAGTTTCGTATTTTGTCTGAAGATCGGCTATCATTTCTGCACTTTGCCTGCTATAAATAATGTCTTTAATATCGTTGCATAAATTAGAATAATAAAGTGCGTTCAATAAATCATGGTCTTCTGAATAAATATTGCTTAAAAGTTTATAACAGTCTTTAATATCTTCTTTAGAATCTATATTAACAGATAATTTTAATGCCTCTTTTGCAATTTTTAATGCTATTTTTCTATTATGAAAAACCAAATTTATTTCTGCCTGTTTTTCCAATGACTTTGCAATGTTGGCTTTATCCTTTAGTGTGGTATCAATAATGTATGATTTCTGATAATATAAAAGCGCTGAATCGTAATTATTCCGGAAAAAATATAACTCGGCTATGTTAAATAAAGGCATAGACATTCCTCTAATATTGTCTGTTTCCTGATTAAGTTTTAATGATTTCTTGAAATAATCTATTGCCTTTGCTGTATTGTTTTTGTAATAATTAACTATGCCCAGATTGTTATAAACCAGTGAGAGGCTTTTCTTATCATTTAGTTTTTTCCTGATTTGTAATGATTGATTATAATAATCGAGGGCTTTATCGTAATTTTTCTGGTAATAAAATACCAAACCTATATTCAGGAGTATCTTGGCTTTGGTAGCACTGTCGTTAAATTGGTCAATATAACGCAATGCTTTATTAAGATACTCGGCAGCCTTTTGATATTCTCCTTTATCAGTATAAGTTGCTCCCAGATTATTGTAAACTCCTGCCAATAGCCTGAGGTCCTTAATTTCTTTAAATATATCTGCGACCTGGTTATAAAAATCTATTGCTATGGAAAAATCGCCTCTTTTTTTATAGAAATGGCCCTTTAACTGAAGACATTTAGCTTTGTAAAGCGGAATATTACATGAATTGGCAATTTTTTCTGCCTGAATAATATATTTCAAACTTAATGAAGAATCGATATCGGAAGTTAAATCGATAAGCTGGTAAAGGATTTTCAATTTAGAAGTATCGGCAGATTTTAATAAAAGCGATTTCAGACTGTCAACTGGGCTTGCAGCTTCACCTCCAATAAAAGGATTGAGAAACAATAGACAATAAAAAATGATCCTTTTCATTTATAAATTATTTGGTTTTATTTCAATCCTTAACTGATTTATTACAACTTATATTACTTTTTCCCTGCATGTATTAGAATATTTCATATTTTGGAATTGCATATTTCGTTTGCTTAAAGTTAATATAGAATTTCATCGTTGTTTGTGTTTTAATTAATTAAAAAGGTTTCATTGAAGATTATAAATCGAATAATAAATTTAAGAAAATAAGCTTAATTTTCAATAATAAAAATTTGATTTTAACGGTTTTTAAATTTTTTAATAAGGGTAAGATTATAAAATGTTTTTCCGGTTCCGAATTAAAATCAATCCGATAAAGGTCAGCAATCCGTTAAGGATTAGTAATTCAAACCCGAATTTATCAGGAAATGCAAAATTAAGCACCAGGCAAATAACAGGGGAAGCACAGGCAATATAAGGCACCAGGTTATCTTTGACCTTCCATTTTGTAAATATTCCAAAAGCGAACATTCCCAGTAACGGACCATAGGTGTATCCGGCAGCAGTGAATACTGCGCTTATTATACTCTGATTATTGATAATTTTAAAAATAAAAATAAGGAAGACAAGAAAAATCGCCATAAATGCATGAACAATTTTACGGGTTTTTGCAAGTTGCTCATCGTTTTTTTTTCGGGCGCCTAAAATATCTAATGTGAAAGAGGTGGTCAATGCTGTAAGTGCAGAGTCTGCACTGGAATAAGTCGATGATACCAACCCGATGATAAATATCATTGAAAATATTGCGGGCATAAAAGATTGCATGGCAATGGATGGGAATAAATCATCGGAATGGGCCGGTAGAGGTAATCCTGTCTTTATTGAAAATATGTACAAAATAGCACCTAAGCACAGAAAAAGCAAATTCACAGGTAATAATGTAAGGCTGAACCAGAACATATTTTTCTGCGATTCTTTAAGATTTTTGCAACTAAGGTTTTTTTGCATTAAGTCCTGGTCTAATCCCGTCATTACGATAGCAATAAATGCCCCGCTTAGAAATTGTTTAACAAAATGTTTTTTATCGGCCCAGCTATCGAAAAAAAATATTTGCGAGTAATGGCTGTTATAAATTGTTTTAATCAAGCCTTTAAAGTCAAGACCCAGTTTATGACTGAGAATAAATACGCAGCTTACCAGTGAAGCCAGCATAAAAGCCGTTTGGATGGTATCGGTGAACACTACTGTCCTGATTCCACCTTTGTAAGTAAAAATGTAAATAAAGAAAATGGTAATAATAACTGTTATCCAGAAAGGAATCCCGAGCCTGCCAAAAAGAACTATTTGTAAAACATTGGCAGATAGGAACAGCCTGAAAGCAGAACCCACTGTCCTGGAAAGCAGGAAGAAAGATGCTCCTGTTTTGTACGATAAACTGCCAAAGCGATTGTCGAGATATGTATAAATCGTTGTAAGTTGCAATTTGTAATAAATAGGCATGAGTATTGTGCCGATTACCAGGTAACCTAAAAGATATCCAAAAACTATTTGCATATATGAAAACTGGCTTGCCGCTACCCAACCCGGAACTGAAATGAATGATACACCAGATAAAGATGCACCTATCATCCCGAATGCAACAAGATACCAGGGAGATTTTCTGTTCCCGATAAAAAAAGTATTGTTATTTGCATTTTTCCCGGTTACATAAGCTATACCGTATAAGGCAAGGAAATATGCTGCAATAATAGTTATTATAAATATGGGCGACATGTATTCTTTATCGTTTCGGACAAAAGTATATTAAAAATGATTAAACAAAATGAACGCTTATTGTTTCAAAGAACAGATTTAATTTAAATCCACATTACTATCGGTGATAATCATTATTTTTGTCTCACAAATATTTAATATGAGTTATCAGTCATATTCATCACAAATGCTTGAAGAAGCAGTATCGGAATTTGCAAAATTACCCGGAATAGGCAAAAGAACTGCGCTCAGGTTAGTGCTTTATTTGTTGAAACAATCGCCCGATGAAGTGAACCATTTTGGTAATGCCATTATCCGTTTACGGGGTGAAGTAAAGTTCTGTCTTGAATGCAACAATATTTCCGATACTGAAGTTTGCAGGATTTGTTCCGATAAGTCACGCGACAATTCTTTAATTTGTGTGGTAGAAAATATTAAAGATGTAATGTCCATCGAGAATACCGGCCAATATCATGGAATTTATCATGTTTTAGGTGGAATCATTTCTCCTATGGATGGAGTCGGGCCTTCGGATCTGAAAATAGACATGCTTGAAAATAAAATTGCAAAAGGGAACATTGCTGAATTAATTTTTGCACTTAGCGCAACCGCCGAAGGCGATACTACAAATTTTTATCTTTACCGGAAGCTCGGAAAATATCCTGTTAAAATGACTACCATTGCCCGTGGTGTCGCTGTTGGCGATGAATTGGAATATGCCGATGCCGTAACTCTTGGCAGATCGATAGTGAATCGTGTCCTTTTTGAAGGGAAAGTTTAAAACTTTTATTTTAAGGAACTAGATAGCGGATTGGTATTATACCCTTCGATATTCGAAAATGAAAAGTTGTATTTATTCTTCATCCATAAAAGGATACCTGTAATTTGTCGGTGGAACAAAATTTTCTTTAATAGTTCGGGGTGAAACCCAGCGCATCAGGTTGGTAAGCGATCCCGATTTATCATTGGTTCCCGATCCGCGGGAACCGCCAAAAGGTTGCTGGTCGACTACCGCCCCGGTAGGTTTATCGTTAATATAAAAATTACCGGCAGCATTACGCAGCTTATCTGTAGCAAACTCAATAGCCAGCCGATCTGTTGCAAAAATAGAACCGGTAAGTGCATAAACCGAAGTCTTATCTATAAGTTCGAGAATTTCATTAAATTTTTCAGGTTCGTAAACATAAATAGTTAAAACCGGTCCAAAAATCTCTTCTATCATGGTCACATAACAGGGATTTTTAGAAACGATAACCGTTGGTTCAATAAAATATCCTTTATTTTTATTATAATTTCCTCCGGCAATAATTTCTATATCTTTATCCTTTTTTGCAGCATCGATATAAGAAGCAATTTTATCGAATGCTTTTTCATCGATTACAGCATTAATGAAATTTCGAAAATCTTCAACACCACCCATCCGGAATGATTTAATATCATTTAAAAGCAATTCACGAATGGAATTCCATAGATTTGTGGGAATGTAAGCCCTGGAAGCTGCAGAACATTTCTGACCCTGGTATTCGAAAGCCCCGCGTGATAAAGCAGTTACTACCTGGTTCGGATTTGCAGATTCATGAACCATGACAAAGTCTTTACCACCGGTTTCTCCTACTATACGCGGATAATTGTGGTAAATTTTAATATTTTCCCCAATTTTTCTCCATATACCTGAAAATACATTTGTGGATCCTGTGAAATGGAGACCGGCAAAATCGGGATGTTCAAGAATTACTTTTCCTGCATCCTGGCCCGATACAAAAACTAAATTTATAACCCCATCAGGTAATCCGGCTTCATGTAAGATTTCCATAAAAACATTTGACGCATAAATCTGTCCATGCGAAGGTTTCCAAACAACAACATTTCCCATCATTGCCGGGGCAGTGGGAAGGTTCGAAGCTATTGCCGTGAAGTTAAACGGGGTAAGGGCAAATACAAACCCTTCGAGTGGCCGGTGTTCCATGCGGTTCCAGATACCCGATCCGGATCGCGGTTGAATGCTGTAGATCCTTTGCATCCAGTGGGTATTGAACCTAAGAAAATCAATTGTTTCGCATGCAGCATCTATTTCGGCCTGGAAGACATTTTTTGACTGGCCAAGCATGGTAGCTGCATTAAGTTTTGCCCTGTAGGGCCCTGCGATCAATTCTGCGGCTTTCAGAAATACCGAGGCACGATGCTCCCATGACATGGCTTCCCATTTCTCACGTGCTGCAAGTGAAGCGTCAATGGCCATTTTTACATGCTTTTCATTCCCTTTATGATAATATCCCAGAATATGCTTTAAGTCATGTGGAGGAAAAATGGGAATGAGGTTCTCCGTTTTAACTTCTTTCCCTCCAATAATCATTGGTATTTCAACTTCTTTTGACCGGGCTTCGGCAATGGCCTTTTTTAGATCTTTCCTTTCCGGTGAACCGGGGATATAATTTTTAGCAGTTTCATTCTGTGGTGCCGGCACTTCATAAAATCCACGTATCATAAATATTTTTCTTTAATTCTTTAAAGTTAATAAATGATGAATAAATATACAAAAAACAAAAATTTTGCATAAATGTTATTGTGTTCCTTCATTGATAAAACTTATTTCAAATTAAAAACATTTCTTTTTTTAACTTAGCTGGCTGAATAGCAAATTTTGATGATAAATATTCTTAAAAAAATATGGCCTGTAATCCGAAACAAATATGTTCTTGCTATTTTATTTTTTGTTGTTTGGATATTCTTTTTCGACCAGAATAATTTACTCGACAGGTTTACAACTGTTATGAAGTACCGGCAGATGCAAAAAGATAAGATTTATTACCAGGACAAAATTAAAGCAGACACAAAAAAACTGGAGGAGCTTCGAACCGATCGCGATAACCTTGAAAAATTTGCCCGTGAACAATACTTTATGAAAAAGGACGACGAGGATATTTTTATTGTGGTGGATGAATGAAATTAATTTATTTCAACTGACTTCATGTTGCATAGCTCTCAATATTTTTAATAAATCAGCAGGTTCTTCCGGACATTTTAAATCTTTTCTTCTTAAAATGCTTTTTGCTGCTTCCGATACCGGAATTTTATTGAAATAACCGGAATATAATTCGTTCAGGAATTTTAAAACCATTAAACCATTAAACCAGGTGAAGTAGCGCTTTCTGAAAGATTCTAAGTTGCCGCAATTTGCATTTATTTCTTCAATTTTTTCAATGAATTTGTTTTTAATTAAAAATCCAGAGATTGCCAGTGATTGTTTGTCTAATATATTTTTAATAAATGCTGAATTTTTTTTAAAACAATCCATCGATATTTTAAAAATGTGTTTAAGCAATTCAAAGGCATCGGGATGGAAAGTGTAATAAACACTATTTCCGGTATTCAAAAGTTTGGTTATTGCATCTCCGGTGCCAAAAGGCACTCTGTCCGATGTCCGGGGGGAAGGAATGACCGTTGTTGTATTTAATTCCCGATAATTTCCCAGTTGGATTATTTTTTGCAAAAAATAAAAATCTTCCCCGGCTTTGCGTTTGTTCATTCCTCCCTGCCGGGCATATATATCGGCCCGCACAGCAAATGATGAACCCAGTGTATGGTATGCATAAGGAAAATCGCAATGGCGCAAAGCTTCGATATAACAACGCAAATAAAGTTCATATTGAATACAGGCCTGATATATTTCAGGTTTAAATTCATTTCCGGATATGGGATGTTCAAAATATATAGAGCATCCGGTAGCATTCGTATATTGATTAAAATGATTTTCGAGCTCAACGAGGTAATTTTGGTCGCAGGAGCAGTCGGCATCGAATGAAGCGATAATCCCGTGAGGATTGTCAATTATATTAAACCTGCGCAAAGCTTCATCCATAGCTATTTTACGGGCGAGGCCAACTCCTGCATTTTTAGCATCAAGACTCCTGAGAATAATGAAAAAACTTAATTTTTTTGTGAAATGATTTTCAGCCCATTTTTGAAGTGATTGGAAAAGCTGCTGATGCAATTTTTCATATTGTTCCCTGAAATTTTCAGGATAGTTTAACAGGACAATAACTTCAACTGCCCTTTTTGAAGGAAAACAAGCATGAATGCTTTCCAATGCTTGTATTGAATTTTCTTCCCTGAAAGCAGGAATGGCTATAACCAACCCTAAATTAGGGGAAGGTTGAATACTTATTAATTTTTTCCCGGCTTGAAATTTATAAAAATAAAAATCGGCAAACCCCATGGCAGAGGTTTATTTATTTTTTCTTTTTTTCCAAAGAATATTTCTGGTTCAATCCTTTTAAAACTTCCCTGGTAATGTCGAGCGAATCGTTTGCATATAACAGGTTGCTTCCGTAGGCATGGCTGAGGATATACTGATATCTTCCGTTTTTATTATAATCCTTAAGGTATTCAACAATCGTATTTAGAAGTCTCCTGTTTTCCACCTGGGTTTCTTCTCCAAGCTGAACCTGCATGCTATCGTTCAACCTTTGCAAATATTGTTGTTCGTAAACCAGTTGTTGTTCAATTTTTGCTGCTTCAGAACGAAGGAGCAATCCTTTTTGCATCTTATCCTGGTAATCCATTACTTTTCTTTCAAGGTTATTTTTCTTTGCATTCAGATCCGATCCTATTTTCTGTTGTCTGTCTAACATTTTCGCCTTCATATCGATGTACAAGTCATACTTCAGATTCAGCGAATCTGTATTAATATAAACGATTTTGCCTGCGCTTGTTTTAAGTGCAACCGGTTGCGATTCGATTTCATTCATTTTGCTTTTTAAGGAAAAATAAAGGAAAAATAACAAAGCAACTGCTACCGCAAGAACAATGTTGATGTATAAAGAAATATTTTTCATAATAAATATATTTTCATTTGAAACTGTACAAATATAGTTTTTTAAGACTTATGATGATTACATGTAGCAGGATTTTTAATTTTATTTTTAGAACATTATTAGAATTCAGGGCAGGGAATCGCGTGGAATTTCTTTTTCTTTTCGGTACGGAATTCAAAAATCAGTGATAATTCGTGAGCCCCTCTTGTAGAGTTTATGAGGTTCGAAACTGTAAAATCGTAACTATAAGCAAAACTCAATTTATACATTTTCACTCCTGCAAGGAATGCAACAGCATCACCCCTTTGTGAATTTATCATAGGAATTCCACGGTACCAGATTCCTAAAACAAGAGGAGGGTTCAACCAATACAAGCCCAAATCGAACTGGCGATAATCGCCGAGAATCCTGTATAGATAAGCTATAGAAATAGACTCATCGACAGGTTTAAGGAGCCGGCCTTTGCTTACCAGTTTGATTCCTCCATAAAAAGTATATTTTAATGGAATATTACTTTTGTCGCCATAAAAAGACATATTTGGCCTTAATAAATGATCTATCGTCGAACCAAACCATATTTTATCGTTGTATATCAAGCCTGAAACCGATCCGTCGATATTACCCCGCATATCATTCGTCGGAGGAACAGCAAGACCTTTTGCAGCCATGATCCCATCGGAATTGATCTGATCGGAAAAAAATAGTTTTGAAAAATCGAGACTGTAAACATTATATATGAAACTCAAACCTGGCCTGACATGCCAGGTTTGAAAAATATTAAAATCGTATGAATATAAAACAGAGAAATAAATATAACCAAGTTTTCCACTTCCGGCTTCATCTCTCATAAATAAAATTCCCATACCGCTATTATAAGGAGTATAATACCGGTCATAAGCTACTGTATAAGTATTGTAATTTCCAGGGATACCTAACCATTGACTACGATAACAGGCCGAAATACGATGTTGCTGGGTTGCTCCGGCAAATGATGGACCAAGATAAAGCGGGACAGAATAAAATTGTGTAAACTGTGGATCTTGTCCCCGGATACACAAATTTATTATTATCAACAGCCCTATTATATTTAAAATTCCTAACACTTTTCTTTTTTATATTTTAATTTTTTATTACATTTTTTCCAAAAGATCAATTAATATAAAAAAAATCAAAGACCGGATCTCTGCAATAATGTAACATCTCCAGCTTTTACAAAAGTTTTGCCGTTATAATATTTTCCTGTAGCCTTATAAACATAAACATCCTGTTTGCACAATTGTCCCTTATAATAACCATCCCAGCCTTTATCAATATTCTCGGAAACAAAAATCAATTCACCCCAACGATTATAGATTTCAAGATGATATTCGGCTACCCCTTCATTATAAGGAAAGAAAACTTTGTTATCAGGGTGGTCCGGATTATATGCCCCGCTCGAAGGCCCACTCATGCTCGGTATAAAAGCATTTGGGAAAATCAGTTTTCCCTTTGCTGAAACTTCGATTATGTTATTCTTAATTAAGGAATCAGAACAATCGTTTTCGGACCATGAAGTAAGTTTAACAGTATAGAATCCCATTTTCTTGTATTTATAAACAGGATTGGATTCCACTGAAAAAGAACCATCGCCAAAATCCCACTGGTAGCTTTTACCTCCCTGTGTAGTATTAAAACATTTTATAACATCATCGGGAAGCATAACCAATGTGGGATCTATATCAAAATCGACTTTAGGTTTTGAAAAAACCGTTACCCTTTCATAATGGAAATCAGTACCTCCTTCAGCAACGACAGTGAGTTTAACATTGAATTCGACATTGTATATATCAGGGGCAATAAAAGTGTGGGAAGGATTTTCTGAAGTTGATTGAGTTCCATCGTCAAATTCCCATAAGTACTGCTCGCCCCAGATCGACTTGTTCTTAAAATAGACTGTAATTGGCGTACAACCTGAAGCAGATGAATCAAAATCTGCTATGGGTTTTGGTGCTAAAAGAACTATATTTTGAAATGCGGTATCTATACATTTTCCATTATTTGATGCAATTAGTTTTATATCGAATTTTCCCCAATGGACATAGGTATGGCTAACCGAATCGTGTTTGACAGAATGCTGCCCATCGTCAAAATCCCAATTATATATCCATGGGCCTTTATTCGTAAGGTCTTTAAAAATAAAAGTGGCATTCGGAAAATATTGGAGGGTAGGTGTCACACTAAAACTTGCTTTTGGTGCCGGGAAAACTACAAGATTATATGAAGTTGAATCGTTGCAGCCAAATTCCGACATTGCTATCAATTTAATAACAAATATTCTGTTTTCATCGGTATAATTAAAAAATAAGTGCGACGGGCTTTTCTGATTAGAATAGGAACTATCTCCAAAATCCCATAAGTAATCTGTTGCGTTGATAGAATGATTTATTAATACGGTATCAATAGGATTACAATTTCGTTGAACGGTATCGAACAATGCTGTTACTTTCGGGTAAACACTTATTATCAGAGAAGTTGTGTCGCTGCATGCATGATCTGTTAATGCCTTAAATGTTATTTTATATGGTTTAATAAAATTATCACTATTGTAATATGTAGTATTGACACTGCCTTTATCATTTTTAGTTATTAGTTCCCCATTTCCTAAATTCCAATAATAGATTGATTTTGATGTAATGGTATTGTTATCGACAATAAGGTTAAATGGAGGGCAATCTATATTTTTATCAATGGCAATTTGAGCTTTAGGTTTAGGATATACATAAACTTGTTTTTGGACACTGTCTGAGCAAAGGTAATTGCTCACAGCCACAAGCTTCACGTTAAATGAAGTATCAGTTGCATTATAGTTGGTATAAATATATTTTGGATTTGTAAGTGACGAAGTGCTTCCATCACCAAAAAACCAGTTAAAAGTATTCCCATTATTAGTTGTATTATTGAATTGTGTAGAGAACGGGTGACATCCGGCTGTATCGAAATTAAAACCGGCAGTTACTTTCGGGAATACTTCAATATTCCTGCCAATGCTGTCAATGCATCCTTCTTTGTTATTCACAATAAGTCTAAGTCTTTTTACAATTTTATCATTAGTTAAATTTGTGTAAATAAGAATAAAGCTATCTGGTTTATTTGTTGCATCAATAATTCCATCTGATTCATAATCCCACCTGTTTCTTGTTATACCTCCTTTTGATGCATTAAGAATTTTTGTTCCAAACCCTGAACAAATTTGTGATTGCGGCACTTTAAAATCAGCCTTAACATAGGGATATACTGTAATTTTAACCGAATCGTAAGATTCGCATAGAAACTGAGATTGTGTATGTAACTTAACGTTAAAGGTGGTATCATCTGAAGACCTTTGATTAAATGTGTGAAAAGGTTTCTCAACTTTCGATGTATTGCCGTCGCCAAAATCCCAGTTAAATATTGTGGCATTAACAGAACTATCTGTAAAGTTTACAGGCAAAGGGTTACAGCCAATTGTCTTATTGATACTGAACTTAGCGACAACCCTGGGATAAACAACTATATCATGTTTTGCTGAATCCAGACAGTTTTCTTTATTACTTGCAATAAGCCTCAAATGTTTTATGACCTGCGAATTTGAGGTATTAGCATAGGTGTGTTTAAAAGTTCCTTTGGCATTTAAGGTATCTGTTTTATAATCGCTTTCATAATCCCAATATCTTTTGGCAATCCAGGTTGGAGATGCATCGGTTATATTTACAGGTAAATCTGAACAAATATTTGAAACATCCACTTTGAAATCAGCATGAACATAAGAGAAAGCTGTTATTTTGGTAAAAGCACTATCGTTACATAAATCTTTGGATGTTGCAATTAGTCTTACATTGAATATTTTATTTGAATCGGTCAGGTTCTTAAATACATTAGGCGGGAATGTATCTGTTGATGAATTTCCATCACCAAAATCCCATTTATAGATTGTTCCAAATGTATTTATAAGATTGGTGTTATTCATGAAATGAACCAATAATGGCTGACATCCCTGGCTGGTATCTGGAAAAAACCCGGCAAAAACTTTTGGGAATATTGTTATTATTTTAGAAAGAGTATCTGAACACCCGTGACTGTTTTCGACTGTTTGTTTTAACTTCATATTTAAAACGGCAGTATCATAGTTCGAATAGAATATTGACAATGTTTTGGAATTATCTATCAGCTTCGAACCGTCCCCATAATAATCCCAATAAGTGTTTTGAACGCCACCTTGTGCATTATTTGTAATAATAAGGTTGTTATTGGAACATATTTGTGCGAGCGGCAAAGCAAAATTTGCTTTTATGTAAGCATACGGTTTAATGAACATGCTTGAACTATCGGTACACGGATAATTATCAGAAGTAGTGAACAAAATCACTTTGTAGGGAAAATCAGTGTTTGTTTTGTATTCAAAAACATGATTTGGAAAAGTGTCGTTTGTATTATTTCCATCACCAAAATTCCAGAAATATTTTGTTCCGGGTACATTTAAAATATTTGATTTATTTGTGAATTTAACTGGCAAAGGTTGGCAACCCTCTTTTTTATCGGCAGTGAATGCAGAAATGACCTGTGGATAAATAGTTACCGGATGAACAATACTGTCATAACAGACATGATTGTTGCTTACTTTTAGTCTTACATTATAGACTACAGGAAGTGTATCAGTGTTGATGTACTGAAGTTTAAAATGTGACGTATCATTTTCAATAAACATTCCTGTTCCTTTGAAATACCAGAATCTATGCGTTGAACCCGAGGATGATCCGTTATAAAATTCTATTGAATCGCCTGAACAAATCTTAGAATTTGGCATGGAAAATCCTGCCTTTATCTGGGAGTATGCAGTTATACTAATAATCGTATCATCTGCACATGAATACTGAGAAGTAATGGTCAATTTTACCGGAAACACGGAGTCTTTTCCACTGAAATTGTAAAAGGTATGAAAAGTATTTTTATTATTATCCGAGGTTCCGTCAGCAAAATTCCAATTAAATAGTGTAGTAGGCGCTGTGGCAATATTTGAATTATTTGTGAAATTGACAAAAACCGGCTGGCAGTCTGCAAACTTATCCGGAACAAATGAAGCCAGCGCCAAAGGATTTATTGTAAGAGGCTTATATGCTGTATCGTAGCAAAAGTGATTGTTGCGGGTAACTAAACGTACTTTTATATGAATTGAATCGCTGGTAGAATTTGTAAAGCGCTGATAAAAAACTGCTGAATTTTTTTCCATATCATTCATCCCGTCATTATTTATATCCCAGTAACTGTGTTTAACCCCGGGTGAAGAATTGTTTTTAATTCCTAAAGGAGCATTTGCACAGACAATAGAACTATCGAGATTAAAGTCTGCTTTTACATAGGCATAAGCATTAATATTAATTGTTGTATCATCTGAACAGGAATATCCTGGTGAAGTTACCTTAAGTTTTACCGGGAAAGGAATATCATTTCCTGATGGGTTACTGAAAATATGAATGATATCTTTAGCTGAAGAACCTGTTGCATCCCCAAAGTCCCAGCTAAAAGTTGTACCTGGAACATTCCTTATGTTAGATAAATTAGTAAAGTTTACCAAAAGCGGCTGACAACCTTCCATAGTATCGGCAATAAATGCAGATACAACCTGCGGCTTTACATTAATAATATGAAAAGCTGAATCGTAACATGCATGGTTATTTTGAACTATCAGACGCACATTTATTGGAATGGTAATTGTATCGATAGTGTTGGTGAAAGTATGATGGAAAGAAGAAGAATCAACCTCAGTATTTCCGCTTCCGTCACCTTTGAAATCCCAATAATTATGTTTAACGCCAGGATTGGAAGAATTTGAAATGATTACAGACGTATTTGAACAAACTAAAGTGGGGTTAAGGCTGAAAATAGCATTTATATATGCAAAGGCGGTTACATCTAAAGTAGTATCAGATTTACATAAATGTTGAGAATAAGCATTTAATTTTATATGGTAAGTGCTGTCGTAATCTGAAAGATTATTATAAAAATGAGGTGAAGGTGTGGTAACATTTGATGAATTTCCATCACCAAAATCCCAGCTGAAATTTGTAGCCACATTGTTAGATAAATTCGAAAACTGTATAGTCAGAGGATTACAATCAGAATATTTGTCTAAGCTAAAGGAAGCAATTGGTTCCGGAAAAATTGTTATTAAATTATCCTGAATACTGTCCTTACAACCATGTGAATTTTGTACTACCAGTTTTAACGTTCGAAATTCCGGAGAAGGATTATTAATTTTATTACTATAAATGTGTTGAAAAGATACTGTTGAATTATTATCAAAAAAGTTATCACCATAATTCCAGTTATATTGGCTTATGCCTCCTGAAGAATTGTTATGTATGGTAACAGTCAGCGGTGAACAGCCTACAGAACTATCCAAAGCAAATCCGGCATGAATATATGAATAGGCTGTTATATTTATGGTCGTATCCGATTTGCATAAATGTTGCGATAAAGCAGTTAAAATTATATGATAAGAACTATCCAAATTCGAAAGATTGTTATAACTATGAGCTATTGGAGTAACATCACCAGATGAATTGCCATCTCCAAAATCCCAATTGAAATTTGTGGCCACACTGTTAGATAAATTTGAAAACTGGACAATTAAAGGAGTACAATCAGATAATTTATTAAGGCCAAATGATGCTTTTGGTTCCGGGTATATTGTGATATTACGTTGAAAACTATCCCTACATCCATGAGAATTTTGTACAATCAGTTTTAAAGTATCAACAACAGAAGCTGGATTATTTGAATTGTTAATAAAGCTATGTGGAAAAAATGCCAAAGAATGATTATCAAAAGTGTTATCTCCGTATTTCCAGTTATACTGGCTTATCCCACCAATTGAGTTATTTTGAATAATGACAGGTAGAGGAGAACATCCAACTGTACTATCAACAGAAAAACCTGCATTTACATAAGCATAAGCCATTATCACCTTGATTGTAGTATCAACACAACCGGAATTCGATGAAGTAGCAATCAATTTAGCTATATATGATGAATCTTTGGAACTTGTATGATTATAAATATGTGTTTCATTATAGTTAAAAGATGAAGTTCCGTCACCGAATTCCCATTTAATATTATTTGTTTTTAAGGTATCTGTATTATTGATGAAATTGACTGAAAAAGGGACACATCCGACTGAATCATTGATTGAAAAAAGAGCAGCGGCACCCGGAAATACCGATACAAGGATTGACTGAGCCGAATCTGTGCAACCATGGCTATTATCGACTCTTAACTGAAGCATATAATTTTTTGGGGAATTTGTAATATATGAATGAGTAAAAACTGCTGGTTGTGATCCGGACAAATTAGTAAATGATGTGTCTCCTAAATCCCAATAATAATTACTAATTCCTCCTGACGAGAGATTATTGATTGTAGAAACAAATCCTGAACAACCTCTTACTTTATCAACTGAAAAGTCGGCATGAATTCTGGCATACACAATTATTGAATCATAAGCAGATGCCGTGCACAAGTCTGATGAAGTTACTGTTAAGCGTGTTTTATATTTCGTATCAACATTATTTATATTATTGTAGGTATGATTTAAGACAACAGGTGTAGATTTTGTTGTGGTTATTCCGTCTCCAAAATCCCATTTGTAAGTTACTATAGCTTTATTGGTATTATCGGGTGTAAATGTAATTGCTAATGGATTGCAACCCTGATCGATATTTTGGGTAAATGCAGCAGTAACTTTAGGCAGAACCGTTATGGGCCTCACTATTGAATCTCTGCAAAGACCTTTATTCTTAACTATCAGTTTCAATTGCCTGGTTATTGATGAAGCAGTGTCATTAAAGTAAGTTTTTAAAGGACTTTTTAATGTGGATGTTTGGCCGTCATCGAAATCCCAGTTATAGTACCATATTCCCCCAATAGAACTATTATGAATATTTATGGGAAAGTCAGCACAACCTGTGGTTGTATCAACTGTAAACTGAGCATCAATATGAGGGTGTACCGTAAATGTCTGATATGCCGTATCCCTGCAATTGTATTTTGAAATTGCAATCAACCGGGTTGAGTATGTGATATCAGTAGTATCGAAATTTCGGAAAAGATGAGTCGGATTCGACAAGTTCGAAGATCCCACATCGCCAAATTCCCATGAATAAGTTTTAGAGTTTACACTATTATGGGTAAAAGAAACATTAAGTGAATCGCAGGCTGATTGAGCAGGTGTAGTTATAGAAGTTGTAACAGTAGGGAAGGCGGATAAATCTCTTTTTAAACTATCACGGCATCCCTGTGTATTAATTACTTCAAGCATAGTGTGAAATATTTTAAATGTATCAGGGCTGGCAGGTAAATAATTAATGAATGTATGGTTAAATGTAGTATCATATTCGGTTTTATTATCCGGAAAACTGAAAGATAAATCAGGGATTTTACCTTTAGAATAATCGTACCAATAATTAAACACACTGGCTCCTTGAGAAAATTCTTGAAATTGAACATTTATGGGTGCACACCCGAAAGCATTATTAAGACTGTATTGAGCATGAAGGGGTGGAGCAACCTGAACAGAAACTGAAGTGGTTTTTATTACATTGCAATAGCCCTTTACAGTAGCAATATAGGTCATATTATAAGGTGGGCTTGCTATAGGATGATCACTCAACGGATCGCTCAGGTAATTTGCGGGATTCCAATTATAAAACACTCCTCCTTTTGCATAAATTCGTGTGCTTTGGCTATAACATAAACGAATACTCGAGGAACCGCTTTCAGAAAAATAAGCATAAGGATTTACCACATTATAGTTTGAAAAGTAACTGCTTCTCGTTCCGGTAGCAGAACCTCCGTTGATTACTTCGAGGTGAAAAACATCTTTTGTATTTTGAATCATGCTCGTGCCACCGGGAGGAAAATCGGTAGTCATAGCGGTGAAATTCAGACGTGCAACCGACCAGCTTGAACCAGGCACATCGATAAATACGCCGGCACTTAATGCCGCATTTACTTTTCCGTTAATTAAAAAACCGTCTTTAGCTGTAGTACGCACCATTATACTTAAGTACAAACCCTCATTGGTTGAACGGGAAAAACCAACAATATTCGATCCTGTACAAGTATTAATGGCAGGTAATATTGCATAGCCTTCTTCTCCTCCAAACCCGGTTACCTGCAATACATAAACAGAATCTGATGACTGAACATGAGCATAGGTCATTGAATCGGCAATAGGATAAGTATATTGCTGTCCGGAATTCAATGTAACACCCATGCTATGCCCGTTGATTTTAATCGTCGTTCCATCATGCACTGCAAGAATATAAAGCCTTTCCATGATAATAAACTCACCATCGGTTGGCACTGCATTTTGATCATACCAGTAATGTGCCTGTGTTGGCTTGTAATAATCACCATTAATTGTCTGATTATTGAATAACTGTCCCTTCATAGCAATATACTCGGTTCCTGTTAAATCAACCGGAATAGTCTGGTCACCTCCAAGGTCGTAACTCCCGGAAGCAAGTGATTTCATCGAGTCATCCTTAAGCGTGACGGCAATTTTCTTTCCGCTTCGTGTGGTAATTTTAACACCGGCCAAATGGTCTTTGGCTGAGCGTCCGAATTTATCCGCGGCAAAATAACCTGTTCCCGGTGATTGTTCAGGTTTATAATTATATCCTGCAATAGCGTCTGCCCTTGCGGGAACACCTGAATAGGTTTCTCCTTTCATGAAAGGGCCTAATGTAACAGTTCCGGTAAGCTGAGTAGCTCCATTATATATAAATTTACCTGTAGGTATTACCATGTCAATGTAAGTATTATCTTCAGTGAACACAATATCGAATGCTGAATAAGCCGGTTCTGTCCATGTATTAAGGGTCTTATTCGTCATATCGGTCTGGAAAGAAGTAAAAAATCTTGTACCCAATGCATTTCTACCTTTAAATGAAAAAGTTTCAGGATTGTTTGAGTTTCCTTCTTCATAATAAACCGTAATATCGATACGCGAATTAGGCAGGTTTGGATCGCTTCTTGAAACAATATAAAGACCACGGTTATTTTTCCCAGTGAAAGTTTTATATGTACCTGCAAAAGGAGTAAAATTATAATCGTTTGTTACTTTACTGATCCGGTGTGTAAATACCCAAACGTAAGTTGACATTTTCTTAATTATAATTGTAGTATCGCTCCAGCTTGGGTTCGCAGGCATCGAAATAGTAACGTATGCAGTAGTATCGTTTCCATTGGTCATAACCAGTTTTATGGGTTGGCCTCCTATTGCAGGAGTTCCAAAATGATTGACAGTAATTTTAGGTGCCACAAACCAGAATTCATTATCGGTCTGGCAAAATGTAATTAAGGAGACAAAAGAGGTAATAATATATAATAAAATTCTTTTCATTTTAAATTTCACTGAAGTAGAAGCAAGAACATTTTATTAATCAATTTCATATAATCAAATTTAATATATCACTTATAACCTTAAGAAATTCTGTTTTGTAATATACTCAATTCTACGATGTTAGATAAATAATGTTCATCGCTTTAGAATGATTTAAATCATTTTTTGAAAAAAAATAGAGATATAGATATTTGTTTATTTACTTTATCTTACTGATAAACTATTCATTAATGCTGACAAAATTTAATAATTTTCTGATTATTTTTTTTAATAAATTTCATTTTTAACTCCTGATTTTTATAGTTTCATCTAACAATTTTATGTTGAATAAAGTCCATGAATATAAAATGTATTCTTTCTATAGACTTTACAATTATTTAGTTTGAATAAAATAAAACCAGGCATTTCAATGATCTTTTATGAAATGCATGAATTAATACATTTAAGAAATAATTCATTAATTTTATAGTACTAATATCTAAAAGCTATTTATCGATAAAACTTTACATTAATTTATCATTCTACTAATACTTAGCAGTTAACTTTTTTTGAGATGAAAAGGTTACAATAAAATATTATTTAATTTCGATTTCTGTTTTTACAGGAAATACAAAATTCCTGATAAGAAATGGATTATTTGATTTCACTTTTACTAGTTAGAAATGTATTTATTTCTTATTTACAAAAGATAAAATTAATTGTTCTTTTAACGATTGAATAATTTTATCAGTAGGATTAACTGTTAAGTTAAAATTTAAATACCTGGTTATAGAAAAACTAACTATCTAACATTGAAACACTTTAATGATCAATTCGTATTTATGTAAAAATATGGATGTTGCCATGAAAAAATTATTGCCATTAGGTATTCTTTTGGTTTTTGCAGTTGAATTCATCAGGGCGAATGATACTATTTTTTATGAAGGTTTCGAACACGGAATTTTACCAAATGGCTGGGATGAATTAAAAGTCAAAGGCAAACCTAATAGCGATATTGTAAATTGGAAATATACCCAGTATAGTTATATGAATTCTGCAGGTATTGTAGCATGGCCAGATACAGTTGCCAAAGGACATTATGTTGCACGATTCGATTACCAAAGTGATAATAAGGAGGCAACAAAACTTATAATGCCGCCTCAAAATTTGAATGGCAGGACAAAAGTTGTTTTATCTTTCTGGCACGCACAGGCTGCATGGACATGGGATTATCCGACCTGGGACATTTTACGTTTGTATTATAAAAGGGGCGCCGATTCCTCATGGAAAATTCTGGAAATGTTTGAAGATGCAGTAAATTCATGGACAAAGAGGGAAATACTTTTACCAGATAGCATTCTTAGCAGCACATTTTATATAGCATTTGAAGCAACAACCAATTATGGTTTTGGCGTTTGTATTGATGAAGTCCGATTAATTGAAACAGGAGTAATGCAAAGAAGTATTGGTATTATGAAATTATCAAAACCTTATCTGGGTTTTGCAGCAACAGGTACGAATAAGAATCGAATACTTCGGTTCGATATTCAGGTCAATGGGAACACGGGCAGTAAATTATTGCAATCCTTAAATATAAATTCATTAAATACCAGTGACGCTGATATTATTTCAGGTGGCGTGAGGGTTTTTTATACAAGTGATACACTTTTCAACGATAAAATCCTTTTAGGAAGTGGTTCCTTTAGCAGCGGAACTGCATCAGTCAACTTGTCTAATTATACTCTTAATACCGGTAACAATAGTATATGGATAACTTATGATGTGGCTGCAAATGCCACACCAAATGATTACCTGGATGCTGCAATCCAATCAAATTCACTTAGTATAAGTAATTCAACTTATCCTTCTTCTGATCTATCTGTTTCAGGAAAAAGAATTATCAGGCAAAGCCTATTATATGATGATTTTGAATCTGGCAACAACTGGACCCTATCCGGATTTGAAATAAATACACCAATGGGCAAAGGTGGCAATATAGGTAATAATACCTGGGGAGCTCCTGATCCTGCAAGCGCCTACAGTGGAAGCAAAGAATTAGGCAACGATTTGGTAAATACCGGTAATTATGCAAATTCCCTGGCAACAGCAATATCACCGGTTTTCAATTGCAATTATTTTAAAAATGTCACTCTTTCATTTCAAAGATTATTAAATGTATATGGCGATGATTTTGCAGGCATAGATATTTCAAATGATAATGGCAATACATGGACAAATGTATGGAATAACAATAGTGTGTCTATTTCTGAATGGCGATGGGGGATACAGGTTATTAGTCTTACTAATTATGCAGATCATAAATCACAGGTAAAACTGAGATTCAGGCTTCAGCCTTCAAGTAGTAACGACCTTTCAAGCGGATGGAATATAGACAATTTTATTATTGCTGGCGATTATATAACCAGTGATGTTGGTGTCACCCAATGGCTCGCACCTTTAACAGGATGTGGATTGGGAAGTAATGTTTCTGTTATGGTCAGGATAAAAAACTTTACAAATGTTGCATCGGGCTCAATTATTCCCTTAAAATATTCTTTTGACGGAATTCATTTTTATTTCGATACACTCGCACAATCGATTCCGGCTAACGGAACTTATGATTTTACATTTAAACATAAAATGAATCTGATACAGCCCAATTATTACAATAATGTTGTTAGTAGCACATATTTGTCAAGTGACCAGGATTCACGGAATGACGCAATTCATTCAAAAGTTTATTCTTTGCCCAATTATACGGTACCTTATAACGATCTTTTCAGAAGTTCAACCACATTTTGGATTGCTAATTCATCAGCATGGGGTTATGGATTGACCTCATCTAAATTTCTTTTAAATGTTTTAAAAGCTGATACAAATGCCTGGATAACAAGAATTGATTATGTAAACTATTTCGACAATGATTCAGGTTACCTTGAAAGTTCCTGCGTAGATTTTTCAAATGCAGTTAAACCAATTTTCGAAATAAAATACAATAGCAACTTTGAACAAAATCAGGATGGGGTTAATTTGCAATATTCCACAGATAATAAGACAAGCTGGCATATTGTTCCGAAACACGACAACAACTTGTATCCATGGCATTGGAACTGGTATTCTTCAGATAATATTGCTGCTTTAAATACGGCAGGATGGGACACAACCACAAATCAATGGACAATAGCAAAACAGGTTTTACCAGATGATATTGCAGGAAAATCAAATGTAAGATTTCGTTTTCATTTTGCCAGTGATGCTCAAAATAATTTTGAGGGGTTTGCATTTGATGATGTTAAAATTTATGAAGCGCCTGCTAATATTCAGTTGCTTGGAATAACCTCGCCCAGTTCTGCATGCGAAAAAGTAAATCCATCAAAAATATCATTTAAAATAAAAAATATAGGTATCAGAACAATGATTCCTGCAAAGGATAAGATTATAGCCGGTTTTAAAATAAATTCCTCTTCGGTAATAATAGATACTTTAACATTGCCTTCAGGTTTATCTAAAGGCGATTCTGTAGTTGTAACTTTTAATAAAGCTACTCCTTTCTTAAGCAGCGGTGAATATGATATAATGGTTTTCGACATAGATCAAAACCAGAATTTTTATGCTGAACAGGATAATGACACAATAATCAAACATATTTCCATTTATTCTAATCCTATAAGTGGTATAGGTTCACTTTTTAAATCGGCAAGACTGGATACCTTAATAATAGGCGCCAATGTTGTGGCAAATTGTTCATATACCTGGAAGCATGGCAATACAGTCCTTTCAGACAGTTTAAAATTGCGTAATCCACCTCCTGGTTTGGATTCCCTGATAATGAAATATACAATTGATACAATGCAATATTGTTCAACTTTGGATACATTTAAAGTTATTAAACTTATTTCGGATATTGGTATAAATTCTGTTCTCTCACCATCAGACACTTGTGCCACAGGTTTTGATAAACATGTTTGTTTATCTGTGAAAAATTTCGGAAATGATACAATAGCAAAAAATGATACAATTAAAATTGGTTACAAATTTTTATATCCCGATACTGTCTGGCATTCAATAAAACTTCAAAATCCTTTCAAACCAGGGGAAACACTTATCTATGTATTTCCCGATAGTTCGGTGGATATGGTATCCGTTAAAGCATATATTTTGCATGCATATTCATTTTATAAAAATGATACCATAAGCAATAATAATGACAAAGATGCCACGGTTCATGTTTGGGGTTATCCTAAAATAAATTTGGGTAATGATACAACAGTAGTAGGTTCATTCGTACTTCATGCAGGAAATACTTATTCATTATATCATTGGAGTGACGGATCATCAGATAGCATTTATAATGTCAGATACACCGGCATACATTGGGTACAGGTTTCGGACATGCATAGTTGCAGGGATACAGACAGCATTGATGTTGATATCTCTTTTCATGATGTAAAACCATTGGCATTAATGAGTATTGGAAACTCTTGCAGCAATGATAGTCTGAAAAACATTAAGATAAAAATTAAAATAAAAAATGTGGGTACCGATAATTTGGTTGCCGGAGAACATATTATTTTCAGTTATTATTTGAATGGTATCAAAAAATCTTCTTACGATTCAACTTTGACAGGAACATTTAATTCAGGCGATTCAATAATCCATGAATTTTCAGTTTTTGAAGATTTATCGGTTGCCGGAAATTATATTTTTAAAATAATCGCACACAATGATTTTGATGTTTACACGGAAAATGATACATTAAGGGATACAATAGTAATATACCCCAATCCGGTTATTAGCCTTGGTCCGGATACAACTGTAAAGGCATTGCAATATACACTTGATGCAGGGGCAGGTGCAAATAAAGAATATCTGTGGCAGGATAATTCTACAAACCAGACCTTAACTATTACCCAATCGAAAACAGTTCATGTTACAGTAACCAATACACTTCATAATTGTGCCGGAAGTGATAGTGCTAATATAATAATTGAAATCAGGGATGGTTGGCTGAAAATGGCTATTATTGATACTGCGGCATGTAAAGGAACATTTGATTCTGTAAAGGTTGTTTTTGTTAACAAAGGAAATATAAGTATACAGGCAAACGATACTATTTATTTTAATTACATCCAAAATGATACAATTTTCGTTACGGATACCCTGAAATTACTGGATCCTTTGGCTGCAGGAGATTCTATTTATTTTACTTTCCACAATTTAAGACAGGTTGCGTTTGAGGGGATAAACAAATTTGATTTTTATTCTGTACTGAAAAACGATTTGATACATTCGAATGACACCATAACCAAAAGTATCATGATTTGGCCAGTTCCGGATTTCGACTGGATTAATGGTCCTGATAATACGATTACAAGGACGCCTCCACTATTACTCGAAGCACCTTTGGGTCAGGATTATTTCTATTACTGGATTTGTAACACTACTGACAGCGATTTTACAATTAAAAGCGCGGCATACAGCACACTTAATGTTTTAAAAACAGGGTATTATTCGCTTACGGTGACTGATACGGTTACCCGTTGTTTAAAATCAGACAGCCTTCATGTAAATATTATTATTCCTGATGGCGGAATAACCAGTGTTAATTCAGTTTCACAAGCCTGCATAGGTTATTTTAACTCTCTGGAAGTTGAATTTACAAACCTTGGCAATACTACATTATATAAAAATGATGAAATTCTTTTTGTTTACGAATTAGGATTAAGCAAAAGTCCTGCAATTGCCGAACGCAGGAGGCTCAATTCCGATGTACATCCCGGAGATACTTTGATGCATACTTTTTCAAATCTGTCGCAAAAAGTAAAAGTCGGGATAAATAAGTTTAAATTCTATGCCATTATTGGCCAGGATATTCACCCGGAAAATGATACCGCTTTTAGTAATACAACAATATATGCCCTGCCTGATGTAGTTTTAGATAATGGTAAAAATACAGATACCTTGGTTTATGGCACAATATTAAGTCCAAACCTCGGTACAGGTTATTCGTATTTATGGAACGATAATTCAACAGGAGATAATTTAAAAATTGATTCGACACATTTGTATTTTGTAACTGTAAATAATAATTCAACAAGTTGCCAGGGTGCTGATTCAGTTTTTGTAAATGTGTTGATTCCTGACGGAGGAATTACAAATATATTTATGCCATCGCAAGGTTGTTATAAAACAATAGATAATTTAATAGCTGAATTTACCAATTTGGGTAATGTAGATATCCCCACAGGTGATACTATCAGGTTCTCATATATCACTGATAAAGGGGCAACCGGTTTTGCAGATACTATATTGAGTGCAAGCCTTCATCCGGGAGAAAAAATTGTAAAATCAATACCCGGTCTAAAAGATAATCTGGATTTAGGTTCCAATACCATTAAGGCATTCTCGGTGATATCTGAAGATTCTATTCCGGGAAATGATACCTTATCACATACCATTTTAATAAATCTTTTGCCAAGTTTCCAATTTGTTGGAGAAGATTCTGGTTGGATTGTTAGTCTGCCAGGTAAATTTATAGCTACAACACTTGGTTCTCCGGGTTATTCTGTTAAATGGCAAAACAGTGTGGTCAGCGATTCAATTAATGTATATTCATCTGGAACATATTTTACTGAAGTCACGGATAATACAACTTTATGTAAAAAAACTGATTCAGTCAAGGTTAAGATCCGTTTGCCCGATGGAGGTATAACAAAAGTTCTGGAGGATTCAGCCTGTGAAAACAATTTTGACAAGTTGAATGTTGTATTTACTAACCTGGGTGATGAAAAGATTAATGCCGGAAGTTTTATTAAATTTGGATATGTTCTCAATGGCCTGCCATATCCTGCAGATACTATTTATCTCCAATCCGGCTTAAATATTGGGGATACATTGTATCATACTTTTGTTAACTTATTTGGCGAACTAAAATTAGGAAGCAATACATTTAAAGTATTCTCAAAACTAAAAGAAGATGTAAATTCTTCTAATGATACATTGGTTCATTTTCTGAAATTAAATGCTTATCCATTCGTGAATATTGAAGGAGGGAAAAATTCTTTATCCTGTTATCCGGGAACAGTTATACGTTCAGGATTAGATTCAGGCTTTAGTTTTTTATGGCAGGATGCTTCTTCTGCCGATACAATTATAACAAGTGCTTCCGGTTTTTACAGGGTTACAGCTACAAATAATTTAACTGGTTGTAAAAGGACAGATTCGATTGATATAAAAATCCTGATCCCCGATGGAAGCATCACTGCCATTTATGGCAACCAATCTGCCTGCGAGGGGCAATTTGGAGAATTATCAATTGAATTTACAAACACTGGAAATTTAAATCTATTGACTGGTGATACCATATTTTTCGGATATATTCTAAATTCCCAACAACCTGTTTTTGAAAAGGAAATTTTATCAGATACGCTCTACCCGGGGGATAAGATTACTCATGATTTTACGGGGTTCAACAGCAATCTTCAGCATGGGACCAACAATGTTTCATTCTTTTCGAAAATTAAGATAGATATTATTCCTTCCAACGATACCCTTAAATCAATTCTTACAATTAATACCTATCCTTTTATTGCGCTTCGGGAAAATAAAAAAGATACAATTTATAAAAAAATACCTTACACTCTTGATGCAGGTACTAACCCTGGTTGCTCATTTTTATGGCAGGATAATTCAGATTTGCAGACTTTCGTTGCCCAGAACTACGATAAATATAAGGTTAAGGTAACAAATAATACTACCGGGTGCTCTTCGATCGATTCAGTTTATATTTTTAAACCTTTTATCGATGGAAGCATTACAGCTATTAATGGAAAGGTAAATGCATGTCAGGGTGAATTTGGGTCATTACTAGCAGAATATACTAATCTTGGTTATACTGCAATAGATAAAAATGATACAATTGTATTTAAACTTTTAATAAACGATAAAAATGAATTGTCAGATTCTGTTATATTGATGGATACCCTTAAACCATCAGAACAGATTGTGCATGTATTCATAGAGTTAGATACAATTCTTAAACCAGGGTTAAACAAATTATTGGTAATTGGAATTACAAAGGGAGATACTGTTTATAAAAATGATTCTTCAACATTTGAAACACAAATTTATCCTCTCCCTGATTTGAATATTGGAAAAGGACAAGATACAATTCTTTTTCCTCCTTATACATTAACTGCCGGACTTGGTTCAGGGTATGCCTATCTTTGGCAAAATACGTTGACATCCGAAACTATTCCTGTTTTTTTAAATGGAAAGTTCAAAATTATTGCTACAAATAAGGCTACAAACTGTAAGGCCTCAGATTCAGTTAATGTACATTTAGATTTGCCAGACGAGGGGATTGTATCTGTAAAACCTGATACACCTGTTTGCCATAACCTGTTCAATCAATTAATAGTAAGAATTCAGAACGTTGGTGAATATAAGCTTGCTGTAAAAGACACCATAAATATTTTTATAAAAATTAATGGAAGTGAAGTTAAAAATAAGGTGAATATACTATCATCTGATATCGATCCTGGTAATTTTTCTGATTTTACCATTACGGATTTAATCTCCTATATTATTGACGGCGCAAATATTATTCAGGTATATTGTAAAACAAAACATGATACCAATCAGAATAACGATACTTTGAAGTACAATTTAGTTATCAACGCCAATCCTGCAATAAATCTTGCAAATGGGGAGGACACGGTTAAATTTTCAAAATCCTATTCTCTTGATGCCGGTTCAGGATATAAAACTTATTTGTGGAATACAAAAGCTACAACTCATTCAATTACGGTTACAAAACCCGGATGGTATAATATAACTGTTACTGATTTTTATGGATGCAAGGCGAAGGATTCAGTTTTTATGGAATTGCTTACCATTTTTACTCAATTGATTGTTGATGAGAACTTGAAAGTTTATCCTAACCCTGCAAAAGATGAAATTTTTGTTGAATTAGACCGATTTGAAATTTTTGATCCGTTAATTGAAGTTCTTTCAAACGATATGAAAATTGTTTTCAGAAAAGAAGTAAGTGGACATTATAATAATTTTAAGGAGAAAATTGATGTTCAAGAATGGGAAAAAGGACTGTATTATATCAGGCTTAATGATAAATCAGAAAATAAATACTATTTTCAAAAAGTAATAATTCAATAATTTTCCGGAACCCGAAAATTAATTCTTGCGTTTTGATGGTGCCAGCAAATAATAATTGGTAATATTTTTTACTCAAATTTTATTCAACTCTTTAATATTTTTGTATTCAAATTCAAAGTCAATTTCGAAACAATCAATAAATTGTTTTTTCAAAGCCCGTTTAAGGGCATCGAGGTTTTTACAACAAAATATAAATGCTCCGCCGCCGCCGGCTCCGCATATTTTTCCTCCATAAGCACCATGTTTTTTTGCAAAATGGTACATTTCATCTAAATAATCATTTGAAGTAGCCTGGGCAAGTTTCTTCTGTGCCTCAAAATTTATTTCCATAATTTCGGCACACTGAATAAAATCTTTTTTAATCAATGCGTTAAAAAAAAATTTCCCGCATTCACCTATTCGATCTAAAGCCTCAATTCCAACCGGTGTGGTATGATTTTGATAAACCTGTTCAACAGCCACCTGCGCATTTCTTGAAACCCCGGTATGAAGCAATAATAAGTTCTGACGGAATTCTTCAAGTAATGCGGGGGAAACTTCTTCATTTATAGGACGGGCATATTCTGAACCAAATTCGAAACAGTTAAAACTTCCAAAAACAATGGAAAACTGATCCTGGCGGCCAATGGCCCAGTTGAGTTCCTTGTTTTCAAGGTTAAATAAATCCTCGGCGATGACATTCAGGGGTTTCGATTCGGCATTATAATTTTTTGCACTTATCATTTCAAGGAGCTTTGCTGCAGTGGAAGTACTTAATCCGCTTCCCCGGGGATAACCTGAAAAATTAAATTTTCCTGCCTTGTATTCAATTAATGGTTTAATGGCTATGTTCGAAACAAATCCTTTTTTTCCATGCATAATGAATGGAACATCAGTCCATCCACCGGAAAAATCAATTCTTAATGGTGCCTTATAAGAAAAATTAATTTTATCTATAATATGTGTTGTTGATGTAGGTTCAAGTTCATCAGGGACGGTTCGTGGCACAAATTTTATTTCAACCCCATATCGTTTACAAAGCTCTTGTTTCGATTCAATGCCCGAATCATCGTTGTTAACCACAAAAATATCAGGGAGGAGTTTTTCGATAATATTTTCAAAATCAATTTTCCCCGGTTTAATTTCATTTCCGTTCAGTACCGCAAAATCAACATCGTTCATGGCTGCGACAAGGTACATCCGGTTATTTTCAGGATTAACAGGCCGTCCCGGACCTTTTAACCGGGCAATTACGGCATCCCTTCCGATTCCCACGACCAGGATATCGGCAAGTTCTTTGCATTGGCTGAAAAATACAGCGTGGCCTGATTGAAGAATATCATAACAACCGGTGCAAAAGGCAATCTTTTTACCCGGATGAATTTTTCTTATTTCATTTAAACTATTTTCTGAAAGTACTTTTGATTTTATTTTTTCAAACATATCTTACTTATTTTTTAAATAAAAATTAAATCTGGAAAAATTTAATGTTCAAATTAAAATGATTTTCTTTCTAATGTATTTGCTATATTGAGAAAGTTGATATAAAAAAAATTCTAATTTTATATTTCAAAAGAACTATTTATATCTTTAATTCTAAAGAAAGTAAAATTTTATAATAATTCTTTGTATCCATTAATTATAAATATTTATAACAATTCTATTTCTCCCATTTCTTTTAACATACAATCAAAAATAAAACATATTTTTATTATTCTTTATAAAAGATATAAGCATATAATTATCTTTTATTATCTTTATCAAAAATTAGATTATTTCAAAAGTTAAACAGTTATTATTTTAATATTTAGTACTAAAATTATGTTCATCAGCAAAATACAGGCATATATAATTTAAATTATGTTTTACAGCAAATGAATGTAATTAATGTTGTGTTATTAAAAAAAATCTTCTTAACTTTAAAATTAGTAAAAATGAATTGAGTAAAATGGGTTATAATTTTTATAACCCTTGTGTTTTAGAGTTTTCCATTATTAATAAATTATGAATGGGAAATTGTTTTTTTTATTTATTATGAATAAAGTAAAATAAAAAATTAAATTATATGAAAAAGATTATTTACACCCTGATGATTGCACTGACGATGATGTTTGTTGTGAATTTTTCTACCAGTGCCCAATATTGCCAACCATATACGAATTATACTTGTTGTATGGGAATTTCAAATTTTGTGTTCAATCAATATTCAAACAATACAGGTGGGAATAATATTTATACCTATTTCCCAGATACCAGCAATTTGACAGCGCTGACTGGTAACAACTATTTTTTAGAGATTGACGGTTATGGCTATAGTCAGAATTTTTATGTGTGGATCGACTGGAACCACAATGGAAGTTTTATGGATCCCGGTGAATTTTATTATATAGGGGATGCAATGAGTGTTACAACCAGTTTAAATATTCCTTTAACTGCAACTCCCGGAATAACAAGGATGAGAGTTCAGTCAGAATATGACTATAGTTCGCCAATTACGGATCCCTGCAATAATCTACAATATGGAGAAACAGAAGACTATAGCCTAAATGTTGTTTCAACTTTACCTTTACTTGTTTATGCACCAGTGAAAGGGTCTGTGTTGATGTATGGGGTGAATAGTACTGTTTCCTGGAGTTCAACCCAAAGCAATCCTGTAAATATCGATTATTCGGTAGACCAGGGAAACACATGGAATTCTATTGCAACAGGTGTATCTACAATAGCCAACAGTGGCAATAATTATTACTGGACTCCATCAGATTTAGGAGCAAGCTATAAGGCTATAATCCGTGTTTCAGACGGAGTAAACACTGCATATAGTGATACCTTTAATTTACAGAAAGTTGCTGTTAAACTTCTTACCCCTCTTACAGGAAAAGTATACACAGCCGGGGACACTATTTCAATGAGAGTGCATCTTGAAAATATTTCTGATTTAAGTATGTATCTTTCTCCTGATAATGGAATTACATATCCCAATTCTTATTATTTTGGTTATAATACTCCGGGAGATACAACTATTAATTATATTATTCCACTTGGCCTTGCTACAGGAAATTTATATAAAATAGCAGTTTATGATGATTATCATGGCAATTTAACACCTGGCTATACGGCCTATTCCGATTCTTTTACCATTAATGCGGCAAGCCAGAAAATTCAAATCGTTTCACCTGCTATGGGTGATTTTTATGCACCCAACACTAATTTGAATGTAAGTTGGAACAGTAATCTTGTTTATTTAGTTAATATTGATTTTAGTTTGAATAACGGGAATACCTGGAATTCAATTTACTCAAATTATAATTCCTATGATGGTTATTCTGTTTATGGAAATAATGGTTATTTCTGGACTACGCCTGATACAATAACAAGTGAGTATCCAAACTGCCTTATCAGGGTTGTTTCCAGCACTGATACATCAGTTAAAAGTTTCAGCAAACCATTTAGCATATCTGCTTTACAGCAGATTATCTTTGTTGCTCCTGTAAAGACCGATGCTATAAATTCAACCGACACATTTAGTGTTATTTTAAATAATAAAGGAAACAATGTAAGTGGTTATTTGAATTATTCCACTGATGGGGTTAATTACTATGGCTGTAATAATGGTTTTAATAATTATATTACCCTGCACCATGGAATAAATGTTTTTAAGTGGGGTACACCTTTTTCAAGTGTAAATATTAATAATGTACGTTTGGAATACAATTATTGGACGCTACAAGAAGTTAATTCTATTGCATATTCCGATTCATTTTCTCTGATAGCTCAACCTACTATTTCTATTAACGATCCTATGTATAATGCAACACTTGCATTTGACAGGGATTTTACAATAGATTGGAACAGTTCAAATGTTTCGGCTGTGAAAATCGAATATTATGATTCAAGAATTTCCCAATGGGAACTTGTAGTAGACAATTACAATACTTCTGATGGTTATAACTCTTATGTTTGGCATACTCCAACCAGTTCAGGTTATAACTCTATGGGTACTTCTATAAGGATAACCGATATTGCAAAATCAAATATTGTTGCCAGTGTCGGCTATTTTACACTGAACACGGCATCAGTTCAGATACTTACACCGTTAGCAGGAAAAACATTTTCTGCCGGCGATACTGTTAGTTTCCAATATAAATTAAATGATTATACCTATTATAATTATTTACCAATTTATTTGAATGCTAACGGTTCTTCATATTTTATTGATAGTAAAAATTATTTGATTCCTGGTACCTATTCTGAATCTTATGTCATTCCGTCTACCCAGGATTCATCAAGTAACACCCAATTTTTGTTAGGGTATTCATATTATCCTAATTATATGTATGATGTCAGTGGTACATTTAAAATAAACAGGCATCCCTCATTTATCCAGATGAACACACCTATATCGGGTGCTTTTCTCCAGACAAATTCCAGTATTTATGTTTATTGGCAATCGGCCTGGGTAGATTCTGTGAATATTGATTATTCGACTGATGGTGGAACCACATGGCATAATGTAATTTCCGGGTACCCGAATTATAATTATGACTATATCTCTATACCTGCAGTGAGTGGTACTTTTTCCAACAGCCGGTTGAGGGTAAGCAATAATAAGGGTACAGTTTATAGCATTAGCGGCCAGTTAACCATTTCCGATACTCCGCCCGTTTCATTTATTTCACCTGCCAAGAATGCAAACTGGCAAGCCGGTGTACCCGATACTATAAAAATTCAGAATAGTACGGGCCAATCTTTTTATATAAATCTTTATTTTGCGAATAATAGTTATTATGTAAGTTACCTATACTTACCGGCGAGCAGCGCTACTTCTTTTGTTTGGTATAAACCAGGCAATTTACCTCTTGGCAATAACACTTTGCAGGCTTATAACCCTGACTTAGGAATTAATGTAAACAGCGATACCTTTAATATGCTGCCTGCTCCTCCGCAAATTCAAATAACTTCACCTGTAAGTTCAAATTATTATTATACAGGAAACTGGAGACCAATTTCATGGACCTATGTGAATATCGATACTATTCGTATTGAACATTCTCTGGATGGCGGTATTACATGGAAATCTGATACTATTCTACCTTCATATTACGGTGATGGTACTTATTATTGGCAAATTCCAAATGTAGGAGGTACATTTAAAAATTCTGTTGTCAGGGTTTCAATGAAAAGCAATCCTGCTGTAAATGCTGTAAGCAGTCCGTTTACTTTATCGAATATTCCACCGGTATCTTTTTCATATCCTGTAAACCGTGATACAATAGTAGCTGGAACAACCATTTCTATTATTATGAATAATATAGGTGAATGGATTAATTATAATGGTGGTATTGAACTGCAATACAGCCTCGATCATAAAGTTACCTGGAACGATATAGGATATCCAAACTCCTTCCTGCTGGGCAAAAATACTTTTAATTGGTCAATTCCAGGTTATCTTCAATACAATGGTAACCTAAGCATAAGGGCAAATTACTATAGCAATGATTGGGGAACTGACAGCGGCATTGTACTCAAACCGGCCCCGCCAAGCATTACCGTTAGCAGCCCTGTTGCCGGGGATTTTCTAAAAAGCGGAATTAATAATACTTTGGTCTTTACAACTGTAAATGTAGATACTGTAAGTATTGAATTTACGAATAATGCAGGAAAAAACTGGAATTTATTAAATTCAAGTTTCTATTACAATATGGGTACCAATTATTATAGTTTTACTCCTAACGGAAACTCAGATAGTTGCCAGTTCCGCATTAAATGGAAAAAGAATCCCCAGGTAGTTGGGTTTTCATCCTATTTTACCGTTTCCGGTGCTTCTCCCATAAAAATTATTAAACCGGCAGGTGGAGAATCCGTACAAGCCGGAAAGAACCTGCTGATACAATATAAGCTATTAGCCGGTGCTTCAAGTAACGATTATTTATATGTTTATAATGATTCTTCCGGTTATCAAAACAACATTTTCAATAATTATCAATCAAAAGGCGATTATTCGTTTATCTGGTCTGTTCCCGAATCCTTAAATGGTGGAACTAAATTCAGGATAATTGGAAGTGAACAATTCGAAGAAACCCAGTTTACCGATACCAGTAATTATTTTACTATTTTGCCGGCATCACCCAGATTGGATATTTCTTATCCTTCTAACGGATCAGTTCTTAGAACGAATCAATTAATTTATATAAATTATACTGCTGTAAGTGTAAATATGGTTAGGATATATTTCAGTTCCGATGGTGCAAAGAACTGGACTTTAATTGGAGATTCAGTGCCCTCAACCTATTATAGTAATTATCCCTGGAATCCTAATCCTGCTGCTCCTGTTGGATGGTATAGCAATAATTGTTATCTAAAAATAACAAACCTTACCGGAACTATTAGTAGCCTTAGCCAGCAATTTACTCTTACAAATGAAAAGCCCGGATTTACTATTACCTCTCCAAAGAAAGGAGATATTTACCAGGTAGGGCAGTGGATTACCGTTACCTATAAATCTACCATGAATTATTCGAATCCTTATCTTTCCATGTCGGTTGATGGTGGAAATACTTATCCCTATTCGAATTATTCTTATTTATACGCCTACTACGGTATAAATAATATTCAATTCTACTTACCCGATACTTTACCTGGTTCGACTAAATGTCTGTTTAAGTTAAAATATGATACACTTAAGTCAATTAGCGACACATTTTCCATAACACCGAAGCCACCTGTCATTAATTCTATAAGCGATCCGAATAATTCTTCATGGTGGGTACAGGGAAAAACAGGTAATGTAAGCTGGACTTCTGTAAATGTTAAACTGGCAAGAATTTCTTTAAGTATTGATGCCGGCAAGACATGGAATACCCTTTTCGACTCTATTCCGTCCCATAACGGAAACAATTCGTTTACAGTTCCAATTAATCCAAATCAAACCATCAGTAAGTTCGCTGTAATCAAAGTTGAATCTGTTGATAAGACAACCTTTGCTACATCAAGTATTTTCAATATTTCCAGCTATGCAGCTTATTTCAAATTGGTAACACCTAAGGGAGGAGAAATTTTCACAGCAGGTCAGACTATTAACCTTGTTTTCGATAATTATGGACCTCCTACATATGCTTTTGTAAATATTTCTTATGATGGACATAATTGGACACCAGTTCAGATTAATAGTTCCAATAATTATGTTAGCCAGGGCAGGGTAGTTTATCCTGTTACACTTCCCCAAGATGCCCCACTTACAGACAGTGCAAGGATTAAAGTTTTAAGTTCAGGTGGTGAAAAGGGCAGTGGTACTACCTTACCCGATTCTTCTATGCCGTTTACAATTAAACCGATGCCTCCTTATATTACTGTCTCGGAACCTTCAACTGGTTGGATATATTTCTCTAACTCAAATTGGCAAACTATAAAGTGGAATAGTGTTCATGTGGATAAAGTACGAATTGAATATTCGGATGATAACCAGAATAACTGGCAAACGGTAGTGGATAATTACCCTACTAATAATGGTTCCAATTCTGCCAATCCATATTTTGTTATTCCGGATACTTTCTCAATTAATAGCTTTTATAAGATTACAGATCTGGTAAATGATACTATTGTTGGAATAAGCAGCAGATTTACCACTTCAAACAAGGCAGATACCATGTTTATTTATTCGCCTGCCGGTGGTGAAAGCTTTGCAGCTGGTTCTGATGTTCCCATTAATTTTATGTACCAGGGTCGGTATAGAAATAATGGCTTTAATGTATATTACTCATTGGATGGAGGAGTTACAAGAACTCAATTTAATTATACAACAGTAAACTTTGGCAATCAGAGGATAGACTGGTATATCCCAACCAATTTAGACAGTGCTTCCAATGTTGTAATCATATTTGAGGATTTGTATAGTTATGGAGTAAGTCCTTTGACTATTAAGAGCAAACCATTTAGTATTAATGGATTGAAACCTAGTATTACAATTTATAACCCTAATAATTATTCAGATTTCTGGGTTTCTAATTCTTACCAGACTATTTCATGGGGTTCAGTTAAAGTATCTAATGTTGATATCGACTTATCGGTTGATAATGGAAAAAGCTGGAGTTCATTAGGCCAGGGAATTATTAGTTCTGGATATAATACTATAAATGTATCTGTACCTACTATTGCAGTTTATACAGATTCTGCAAAGGTCAGGATAAAATCTTCTTCTGATTCCACATTAGTAGCTTACAGCGATTACTTTACATTAAGTAATTTATCTCCTTATCTTGAAATTTTGGAACCTAAAGCGGGTGAAACTTTCCAGGCGGGGAATAATTATAAACTTCAGTTCAATAACCATGGATTGAATTCTTCTAACTTTGATGCTTCAGTATTTGATGCCAAAACAGGATTGTCCTATGAACTTCAATTTAATAATAATGGAAATGGCAACAGCCAAGGCAAAAACTGGGCAAACAAAGGTTATAATGAAATGGACTTTTCTTTCCCTGAAATAATGAAAGGTTCTGATCAATGTAAGGTTATTCTTACTGTTACTTATTACAACAACAACAATGGATCTCAGAACACTGTTGTCGATAGCAGTGCGGGATATTTTACTGTTCTTCCTGCTTCGGCTAAAATTAGTGTTCAACAGCCTACGCTTAATGCTTATATTGTTGGAGGTTCATTAACACCTGTTTCATGGTACAATGTAAATGTTGATACAGTTAAAATTGAGTTTTCGAAAGATGCCGGTTTTACGTGGAGCATTGTAGCGAACAAAGTTGCATGTATTAATGGTACTAACAATTTCGATTGGACAGTTCCGGTTGTAGCTGCTGAGTATAATAACAGCAGGATAAAAATTACCAGTACACAGAATGGGTTGGTTTTCGATGTTAGCAAACCGTTTACGGTAAGTAACATTACACCTGTATTATCAATGATTACCCCTAACGGAGGCGAATCATATCAGGCAGGGAAATCATATTTTATTAAATTTAATTATACCGGTAATAATACTCATGGCGCTAATTTGTTTTATTCTTTCGATGCCGGTTATTAATGGAACCAATTGGGTACATCGCAGCAAACCTTAAAAGGCATAAATTATTATTTGTGGCAAATCCAATCAGAAGCCACGCCTTA
>Ga0265323_10000126_pt1 | contig 43711 bp, 40 predicted proteins | sample 41225metaG_FD_193580 | JGI IMG/M metagenome (GOLD analysis project Ga0265323, IMG submission 193580) | Rhizosphere microbial communities from Carex aquatilis grown in University of Washington, Seatle, WA, United States - 4-12-25 metaG | ecosystem: Host-associated > Plants > Roots > Rhizosphere...
CATCGGCAATCTGAAGAGGTCATGAAGGGGTCAAACTTTGCATTTTGTCATTGATACAGCAGGCTTGCAGGCGCAGGATTGAAGCGTGGCTCGAAAACTAAGGTTGGAATACGCAGGCGCGATCTATCACATCATCTGCCGGGGGAACTACCGGGCGGACGTCTTTGCGCAGGACAGGACGAAGGCGGCGTTCCTGGGTTGCCTTGGCGAAGCGTGCGAGAAAGCGGGCTGGCTGGTGCATGCCTGGTGCGTGATGTCCAACCATTATCATCTGTGTCTGGAGACGCCGGAGCCGACCCTGGTGGACGGGATGCGCTGGCTGCAGGCGACGTTTTCGCTGAGATTCAATCGTTACCGCCAGGAGCACGGGCATCTTTTTCAGGGCCGCTTCAAGGCGCTGCCGGTACAGGCGGAGACGGCCGGAGCGGTCTGCCACTACATTCATCTGAATCCGGTGCGGGCGCAGATCATCACCACAGAGGCGTTGTCGGACTGGCCGTGGACGAGCATGGCGATGCTCATGAACGGACACCGCCCGGCCTGGTTCTCGCCCAAGGCCGCGCTAGAACATGCCGGTGGGCTTCGGGACACCCCGGCCGGCCGCAAGCGCTATCTCGCCTACCTGGGATGGCTCAATGCGGACGCCGCCGCGAAGAAGCAGCTCGCGTTTGAACAGATGTCAAAGGACTGGGCGCTCGGAACCCGGGAGTTCAAGAAGGACCTGATCCGGGACCACAAGCAGCTGGCGGAGGAGTTGCGCGCTCATCCCGAGGGCGCACGCGAGATTGCCCAGGATGTCTGGCAGGAGCGGTTGGCCGGCTATCTTGCCCTGCTCAAGAAATCCGAACTCGACGTGCGGGCGGCTGCAAAAGGGGACCAATGGAAAGTGGCCGTGGCGTCGGCGATGAAGACGAGCACGACGGCGTCGAATCCATGGCTGGCGGAGCAGCTGAACATGGGCAGCCCGTTCCGTCTGAGCCGTCTGGTCAGCGCCTGCCGGGCCAATCCGCGGGCATTCCAGCCATATATGAACCTGATGACAAAATGCAAAGTTTGACCCCTTCGGTGCCTTGCCCTGATGACAAAATGCAAAGTTTGACCCCTTCGGTGCCTTGCCCTGATGACAAAATGCAAAGTTTGACCCCTTAGGTGCCCTCGTTCCGTCTGAGCCGTCTGGTCAGCGCCTGCCGGGCCAATCCGCGGGCATTCCAGCCATATATGAACCTGATGACAAAATGCAAAGTTTGACCCCTTCGGTGCCTTGCCCATGGTTTTTTTGCTGAAAACGATCCGAAGGGGACAACTTTGGTTCCTGCTGTCGCTGGTCGGACTTGGAATCCTGGCGCTCGCGCCGGAACTTGCCTTGTTCGTAAAGAACCACGAGGACCTCAAATACTTCGCTCCAATCTGCTATTACGAGGCGATTGTGTCGTTTTTGCTGCTGGTACCGGCCTTGTGGCTGGGAAGAGTCTGGTCCCGGATCTGGACTCTCGTTGTGGGCACCGCCATGGGCGTTGCCACCTTGATCGTAGGCTTTCAGGCCGCGTGCATTGGGGCGCGATGGGATCTGACCGCACACAATGCGCTGATGCAGACCTATTCGGCCGAAGCATGGAGCTATCTGCGCTCGTTCGCTTCATTCGGCAGCATCGCATTCGTTGCCGCCGTTGCAGCCGGCTTCGTCATCTGCATTCTTGTCAACGTTCGTTCGCAGCTTCCATCCCGGCGCGTTGCGCTCGGTGTGCTTCTGCTCGGCCTGGCATTGGCTGCATACGGTGTGCGCAACTTCATCCGCTATGAACGGGTACCGCTCAAGACCATACAGCTGACCGACGGCACCGAGCTCCGCATCGCCGGAGTCGGCATCAACAGCTTTCATCCGATCACCCTTTTCGCGCTAACCCAGTATAACTATCTGACGACTCACGCGTATTATTTGAAGGTCTATCAGCTCCGGGGGCAGCAACGTGTCCAGTTGGCTGGCGCCGTGCCAATCCCCGGAGCAACCGTTCCGCGGTTGGTCGTGGTCGTCCTTGGGGAATCGGCCAATCGACTCCACTGGTCGCTTTACGGCTATCCGCGCCAGACGACGCCGCGCCTCGAGAAGTTGAAGGATGAACTGCTCGTATTCTCGGACGTGATTTCCACATGTGTGGGAACCGAAGGTTCGTTCAGTGCAATGCTGACGACGACCGGTTCTGCGATCCCGGTCTTCCCACTGTTCTCACAGGCGGGCTATAGGACGCACTGGCTCTCCGCCCAATACAGCCAGGGCGAGAATGACGTGGAGGTTGCGGCTCTGGTGCAGTCCTGCGATGAACGCGAGTTCTTGAATGGGGCTTTTGACGAAGCACTTCTGCCGCTTGTCAACCGGGCTTCGTCCGAACCTGGAAAGCAAATGATCTTCGTGAACCTGTTCGGCAGCCATGTTCGCTACCGGGACCGTTATCCGGCCCGGTTTGCCCTGTTCGGCGGTGACACTCAACGCGACGAACTGCGTTCAACCTACGACAACTCGATCCTCTACACAGACCATGTCCTGTCTGAAATGATCAAGGCTCTGAAAAGCAGACATGAGCCCGCCTGCCTGCTCTATGTGAGCGACCATGGTGAAGATGTCTATGACTCCCGTCCGGACGAATATCTCTTCCGAAGCGACGCGGTCGCCACCGATCCCATGTACGAGGTGCCTTTCTTCGTCTGGCTGTCTCCCGAGTACATCCAGGGCAACGGCGAATTCTCCCGGATCGTGGCGGCAGCACGAACGAAGAAATACCAGACATACGCCGTCTACCATGCGTTGCTCGACCTGGCCCGCCTGAGACACCCCTTGTATGACTCAAAAGCCAGCCTGTTTTCTCCTGATTACATCGAGCGCGAACGCCGGGTCGGCGTTTCAGGCCGGCTCTTCGACAAATAGCCGCTGGTCGCCAATTCGAGGATTTCCCAGGAGAGCAGGATCTTCCGTTTATGCCTACCGTTCTTGCCTTGCTTGCCGAAGGAGTTGAAGAAATCGAGGCCATCACGCCGATCGACCTCCTGCGCCGGGCCGGAGTCGACGTCACACTCGCCTCGCTTTCAGATCAGCGCCACATCACCGGCCGCAGCGGGATCACAATGCACGCGGACGCGGCGTTGTCCGAAATTGGAGGGCGTCTGTTCGACCTGCTGCTTCTTCCCGGTGGCCCGGGTGTCAAGAACCTCCGCGCCGATCCGCGCGTCGATGCGGTCGTCCGCACGCATGCTGCCGCCGGCAAATGGATCGCCGCAATTTGCGCGGCGCCCACGATTCTCAACGCAGCCGGCCTGCTCGAAGGCCGCCGCTATACCGCACATTTCTCAGTCGCCGGCGAACTGCCACACATCCTGAGCGACGAGCGCGTGGTCGCGGACGGCAAGATCCTCACCTCACGCGGCGCGGGAACCGCCCTCGATTTCGCCCTCCTTCTGATCGAAAAGCTGGTGTCTGCGGACAAGGCCCGGGAGATCGCGCGCTCAATCTGCGCTTAGCAGCCTGTCGGGCTTCGCCCTCCCTGCTGTCAGTTTCCATCGCAGGCTGGAAACTGCTCGTCACTCGCTAAAGTCGCGTGCAGTCTGACCGTTGGACAAGGCTGAAACACCCCCGTTTTGGCCAGCCTATCGCAGTCCAGGTGTCCAACCGAATCTGTTTCATGGTAGGTTACTTCCGACGGAAGTGACCGGGCGAAGCTGTTGGTCTGTCACGGACAAGACCCGCGTCATCGTGCGCAAGCATCGGGAGTCCTAGGCCGTGTATTTCATGGAGACGCGGCGCCCCCGCCGCGTACGCCTCCCGAGAGCGCGACGAGGGCGTCGCGTCTCCAAAACACAGCGTGTATGAAAGGGTCTTTCTGAGTGTGCTAATATCGGTTCGGATCGTTCGTGTTTGCGGCGATTTTTTGGAGGGCGCGACGAGATCGCGCCCCTACGTTTGGCTGCGGCCTCAAGGCCGCGGTGCGAAACATGACGGCTAGGTTCAGATGTCGAAATCCAAAACAAATTCGCCGCCTCAAGGACCGGAAGACCCGGATTCGAAACCACGGGAGCCAGTATGTGCGGCATTGCCGGAATAGTCAGCTCCGCAGCCGCTGCTGAGCAACGGCAGCTTGCAGTGGGGCGCATGTGCGACGCCATGCTGCACCGCGGCCCGGACGACTCTGGCGTTGTCAACCGGGGTCCTGCGACGTTGGGCATGCGCCGGCTGGCGATCATCGATCCCGCGGGCGGACATCAGCCGATGACAAGCGCATGCGGCCGCTATCATCTCGTCTTCAACGGCTGCATCTACAATCACGGCCAATTGCGGAGCGAACTGGCGGGTGCCTATCCGTTCCAGTCGCTGTGCGACACCGAGGTGCTTCTGGCCGCCTTCGTCCGCTGGGGTGAGGACTGCCTGCGCCGGTTGCGCGGCATGTTTGCCTTCGCGGTGTGGGATGACGCGGAGCAGAGGCTCTTCCTCGCCCGCGACGCTTTCGGAATCAAGCCGCTCTATTACCAACACGGGAGCGCCGGCAGTCAGTTTGCCTTCGCATCGGAACTCAACGCGCTGCTGGCCTCCGGTGCGGTGGAAGGCGCGATTGATCCGCGAGCCGTGGCAGAGTATCTCGCGTATTTTGCGGTGCCGGCCCCGCGCACCATCTACCAGGGGATATCCAGCCTGCGCCCCGGCCAGTGCGCACTCGTCTCCGATGGTCGCCTCGAGGTCAAACAATGGTGGCGATTTCCAAACACGACGGCGGCTGCGAACGCGTGCCGCAGCAAGGAGGAATTCGAAGCCGAGCTGCGCGCGAGGCTCGACGATACCGTCCAGGCGCATCGAATTGCCGATGTCCCGGTCGGTGCGTTTCTGTCGGGAGGACTCGACTCCTCGGGCATCGTGGCGCTCATGGCACGCGCAGGAGGCTCGCGACTCAGGACGTTCTCCATCGTTTTCGAAGAAGCTGCATTCTCCGAAGCTGCACCGGCGCGGCTGGCGGCCCAGGCGCTGGGGACCGAGCACCATGAAACGCTCCTCACCGGGCGCCAGGTCGCCGGCGATCTCGACCGTCTCCTCAACGCATTCGATCAACCCACCGGAGACGGCATCAACACCTACTATGTCAGTCAGGCGGCCAGGGCTGGCGGCGTCACGGTTGCGCTGTCGGGGCTCGGGGGTGACGAGCTGTTCGGGGGCTACCCGTCGTTTCGCGACCTGCCGCGCATCGCCCGATGGTTGCCGCTCTGGCACCTTCTTCCCCTGCCGTTGCGCGAAGCCATTGCACAACGAATCGCCAGCGGAGGCGTCCGGCGGCGCAAGCTTGCCGACTTTCTTTTGCATGCCCGGAATCTAGGGGAGCTCTGCTCTCTCCAGAGACGCGTGTTTTCAACCGCGCTCGGACAAACGCTGCTCCGTTCCGATGTGCGCGAGGCGCTCGGTGCGGCGGATTGCCACCATCCGATGCTTGCCGAGTTGTCGGCCGAACTGGCCGGAGCGGATGCTTTTCAGACCATCAGTGCATGGGAGTTGCGCACGTACATGGCGGACGTGCTCCTGCGCGACAGCGACGTGATGAGCATGGCGCATTCGCTTGAACTGCGCGTGCCGTTCATCGACGCCCCGTTCATCGAGTGGCTCTGGGCGCAGCCGGCGCGTTTCAAAACCGACGGCAGTCAGGCGAAATCCGCCCTGTCAGACGCGTTGCGCGGCCTGCTGCCAGAGGAAATCCGGCGGCGTCAAAAACGCGGATTCACCCTGCCCTTCGCCGTATGGATGCGGAACGATTTGAAGCCGTTTCTCGAAGCCACCTTCGAGACCCGATCGATTGAACGCGCGGGCGTGCTTGAACCTGTTCCGGTGCGTTCCTTCTGGTTGGACTTTCTCGCGGGCACCGACGATCGCGAGTGGTCGCGCGTGTGGAGCCTCGCAATCCTGATCGCATTCATCAACCGCCGGCCCGCACGATGAGGACGATGCTCCTGTGCCCCGAGCTGTTTGCCCGCGAAAGCGGTGTTCAGCGCATCCTGCGGCTCTACCTCAAGGCGCTCTGCGACATGGCGGGCGACGCTGACCGCGTCGATCTTGTTGTCCTGAACGATCACGAACTGCCGGTCGCGAAGCTCGCGGCCTTCAGCAACAACCGGCTGCAGTTGCGCATGGCCTGCGGCGGCAGGAAGGCCCAGTTCATCTGGGCAGCGGTTCACGGATCCAGCGGCACCGACCGGATCCTGTGCGGCCATTTGGGACAGCTCATCGCCGCCTGGCTGGCCCAGTGTTTCAACCCCCGGATCGAATACTCTCTGGTTGCACACGGCATCGAGGTCTGGAAGCCGTACTCCGCGCTGGAGAGACTCGCCTTGCGCCGCGCGCGGCGGATTCTGTGCGTGAGCAAGTTCACACGCGGCGAGATGCAGCGCCAGATCGACCTGCCCGAATGCCGGTTCGAAGTCGTCCCCAATGCGCTGGACCCGTTCTTCCAGGAGAATCCCCCGATTCGGGAGCCGGCAGTCGGTCCCCCGGTCATTCTTTCGGTCACGCGCCTCGATCCGCGGGAGCGTTACAAGGGCGTGGAGCATCTGATCGAGGCGCTGCCGGCAGTGCGGCAGTCGCTGCCGGGCACGCGGCTGCGCGTCATCGGCTCGGGCGACGATCTGCCGCGGTTGATTGCGCTGGCCGGGCAGAACGGCGTGGCAGATGCCGTGGACTTTGCCGGTTTTGTCGACGATCAGAAGCTGCGTGACGCCTATCGTGACTGCACCCTGTTCGCCCTACCGAGCCACGCGGAAGGTTTCGGGATCGTGTTTCTCGAAGCCATGGCTCGGGGCAAACCCTGCCTTGGCGCACAAGCCGGAGCGATCCCCGAGATCATCGATCCGGCGTCGGGCGTGCTCGCAGACTACGGCAACGTGCCGCAGATTGCAGCGCGGCTGGTCTGGGCGCTGCAACAACAATGGGATTCCGCCGCGATCAAGGCGCACGCCGCTCAGTTTAGCTACCCGGCATTCAGGGCGCGGCTGGAACGAGCCCTGCGAAACGTGTCATGAGAGTCGCTCATCTTATTGACGTCGTTGAGGCTTTGAACGGAGCCGGTGTGCGTTATCTCATCGTCGGCGGACTTGCCGTCAATGCCCACGGATACTTGCGTTACACCAATGACGTCGATCTGGTGATTCAACTTGACCGTATGAATCTGCTCCGCGGGTTGGGCGCCCTGGAATCGCTTGGCTACCGGCCCAAACACCCGGTATTGGTCACGCAATTCGCCGATGCTCAATTGCGAGAACAGTGGATCGTAGAAAAAGGCATGCTGGTATTTCCATTATGGTGCGACGTCCGGCTGGAGACTCCCATCGACGTTTTCGTCCGCGAGCCGTTCGACTTTGCAGCCGAGTGGGGAAAGGCGACCCGATGCGAGATTTCGGAAGGGGTGCTTGCGCCGTTCGTCTGTCTGTCCACCCTGTACGCAATGAAGCGCCAGTCTGGTCGGCCGCAGGATCTGGCGGATATCTCGCAACTCCAGATCGTGCACGACGAGGATCGATCCCATGAGTGAGCCGTCTCCATTCATGACGTTCGCCGAGGCTGCGAAGGAAGCATTGCTAATAGGCCAACGTATGAGTCTGCCCGAGCGATTTCGATGGCTGGAGGAAGCGGAGGAATTCAGCCTGACTCTGCAAGCTGCGCGGTGGCGGGCAGGCTTGGGTGTGGATCGTCGGCTGCGTCCGCTGTTTGAAGCACGCTTCGGCCCGCCAGGAATGACTGATCCGCCGGTCCACGCAGCGGTAGCCGAAGAGTCCACACCCTATGCGGCGAAGATAGCCGACAACGCGCACTCGTGAAAAACCGATTCCACTCCTTTGTCCCGCCTTTCGCCCCGAATTGACCTCCGCTTCCAGCGTCGAATCCAAAAGAATGGACCGGTCGCGCTCCCGTCCGGTCGGGAGCCATGAATGCCTACCGATAACGGGACCCTGCTCGCTAATGCGAATCAATTTTCCCCGTGGAATCACCTTCTCCTGAGACTCTGGTCATCCGTGCCGGCCAGGCTGAGAAGCATTATTGGCGCGATCTGTGGCGCTATCGAGAACTGCTCGGCTTTCTGGCATGGCGCGACATCAAGATCCGCTACAAACAGGCGGTTCTTGGGGTGGCATGGGCGGTGGTCCAGCCTGCGGTGCAGACGGTGCTGCTGACCTTCGTGTTTGGCAATCTGGCCAAAATGCCGGCAGGAAACACGTCTGCGGGTAAAATGACCTATCCGCTGCTCGTTCTGGCCGGACTGCTTCCCTGGCAGCTTTTCTCCACGGCATTCAGCGGCGCCGGCAACAGCCTTGTCGGAAACGCTCAACTGATTTCAAAAGTCTACTTTCCCCGCCTCATCGTTCCCCTCTCAGCGCTCGCGGTCGCGCTCGTCGACATGGGAATCCTGCTGGCCATTTCCACTCCGTTAATCTTTTGGGCGGGTGTGTTGCCCACCTGGCGTCTCCTACTGCTTCCGGTTTTCATTGCGGTCGCACTCTTCATCGCGCTCGGAGCCGGCCTTTGGATCACTGCGCTCACGGTAAAGTACCGCGACTTCAAGTTCATCACGCCATTTCTGCTGCAGATCGGCATGTTCGTCACCCCGGTGGGCTATCGAACCGACTTCCTGCCAAACTGGCGCGATCTCCTCGCCCTAAACCCACTGACCGGCGTGGTTAACGGGTTTCGCTGGTCCCTGCTCGGCGCCGACTATTCGTTCTACCCTGCAGAGTTCGCCACGTCTCTCGGGATCGCGCTGGCGCTGGTCGCCTCGGGAATCTGGTATTTCCGCCGGACGGAAAAACAGTTCGCAGATGTGATCTGAGCCAAACACTGAAACGCTGACACACTGAAAAGCTGAAACACTAAAACACTGAAAAGCTGAAATAGGGGACGCAAGAAGGAGGAGAATTTGCCATCGCCAGAACAATCTTTCGGGCGCTCGGTCTCCTCCAATGAGCAGACTCTCGGAGGAATTAAGGGATCGGACCAAGCAATATGCATCGGCGATTATCAGGTTCTATACGACGCTTCCGCGCACCCGGGAAGAAGTCAGAGTTTTGGGAAAACAGCTCCTTCGTTCAGGTACATCGGTTGCTTCCCACGCACGGGAGGCATCGCGCGCGCGGTCGGACGCGGAGTTTTGCTCGAAGCTGGACGGCCTGCTTCAAGAGGCCGACGAATCATCTTTGTGGATCGAGCTTCTTCGCGATGACTGTAACATCTGCGGCGACACGACTGATCGCCTATACCATGAAACCAGCGAACTCATCGCCATTTTCGTGACTATTACATCGAAGTCGAAGAGACGACGCGATCGGCCAGAATAGCACAATCCCGCTTTCAGCGTTCCCGCTTTTAGCCTTTCAGCGTTTCAGCTTCTCAGCTTCTCAGCTTTCAGCTTTTCGCCTTTCGCATGTCCGATCCCGTCATCTCCGTCGAAGGCCTCTCCAAGCGCTACGTGATCGGCCACGAGTTGCGCCACGACAGCCTGCGCGACACGCTGCACCACACCGCGCGCAAGCTGTGGCGGCGCCTGCGCTGGGGAACGGGATTTCAGACCGAGGAATTCTGGGCGCTGCGCGACGTCTCGTTTGAGGTCAAACAAGGTGAAGTTGTCGGCATCATCGGGCGCAATGGCGCGGGCAAGTCGACGCTGCTGAAGATCCTGTCGCGGATCACCGAGCCCACCGAGGGCACGGTGACGATCAAAGGCCGGGTGGCCTCGTTGCTCGAGGTCGGCACCGGTTTCCACCCCGAGCTCAGCGGGCGCGAGAACGTCTTCCTCAACGGTGCGATCCTCGGAATGTCGCGCGCTGAGATCCGCCGCAAGTTCGACGAGATCGTGGCCTTCGCCGAGGTGGAGAAGTTTCTCGACACACCGGTGAAGCACTACTCCAGCGGCATGTATGTCCGCCTCGCCTTCGCCGTCGCCGCCCATCTAGAGCCCGAGATCCTCATCGTCGACGAGGTGCTCGCGGTGGGAGATGCTGAATTTCAAAAGAGATGTTTGGGCAGAATGCACACGATCGCGAGCCAGGAAGGCCGCACCGTTCTATTCGTCAGCCACAACATGGCTGCCATCAGCTCGTTGACGAATCGGGCTATGCTGCTCGCTGGCGGCAGGATGGTTCAGTTTGCAGACACTTCCGAAACCGTAAGCGCTTTCCATGCCAGCATCCAGTCGGCGACCAGAGAGACTGCGATCATCGGCGGCGGGGAGCATACGACGATCCTGTCTGCGCACTTGCTGGGCGCAGCCGGTCAAGAGCAGCCGAACTACATTCCCGGCGAGACGATGAACATCACTGTCGACGTGCAAAAGGACGAGACACCGGGACTTTCCATCGAATTGATGCTGCTGGACCCCAACCAGCAGCGGGTCGGGATCTTTTCCCTCTTTCAATTCCACGGGGACAGCCTGCCTTCGGAGGCAGGGATCTACCGTTGCCAGTTTTCGATTGCCGGGCTCTGGTTGGCGGCCGGGACCTACTCTTTCGACGTCATCACGTCGGTTGCTAACGTAAAATGGGATCATTGCGCCGACCGTGCAATTACGTTCGATGTCCATTTCTCGAATCCGGCCAAACACAGCTGGGATTTTCGCTTCGATATGGGGTTCGGTCCGATCGCTCTTCGCTCGGCTCGCCCGCCGCACCTCCATCTTATCGCGAGGTCCCCCCGTGGATTCCCGATATGAAGCTCATCAATGCGGCGATTCGCTGGTTTATCAATCTGTTCAGCCCGGCGCTGGTGGAATCAATCGTCCGCCGGCGTACGGCCAGCGCGCTCGCCCGGGCGGAGGCACAGCAATGGCGGCTCCGCATCCTCGACGTCATGGCCTGTCCGGACAATCGACAACTCTCCCGTGTTCCCCATGCAGGGGAAGTTCAGGATGGTTTTCAGATCATGTTCAACGGGATCAGGGTTGGTGCCGACGGCTATTATGGCCGTGGGATGACCGAGCTGCTGCGCAAAAATAGAGGCAGTCATGAACCGCAGGAGGAGAAGGTGTTTCAGGAGGTCCTGCGACATTTGCCACCTGGCGCACAGATGATCGAATGCGGTGCCTACTGGGGTTTCTATTCGATGTGGTTTGTGCGTGACGTGCCACAAGCCAGGGTTTGGTTGATCGAGCCGGAACCCTCAAACCTGGAATCAGGCCGGAAGAACTTCACAGCCAACAATCTGGAGGGATATTTCATCCATGCCTTTGTCGAGCGCCACTCTGCCAACGGCAGTCCGCCACATGTCTGCATCGACGACTTCCTAGCGAGCCAGCATATCAAGCATCTCACAATATTGCATGCGGATATTCAAGGCATGGAACTGGAGATGCTGCAAGGAGCGACACAGACGTTGTCCCAGAAGCTCGTGGATTATATCTTCATATCGACGCATGGAGACGAGGTGCATGCAGCGTGCGTGGCTTTTCTCCGAACCCACGACTATGCGACCCCAGTCTCCCTTCTTCCCGCTGAATCGTACAGCTTCGATGGCTTGATCGTCGCTTGTTTCCCAAGCCTGCGAGAGAATCCCCTGCCAGCGCTTTCCGCAAAGACTCGTTGATTCCCCGCACCCATGCCTGCTTTAAAACGCATCGCACGCATCTTCTCCCGCGCACGGCTGAGGGGCAGAGCGGCTTGGTGGGCACTCATCAGTCCCCACAAGCTCAGTTTTTCCCAATGCGGCGAAGACGTGATCGCCGGTTTTCTTCTCAATCAACTGGGAATACAACGCCCCTTGTACCTCGACATCGGCGCTCATCATCCAATTCATTTGAGCAACACTGCTCTATTTTGCCTTCAAGGAGGGCGTGGTATCAACATCGAACCGGATCCTCGGTTGTTCGGTGAGTTTGTGCGCCACCGTCCCCGAGATATTAATCTCAATATTGGCATCGGGGCCGTCCCGGGTAATCTCACGTTCTTCCGGATGGCTGATCCGGCCTTGAGCACTTTCTCCCATGAGGAAGCCACGCGGATTGAGGAAGAAGAAGGCATTCCGATCAAAGAGCGTCTCTCGCTTCCTGTGCGTCCGATCGCAGAAGTTCTGCGTGAGTATAATTTCTTCCCGAATTTCGTCAGCATCGACGTCGAGGGAAAGGACTTGGAGGTCTTGGAGGGATTCGAATTCAACACGCACATGCCGGAGGCAATTTGCGTGGAAACCCTCAGTTTCTCCCTCAAGCAAGCCGGGAGAAAAAGCCCGGCCATCACGACCTATATGGCACAGCATGGCTATGACGTGTATGCTGATACCTACATAAACACTATCTTTGTCCGCCGAGATCGCTTCACCACGATGAACGGCAAATAGTATTCGTCGATGCTATGTCCGCCACAGGCTTTGGTCCTCAAGTTGCAGGACGGACTGGGAAACCAGCTTTTCCAGTATGCGTTTGGCCGCAGACTTGCGAAAGATCGCGATGCGACGCTTCTCTTTGACGTCTCGTGGTATGAATCCGATCAGAGGCCGGCGCAACCACGACAGCTGGCCCTGCGCGATTTTCAGACTCGAGGGGAATATTACTCCGGTCCGGAGTTCCGACATTTCTGGATACGACCTTCGCTCATTGGCCGCTGCTGGTGGCGGATAGAGCAGCGATTCCTGCCTCCGCATCGGCGTCGCTTTGTGGCCCAGCATCCGGACGATTTTTTGCGTCGCCGGCGCATGTTCGATCCCCGCATGCTCAAGGTGCCCATCGACAGTTATCTGTCTGGCTGGTGGATTTCGCCGTACTACTTTTCCGGCGCCGAAGACGAATTGCGCGGGGATTTGGTGCTGCGGACGCCGCCATCGCCGGCCGAAACTCAAATGATGACCCGCTTGAACGACTCCAATTCGGTTGCGGTTCACGTCCGGCGGGGTGACTATCTGAAGCACCCGGCGATCGGCGTCCTCGGTGCGGAGTATTATCGGCGGGCAATCACCTTTCTCAGGTCCAAGATACCGCAGCCGAAATTCTTCCTTTTCTCTGACGACCTCGCGGCGGCGACACAGATGCTCACTGGAATTCTGCCGGCATTTGAAGCGTTGCCGGCCGATTCCAGCAGGAGTCCGGCTGTAGATTTGACGCTGATGGCGGCCTGCAGACATTTCATCATTGCCAACAGCACGTTTGGTTGGTGGGGAGCATGGCTGGGCCGTTTCCCCACAAAACTCGTCTTGGCGCCGGAGCATTGGTATTGCGGCGCACGAGTGTCCATTAGCGATGTCTATCCGCCTGAATGGATCAAGATTCCGGATTAACCTGCTAATCATGCAACGAATCCAGCAAGCCCTGTGATAGACAGCCCAACACGAATCAACACAGGGCGAATCAGAGAGCTGGACGGCCTCCGCGGCGTCGCGGTCCTATCCATAGTATTCCTCCACTATTTCGTCCATCACATCCAATCTCAACCGGGCACACCCATCGCATACGCGCAGAAATATCTCATGTTTCTTTGGGTTGGCGTGGACGCATTTTTCGTACTCTCCGGTTTCCTGATTGGAGGCATCCTGCTCGACCAAAAACATGCCCTGAACTATTTTCGCGTGTTCTATTTGCGTCGTGCGTTGCGAATACTCCCTCCCTATTTTTTCCTCCTGGCGTTTTGGTGGCTGGCGCAACGACTGACGGAGGACCACCTGAATGTGAAGTGGCTGATGGAGCCGCATGTTCCCTTCTGGCCATACTTGCTCTATGTCCAGAATTTCTGGATGGCTGCGCAAAATTCGATTGGGCCGCTTTTCGTCGGCATTACCTGGTCGCTGGCGATTGAGGAACAATTCTACCTGCTGTTTCCGTTGCTGATTCGATTTCTTCCGGCGCCGATCCTGCCCCGGATGCTGCTCTACGGCGCTCTCTTCGCCCCGCTCGGCAGGCTCGGATGCGCGCTTCTGGGCGGCAACTGGCACGAAGCGCAGTCTCACCTCCTTCCAACCAGGTGGGATTCACTGCTCGTTGGCGCGCTCGTGGCTTGGGCCGTCCGCTCGCCCGAGGCTCTGGAGTGGATTAGGGCTCGACGAAAGCTGGCATGGCTCACCGTATCTATGAGTGGCTTGGTAATGGTCCTCTATCCCTGTGTCTCTAATCGAGAAGGCAACCTCGGTTCGCTGGTGGACTCATTTGCACTGTACACCATTATCGCAGTCTTCTTCGGCAGCGTCCTGTTGCTCCTCAATCTTGGATGGCTGCCGCGGATTGCCGGCATGCTCTCCTCACGGCTGTTGTGCTTTTTCGGCCGCATCTCATACAGCGTCTATCTGTTTCACGTGGCAATCTTGGGCCTGATGTTTCCTTTGCTGCGAGGAACGGACCCGGTGTTGTCTTGCTGGCAAGACGCTGGGGTGATGGCGGGGGCTTTCTTTGTAACGATCGGACTGGCGCAGTTGACGTGGTTGCTCTTTGAAAGGCGTCTAATTCGCTTGGGTCATGGATTTGTGTATCGTGTTTCTCGCGTGTCATGACGAGAGAAGGCTGGATGCAAAGATACCGACGCTGGCGCTTTTCACTCCGCGGAGTGCGGGTTGATCGAAGCTGCGCGATCGGATCGGCCGTATCCCTTGGCTCCTGGCCGAGGGTGCACTCATCGCAGGCGATCCGGATTGCCCCAGAGTGCGAAATCAGCCACGGGGTGGAACTTAATCCCTGGGGTGGTTACATCCAGCTCGGAAGGCGGGTTTTTCTGGGCCCGCATACTGTAATCTATGGACACGGGGGCGTGGAGATTGGAGAGCATTCCCTGGTGGCAATGCACAGCTGCATCGTCTCCTCAAACCACACGATCCCGCCCTTCGGCACGGACATCCGCTCTCAGCCCGACGAACTCCGCCCGGTCAGGATTGGCCGTGATGTCTGGCTCGGCGCAGGCGTTACCGTCCTCGGTGGCGTTACGATCGGCGACGGCTGCATCGTCGGCGCTGGCGCCATCGTAACCAAAGACCTCCCGGCTGGCTCCATCAGCTACGGAGCTCCAGCCGTTGTCCACGGTTGGCGAGAGGGTTCTCCGCGTTCTTGAATCGTCCATGCAGCTCTCGGTTGTCATTCCGACCCATAACCCGCGGCCAGACTATCTGCGCCGGGTGCTTGATGGCCTGGCACGGCAAACGCTTTCAACAGGGGAATGGGAGGTGATCATTGTCGACAACGTTTCGGATTCCCCCGTCGCAGAAGCGGTCGACCTTCGTTGGCATCCTCATTCCAAAGTCATTCGGGAGGAGAAATTGGGGCTCACGGCGGCGCGTCTCGCCGGGTTTTCCGCCAGCCGTGGCGAAATCATCGTTCTTGTCGACGATGACAATGTGCTCGCGCCGGACTACCTTGCCCGTGCGGCGCACCTCGCAGAAAGCCACCCATTCCTCGGCTCATGGAGCGGATGCGTTGAGCTTGTGTTTGAACCGGGCGCAACCGTCCCACCTCCTTCCTGGCGGTCCTACCTCACCGAGCGGTTGTGCGAGAAAGCCGTGTGGTCCAACGATCCTTCGCACAACGCTTCGACTCCCTGGGGCGCGGGGATGTGCGTGCGCCGTTCGCTCGCGACGGCCTACCTACGTTCAAGCGAAGCCGATCCCGACCTTTTCAAACTCGACCTGCAGGGCCGCGAACTCGTCTACGGCGGTGACACCGACATTGCGTATCAGGGATGTGCGATGGGCCTCGGCAAGGGCGTGTTCCCGAGTCTCAGTGTGAGTCATCTGATCCCTCCGGCTCGTTGCGAGCGCGCCTATCTGCTCCGCGTCATCGAGGGCCACGCATATTCGGAAGTGCTGCACCACTGGGTGCTGCACGGCTCCCTTCCAACCGATTCGGCCTCCCGGCTAGAAGGCTTGAAACGAGTTTTCCGACTCCTTCTGTCCAGCGCCGATCAGCGTGCCCTTGAAGGCGCCCGCCGAAGAGGCCGGCTGCGCGCCCGGCGCGAACTGGGGGGGAAGCATTGAAAACGCCAACCGTCTATTTCTACTGTCGCAACGAGGATGGGAATCTGCAGGAGGACGTCATCACCCTGGCAGAGGGATTTCGCGAGCTGGGCGTGCCGTATTTCGCCAATTGCGATTATTGGCTGCAATCGACCGAGCCAGGTGACTATCTTTTCCGCCATTCGCCGGATGTCACGCCAGACGACTGCGATATCGTCGTGGTCAGCTATACCTGGCCATACTGGATCCGGATGAAAACGTTCGATCTGGTGCGGCGGCCATTGCCGGATGGATTGTTCAAGCCGGGTCGCAAATACCGTACAGTGTATATGGACAGTCACGATGGGCATCGCACCGTCTCATGGGAACCCGAGTTTCGTCAATTCGATCTTATCCTGCGCAGCAAGCTCAACCGCCGCGCATGGCATCCTGACAATATGCGACCGTGGGTCCTGGGATTCACCCGCCGGATCTCCGGGGCGACCGCCGGCGCGCCCCCCTTTGCCGAGCGGCGCAAGAGCATCTTGATCAATTTCGGCGCGTCGCATCCGTATCCCCACGGCACGCGCGATTGCGCCACCCGGAGTTTTGAACCCAAAATCGGCAGACTGTTCGAAATCGACCGAACCAAAGACGATCTTTCCGTCGAACCATCCGATCCCTACGAAGCGCTCATGTGGCGCCAGACAGGATTCCGTTTTTCCCGCGCCTACTATGAACGCCTCAAGCATAGCCAGGCAGTGGCCTGTTTTTGCGGCGACCTCATCCCGCCCATGCCCTACCGGAATCCGGAATGTTACCTGGTGGGGGGCAACCGCGCCAGAGTGCGCCGGCTGTTCTATGAAACCCTCGGCCGGCTCGATCCCCGCCCGAACCGGGCGGTGCAATGGGACAGTTTTCGCTTTTGGGAGACGCTCACCGCCGGTTGCGTTGGCTTCAACATCGATCTGGCTCACTATGGCGTCGAGCTGCCGGTCATGCCCGAGAACTGGAAGCATTACATTGGCGTCGATTTCGCGCGGGTGGATGCGGTCATCGAACGCCTGCTGGCCGAGCCCGAAGCACTGGAGCGGATCGCCAGTGCCGGGCGCGCCTGGGCGCTGGAGCATTATTCCCCAGTGGCGCAAGCCCGGCGGTTCCTGAATGCTCTGGCACGATGAGGTCCATCGTTTACGCGCTCAGAAAACTCGTTCCTGCATCCGCAACGCCAGCACATCAATCTGCCCACCCTAGTAACAAGGACGGTCATCATGCGCGTGATGACCGGACCATCCGCCTCTCATAAGATATGGCGAGCCCCCTGAACGATCCACTTCCGAGGGTGTTGTTTTGCACGAGCCAGATCCCTCAATCGATCTACGCCGGATGCATGCAGTTGTTTCGCTCTCTGCAAGGGTATCCAGGGGAGAAACTGATGGTGATGGGCCCCGCTCCAGAATCCGATGCACAGATACTGCCCTGCCGCTACGAGACCAACCGGCTTCTCATTTATCGGCTAAGATGCACTCGATTTGGCGAATGGGTGACAGGTGTGAACAGTCTGAATGTCCTTCCTGAACTGGGCCTCTCCCGATCCACGCGAATTGCCCGGGAATTCGCACCAGATCTGGTCGTCACGGTGATGGACCACTTGTCCTACTACAAGCACGCATGGGCATTGTCACGTCGCCTCAAGGCGGGATTGGTCACGATCACGATGGATGATCCGCAGGCGTTTGAACAGGCGCACCCGTGGCTGGAGCGCGCCTACGTTCGTTTTCTCAAACGACTGTATGGTGATGCGGTCCTCTCGCTCGGAGTCAGCCGGGAAATGTGCGATTATCTGCAACTGCGTTTCGGCAAGCCCTCAACCGTATTTCATTTTGGACCATCAGATGGCATGCGATCGCGCGATGCCAAGGAAAGCGGTTCCCTGCAATCCCCGGGGACGTTGACCCTGGGTTATGCTGGAGCCATGAGCCTCGGTTACCACGACGGGATACTCGCAATTCTGCCAGCACTGGAACAAACCGGCGCAAAACTCGTTGTTTATACGCGAGACCAAGGTTTTCTGGTGCGGCATCCGCAGGTCGTCAACCGCGGGTTTCTTCCTCCAGATGCATTGTGGTCGACCCTGCAATCGGAATGTGACGCGGTGCTGCTGCCTTACTCGTTCAAAGACGATGTTGCCCGCATTTATCGCACCCATTTTCCAACCAAATTATCCGAATATTGCTGGGTCGGGATGCCGATGCTGCTCATCGGGCCGGCTTATGCCACGGGGATCAGGTGGGGTTTGGACCATCCGGATGCGGCCTTGACGGCGACTTCGCCCGATCCGGTTGCGGTGGCTCCGATTTTGGAGCAGCTCCGCACGAACCCGGCGCTGCGCATCGCTCTCGCGGCCAACGGCGCCGAAACAGCCAGACTCGAGTTCGATCCAGAGAAAATCCGGGAGCGCTTTGCCTTGCATCTGCGCGAGGCCGCGGCCGTCCACCATCGTTCCATGAATAACCACGGTTGCCGCGTTCGAGCTGAGCCTGGCGCATGAGAGCTGCCGGACAAGCACTGGAGCAGATCGACGCGCCTTTTCTCCGCACATCGTGAGCCGTCCGCTGCGAATCTTCCTCAGCTGCCAGCAGGCGCTCCGACCTTACGTCGTGTCGACATCTTCCTCGGCTATCTTTTCCCCCACAGGTGCTGCCTGCAGCCGTCTCGGAGAAACGCGCGCTCGGTGGCTGCAACCTTGCGCCCGATGCCGGCCCCTGGCGCCGCCAGCTGCAGCGGCTGATCGGACGGAAGGCCACCAAGCGACTGCACGACTTGTACTACCGCAACTGAACTGCTGTGCCCACCCCGAGCTATTCCGACTGTGTCATGGAAAGGACACGAATCGGTTTCGCGGACTTGCCGGCGGCTGCCTGAACTCGGTTTCAAGAATGTCCTGAACGTGGGCCACAATCGTATCTTCGAAAAAGGGTGAGCCATGGCCCGCCTCCGCGTTTTTCTTCTCACCTACCGCCGTCCGCACTTGTTGCGCCGGGCGCTGGGAAGCCTGTTGCGACAGTCATTGACCGACTGGGTGTGCGAGTTGCACAACGACGCGCCTGATGATGATTCGCCCCGGGCCATCCTGAATGAGCTGGCACCCCGGGATCCCCGGATCGAATACCGCCAGCATGATCACAACTGGGGCGCAGTCGCCACCTTTAATCATGCGTTCACTGGCGGCCCAGAACCCTTTGCCAGCATCCTCGAGGATGATAATTGGTGGGAACCCGAATTTCTGGCCCGCACCCTGGACGCGCTTGAGCGCCAGCCGGCCGCCGCTCTGGCCTGGGCGAACATGCGCCTCTGGCGGGAGGCACCCGACGGCAGCTGGACCGACACCGGCCAGAATATCTGGCGCGTCGCACCCGGCACGGCATTACGCTGCTTCGGCCGACCCGTCGCCTTGCAAGCAATGACCGCGCTGCATTCCCAAGGAGCCATGGTCTACAGGGTGGCAACGTCCGCCCACGCCTTGGTCCCCCCCGCGACTCCACTCGACATCATTGAACCCGTCCGGGAGCGTTCGCTGTCCGGCAGTCTCGTGCTTGTGCCGGACGTGCTGGTGAACTTCGCGCTTTGCCGAACGACCGCGCGCTCGGCCGACCCCGGTCGCTGGTTGCAGTCCCAATTGCTGGTTATCGCCAGCTTCTTCGTCCGCTTCCGGCTGGCTCCGGCAGCCGCCGCTGCGCTGTGGCAAACCCAACGAATGCTCCGCCCGCGCTCCACGGACGTTTTTCTGCTCGCCGGTCTATGCGGCGCGACACCGCGCTCGTTTCTCCGGTATTCCCGGTTGGGAGACTGGTTCCACTTCCTGCCCCGAGCTCTGTGGCACCCGGGCGCATTGCGGCGCGGCCTGCGTTTCCGCCAAGACCACGCTGAGCTCTGGCGGGTTCTGCAAAACATCTCGGGCCCGATGGCCGAAGCCGAGCCGTTGGTCATGAAGGAACTCAGCTCGGTCGCTCCGGTTACTCCTGTACCTTGACCATCTGTGCAATAGGCCGCGCCTGATCGACGAGGACGCTGGGACCCTGGGCCGATCGGCTCGACCGACTGGCTCAAGAATCGCATGAACATCAGACATTTCGCCGGCCGCGCGCTGGAATGGCCCTTGAACCGTCTGCTGCGCGCGCCCTGGTTCCCTTTGCTGCGCACCTTTCACGCCTGGCAAAACTGGCTGTATGATATTTGTCGCTACGCAAACACCCGCGGGTTTCGCGTATTGTTCGATGTCGGCGCCAACGTCGGCCAGACCTCCGTCGGCATGCACGGCTATTTCCCCCACGCCGACATCCATGCCTTTGAACCCGTTGAGAACACCCATCGGATTCTCTGCCGGAACGTGCGTCGCTGGCCGAATGTCCGGCCGCATCGCCTGGCCATGGGCCGCATCGCCGAATTTCGGGAGATCGTGCTGCAGGACGATTCCGAGCTGAACAGCATGCGTATGTCAGCACCCCTGGATGCGGGCGCCGAACGGCGGCTCGAACGGATCGAGATCAGCACGGTCGACGATTTCTGCGACCGCCACGGGATCGGCGCCATCGACGTCCTGAAGAGCGACGCCCAGGGCTGCGACCTCGATGTCCTTCTCGGCGCAGAACGAATGATCTCAGCGAAACGTGTCCCATTTGTCTTTGTGGAGGTTGGATTTCAGCCGGATGACATCATCAACTCGCCGTTCGCGCCGCTGAACGAGCATCTCACAGCCCACGGTTATCGCCTGAGCGGTTTCTACGAGCAATTTGGCTGGGGCCGCAACGCCGCTCTGATTTTCTGTAATGCTCTCTATTTTCACCCCGATGCCCTCCGGCAACGGTTTCCTTGCCCGTGCTGATGAATGCAAACGTTCCCTTGGTCTGCCTGATCACGCCGGGACACCTTTCCTCGACGCCGCGCCTGGTGAAGAACGCCGACGCGCTCCTGGAAGCCGGCTATCGGGTGCATGTGATCGCCGGCCGGACATTCCGGCCGGCTGATCCGCTCGACGCGCAGATCCTCTCCGCTGCGCAGTGGCAGCGCACCATGGTCGATGGCCGGGCTGGCGCCGGGGTTGCCGCCCGCAAGCTGCTGCGCCGCCTGGCCCGCAAGTTGATTCAATGGGCGCCGTTTGCTTCACCGCGTCTGGCCGCTCGCGCCCAGCACGCGGAGGTCGCGCACCTTCTCGCCGCTGCTGCGCGGGTGCCGGCCGATTTCTATTTTGGACATTCTCTGGCCGGTCTCCCGGTCGCCGCCTTTGCCGCCAGCGCCCGGGGTGTCAAATACGGTTTCGATGCTGAGGATTTTCATGATGCCGAGACCGAGGAGGCCCTGGCGGATGCCGCGGAACGCATCGCGCGCCGGGTTTTGCAGGCCGGTCTGCTTCCGGGTTGTGCCCTGTTCACGGCCGCATCGCCGCTCATTGCCAGGAAATTCGCGGAGACCTACCAGGTGGAGCCGACCACGATTCTCAACGTGTTTCCGCTCGCACAGGCGCCGCGCTCGCCGCCAACCCCCGGCCCGATCACGTCCGAGCGCCCGGCTGCCATCTATTGGTTCTCTCAGACGATCGGCCCGGGACGCGGATTGGAGTCGGCTGTGGCCGTTCTCGGTCGGATGAAGACACCAGTTCAGCTGCGCCTCCGTGGGTTCGCTTCCGCCGATTATGTCGCCCATCTGCAGCACGCGGCAGCCAACGCGGGCCACCGGCATCCGATCAGTTTCCTTCCGGCGGGTCCTGCGGCGGAGATGGTGCGCCTCGCCGCGGAAGCCGATCTCGGACTCTCCATTGAGGAATCGCGTCCGCTGAATCGCGATCTCTGTCTGACAAACAAGATATTCGTCTACCTGCTCGCCGGCTTGCCGCAGCTCCTGTCCCGCACGACCGCACAGACCGCCCTCGCCGCCGAGTTGGGCGCCGCGGCCTTGTTGGGGGATTTGAGCAACCCCGATGAGACCGCCCGGCTGCTGGATGAGTTTCTCCTCGATCCAGCTCGCATCGCGGCTGCCCGCAAGACCGCCTGGGATCTCGCGCGCCGGCGTTTTTGCTGGGATATCGAGAAGGACATCCTGCTCAAATCGGTGCGGGCCATCGTCGGCCCGCCGTCATGACCTATCCAATACTGATCGGACGGCTCCTCATGCATGTGCGCCCCGCGCCGCTCGCCGGTGGGCTCAAGTGGATTCTGCGCTGTCGCCGTGTCGAACTGCTCACGTCCGAGGGCACGTTCTGGATCGATCCGGGCAGTGTTTTCGGCGTCGAACTGGCGCGCGGCCGGAGCTGGGAACCCCACACGCTTGCCGCCATCAAGCGCCTGGTCGGCTCCGGTGACACCTTTGTCGACATCGGGGCCAACGAGGGCTATTTCTCCGTCGTTGCATCTCGTTGCGCCGGCCCGGCTGGCCGGGTGATCGCGGTCGAGCCCCAGACGCGTCTGCAGATGGTGCTGCGTCGCAACATTTCCCTCAACCAGGGCGCCAACAGCGAGGTGGTGCCCGTGGCGATTTCCGACTCAGCGCATCCCATGCAATTCCATCTCACACCCGACATGAACACCGGGGCCTCCGGCCTCACGGCGTTCACGCGCTACCGGCTGCCAACCCAAACTACGGATTGTCTTACACTTTCCGGATTGTTCGACGCCTTCCGGATCGCAGATGGCGCGGTCGTGAAAATGGACATCGAAAGCTGGGAATACGAGGCGGTCCTCGGGAGCCGGGAGCTTTTTCGCGCCGGCCGTGTGCGCGCCTTGATTCTCGAGCTTCATTCGACCCTGCTGGCGCGACGCAACCGCCGTGCCGAGGACGTGACCGATTTTCTCAATGCTTGCGCCTATGAATGCCTGCCGGATTTCCCCGGCGTGGTCTGGGTGCGGCAAAAGACGCGGATCGGGTCGCAAGAGGGGTCCTGATTTGCTCATCGACACACCGGGCCGCAGCATCGAATTGCTCCATGCCGGGGTCGCGCCGCACTCCACATGAGCGTCGTTATCTTTCACACCATGGTCGCGCCACATGTGCAGCAGGCGGCGCGGACGCTCCATGAGGCCGGCCAGCTGGAACGGTTCATCACCAGCGTGCGCGACGAGCCGGAGAGCCTGCGCCAGCGTTTGTTCACGACCGCCGGCCGGTGCTGCGGGCTGGACCTGGCCCGCGAGTTCGGCCGCCGCGCCATCCACGACCTGCCGCTCAACCGCGTCGAATCCCATCCTTGGGGCGAACTGCTCCGCATCGCAGTCGGCCGTGTCGATCCGGACAAGCGCCTGACCGATTTCGTCTGGGAGGCGACGGAAATCGCCTTCGACAAACGTGTCGCGCGGCGGCTCCATGCCGGCCTGACCGGCGTCTATGGCTACGAGCACAGCTCGCTTGCCTCATTCGAGCGCGCCCGCGCGCTCGGTCTCCGCGTCGCCTATGAAGTGCCCGCACCCGAAACCCGTTACGTCAAGGATCTGATCGATGCGGAGACGCGGGAGTTTCCCGAGCTGCGCACCGCCTACCATGATTACACGGCCGCCCGCGAAGAGCGGCGCATCGCCCGCCGGCGGGCCGAGTGGCGTCTCGCCGACGTCATCATCGTTGCGTCCGGCTTCACCCGCGACAGTTACCTGAGGGCCGGCCTTCCGGTGGACAAGGTGCGCGTGATCCCGCTCGGGGCGCCTCCCGCTATCGAGGCATCCGCCGCCGCGGCCGGTGGCTCTCCAGTGAATGATCCGCCCGTCTTCCTCTGCGCCGGGTCCTTCAGCATCCACAAGGGCGCCCATTACCTCCTGAAGGCCTGGCGCGACGCCGGTCTCGGCCGGTTCGCCCGGCTTCGTGTCATTGGCACGCTGGCCCTGCCCCAGCGTTTCCTTGCCCCCATTCCCGCCGGCGTGGAACTTCTCGGCTCAATCCCCCACGCCGAGCTGATGGAACATTACGAGCGCAGCGACGCGCTGATCTTCCCGACCCTCTGTGACGGCTTCGGCATGGTCGCAACCGAGGCCTGGTCGCGCGGGCTTCCGGTCATCACCACCGACCACGCCGGCGCCTCCGACCTGCTCAAGACCGGCGAAAACGGCCTGCTCATCAAGGCCCGCGATGCCGACGCCATCGCTTCGGTCATCGAATGGTGCCTGTCGCACCGCGCGGAATTGCGCGCCATGCGCGAGGCCTCCCGCGCCACCGCCGCGCGCTGGCAATGGTCCGATTACCGCAGGGCGCTGGCCTCGGCATTGAGCAAGGCCGGACTGTTCGGCGCTTCATCGTTGCAATGATCCACTGGGCGAGGGCACCGCACTGAAGGCCCGCAATTGCGAAACATGTCAAATCCTCCGCCAGCAAGCCCGCGAAAGCGAATCTTGATCGTCACCAACGGGCACCTCTGCCGCAACCCGCGCTCCCTTAAGGAAGCCGAGACCCTGGGGCGGGCGGGGTACGATGTGACGGTGCTTGCCGTGCGCAACCATGTCGTTTCCGAAGCATACGATTGTGCCTTGCTCCAGGGCGCTCCATTTCGCCGCGAAATGGTCGACATGATTCCGGGTTTCCGGACCGGGAGTTCGACGATTTCTCTGCGGCGGCTGTTCCTTTGGGTCGCGCGGCAGGCTGCCAATCGCGGCCTGACCACAATTCATGCGCTCGGGCCAATCGGACCGCTGCTGCGGAGCGCGCGGCGGTTGCCGGCCGACCTGACCATCGTGCACAATGAAGCGCCGCATTGGGCCGGCGTCCAACTGATGAAGCAGGGGCGTCGGGTCGCCGCTGACATCGAGGACTGGCATTCCGAAGATCTGCTTCCCGAAACACGACTCCACCGACCGCTCTCCCTGATCCGCGCGGTCGAGCGCGAGCTTCTGACCCGGGCTGTGTATGTCACCACAACCTCACGCGCCCTGGCAGAGGGGCTGCATGCGAGATACGGCGGGCCCTCCCCTGAAGTGATCAGTAATTCCTTCCCGTTGCAGCCGGATCCGCATCGTGGCGCCCCTGGAGAACCTCCTGCATTTTTCTGGTTTTCACAGACCTTGGGACCCGGACGCGGTCTGCAGTTGTTTCTCGCGGCCTGGCGGCAGACCCGCCAACCCAGCCGTCTGGTATTGCTCGGCCGGCCCACGCTTGGATTTGACCATCGGCTGCTTTGCAGCTTGCCGGCTGACTGGCATCCGAGGATCAGTTTTTTGCCGCTGGTTTCACCAGCAGAACTCCCTGGTGTCATCGCCCGGCACGATGTTGGGCTGGCCCTCGAACAGCCGTTCATCATCAACCGGAATCTCACCGTCACGAACAAGATTCTTCAGTATCTCAACGCAGGCCTGGCCATCGTCGCCAGCGACACCGCCGGCCAGCGCGAGGTGCTTGCGCGTCAACCGGAGGCGGGGGAAATCGCGGAATTGCACGAGACCACGCGCTTCGCCGAGATGCTTGACAATCTCCTGGATGACCGCGCCGCTCTGGCGCGGCGCCAGGCGGCAGCCAGAAGGCTGGCCGAAGACGTCTATTGCTGGGAGCGGGAGGCGCCACGGCTCCTCGCGCTTGTCGCGCGCGCGCTCGCAGCCGGATCCTAGCCCGGATGTTTCGCACTCAAAAAGACCCATTCGCACACGCTGTGTTTTGGAGACGCGACGCCCTCGTCGCGTTTTCCGGAGGCGTACGCGGCGGTGGCGCCGCGGCTCCATGCTATTATCGGTTCGGATCGTTCATGTTTGCGACGATCTTCGTTGGAGGGCGCAGGTCCCTCGGCGCCGAATGTTCGGACGGCGCTGAGAGACCAGCGCCCTCCACCTTTGGTTGCGGCCTAATCGCCGCGGTTTGAAATTAGCGGGCTAGCCCCGCCGTCAGATTACATGCCCATGCGAATCCTTCTGACCGCCGACCCCGAAATCGCCGTGCCGCCGCTCGGCTACGGCGGCATTGAGCGTGTCGTCGACGGCCTCGTGCGCTACTGCCGCACGCAAGGCCACACGATCGGTCTCGTGGCGCACCGCGACTCGCAGTCGCCTGCGCATGAGCACTTCCCCTGGCCTGGCAGGACATCCACTTCCCTCTCCGACACACTGCGCAACACCCTCGCGCTACGCCGCGCGGTGCGCCTGTTTCGGCCCGATGTCCTGCACAGCTTCTCGCGGCTGGCCTATCTGTCGCCATTGCTGCCCACACGCCTGCCAAAGGTGATGTCGTACCAACGCCACACTGGCGGCCCGCAAATTGCGCTCGCCGCCTGCCTCGGCGGTCAGTCCCTGCACTTTGCCGGTTGCAGCGAGTACATCTGCGGGCTTGGCCGCGCAGTCGGTGGACGCTGGTCTGCCATTCCCAACTTCGTCGATCCGGACCGGTACACATTTGTCGGGCGCGTTGCACCCGACGCTCCGCTCGTTTTCCTCAGCCGGTTGGAGACCATCAAAGGCCCGGATCTGGCCATTGCCATCGCCAGGGCCAGCGGCCGCCGGCTCATCCTGGCTGGCAATCATGCCGATCGTGGGCCGGAGTCCGAATTCTGGCGGGACCGGATCGCCCCCCACATCGGGCATGACGGCATCGAGTGGGTCGGAGAGGTGAACGACCAGCAAAAGAACGAGTTGCTCGGTCGGGCCGCCGCGCTCCTCGTACCGATTCAGTGGGGTGAGCCCTTCGGCATCGTGTTCGCCGAGGCGCTGGCGTGCGGCACGCCCGTCATTTCCTGCCGCCGCGGCGCGCTGCCTGAGATCGTGGAAGAGGGGCGCACCGGCCTGTTTGTCGATTCCATTGCGGACGGCGTTGCGGCCGTTGCGCGGATCCCCACGCTGGACCGTGCGGCATGCCGTGTGGCGGTCGAATCGCGCTTTTCCACCGACATCTGCGCCACAGCCTATCTTCGGCTCTACAGCGCGATCAGCGCTGGACCGGTTTCTTCCAGCCGAATCTCGCGCGAGAGTCCCGCTTGTGTCCGGCGCGCGTCAGACTCCATCGTGCGCTCGCTTTGCAGCCGGGCGGTCACCTCGTTGCTCTGGATAGCCCAGAGCCTGCGGGTCAAGAACATCCTTCGACGCATGGTCAACCGTTCGGTCAGTGTGCTCCTGCGGCTGCGCAGCCGCAACTACACGCCATTGGACACTGGGGTGACTTTGATCATCGCCCCGCATCAAGACGACAGCACGCTCGGCTGCGGGGGCCTGGTGGTGCGCAAGCGACTGGACGGGCAACCGGTTCACATCGTCTACGTGACCGACGGCAGCGCCTCACATCCGGAACACCCGACACTCCGCCCCGATGAACTTGCCGCACTGCGGAGGCAGGAAGGATTCGCCGCGCTCCGTCTTCTCGGTGTCGAAACACCCGCCGTTCATTTTCTTGGCGCCCGCGATGGGACTCTCGACCATCTGTCCCCGGACGAGACGTCCGGTATCGTCGCGAAACTGCGCCATCTGCTGCTGGTGCATCGGCCCGACGAGGTCTTTATCCCCTATCGCCGCGACGGCAGCTCAGAGCACGAGGCGGCATTTCGCCTGTTCCGCGACGCCTTGTCCGGCCTTGAGTCGCGTCCGCGCATCTATGAATACCTCGTCTGGTCCTGGTGGAATCCGCTGCGGTTGATCTGGCCGTGGCTCACGGCCCGGCGTGTATGGCGGTATCGCTTTCGAGGCTATGAACCCATCAAGATTTCCGCGCTGAAATGTTACCGCTCGCAGTTCGAATCGACTCCCCCCTGGGACGAGCCCGTCATCTCCGCCGAATTCGTGCGCCTGTTTGAGCGCCCGTATGAGTTTTATCTCGAGCTCGAGCAGCCCGGGCAGCGCTGACGATTTGCCACGAATCACACGGATGAAAGCCGGCTTCTCAGAGGTATCCGCGCAGGTTGAGACCCCGCATCGGCGGCTGCTCATCATCTCGCCGCATTTCCCGCCAGTGAATGCGCCGGACATGCAACGGGTGCGCATGAGCCTTCCCTACTACGCGGCAAACGGATGGGATCCGGTCGTGCTTTCGGTCTGTCCCGACGATGTGGCGGCCACACGCGAGGCCGAATTGTGCGCCACATACCCTGCGTCGATCCGCGTCGTGCAGGTGCGGGCGTGGCCATTGCGATGGGCACGGCTGCTGGGCGTGGGCAACCTCGGCCTTCGAGCCTGGTTCCCGCTGCTGGTCGAGGGAAACCGTTTGTTGCGCCGGGAGAAGTTCGACCTCGTTTTCTTCTCCACGACCCAGTTCATCACATTCATTCTCGGCCCGTACTGGCGCCGCCGATTCGCCGTCCCATTCGTCATCGACATTCAGGACCCCTGGCGGACGGACTACTACGAGCGGCCTGGCGCCCCGGTTCCGCCGGGGGGGAAGAAGTACCAGCTTGCCCGCTTTTTGGCCGCGGCATTCGAGCAGAGGACGTATCGCCGGGCGAGCGGCTTCATGAGCGTTTCGGCCAGGTACCTCTCCGATCTCGGGCGGCGCTACCCGTGGTTCGCGGCGAGGCCCCAGGAAACAATTGCCTTCGGGGCGACAGCGTCGGACTTCGCGTTCCTCAGGAAAAACACCGCAGGGGAGCCGGCCAACGAACGCAAGCCGGGTGAGATCCTCTTTGTCTACACGGGCGCCGCCGGACCGATCATGCCGCACGCCCTCGACGTTCTGTTTGGCGCGCTGCGCAGCTATCGCGCACGCGTTTCCGGGGCGGCGCGCTTTCGGTTCCGTTTCCTTGGCACAAGCTATGTTGCCAAGGGAGCGGGTCGTTTTTCAGTCATGCCTGTTGCCAAGGCATTAGGAATGGACGACCTGGTGACGGAAGTGCCGCATCGGATTGGCTATTTGGAGAGTCTGCGATTTCTCATGGAGGCCAATGCATTGCTCCTGCTTGGGTCGAGTGATCGCTCGTATTCGCCCTCCAAACTCTATCCCTATTATCTTTCGGGAAAACCCATCCTCAGTATTGTCTTCCGGGACAGCTACCTCGCCGGTCTCCTGACCGATCTGAACTGCTCAACGATCGCGACTTTCGATCTTGATGAATCGTGTGAGCCTGCGTATGCGGAGATTCACCGTTTCTTCGATCTCGCGCTCGCAGGGTTTCCTCCAGCGGGGCAACCGCTACGCAACGACGCGTTCTTCAGACGGACCTATCTCGCTGAGACACTGACCACCCGCCAGTGCGAGCTCTTCGATCAAGCGATCAGTCCTTGAATTCCGAGTCATGCTGCAATCCGGTCAAGTTTTCAGGCAGCGCCGCACACCCACTTGCAGATTTGTAGCGGAGCCGCGTGCCTGGCCGGAGCTTCAGCGAAGGCTGGCGCCCGGCTCCAACGGCAGCCTCGGCGCGGAACGCCGCGCCGCTACGGGGATTGAAGTAGCGGAGCCGCGCCCGGCTCCGACAGCGCCTCGCTAAATGGACAGCTCGCAACACACTCCGTCGTTCCGGACTTCGCGACGGTTCTATCTCTTCGGTGTCGTCGGTCTGGTCGCTGCGTGCGGTTGGCTGTATCTGCAGTCGCCGCTGAAGAATCCCCTGCTCATCAGCGGCGGCATCGGGATGGTCATACTCTCCGCTTTGCCAATGTTGGAGTGGACGCGTCGTCGCAGTCCGTGGTTTCCCGTGTTTGAGATTTTCATGTTGACCACGATCAGCTTCTACGCGTTTCCCCTCATGGCTGGACATCCAGCGGTGCTTGCGTTCTCCGATGCCGTGACCTGGCAGGCCGCGGTCGGAGTGCTGGTTTTCCAAACCGCAGCCATGGCCGGATTCAGCCTCAACCGCTGGCGGCCGATCGCCCGATCATGGATGGCCGAACCGCTCATGTCCGACCGGCTGCTGCGGTATGCGCAGATCGGTCTCTGGTTGAGCACGCTATACCAATTGCTTGCCAATCTCACCGATTTGCTCCTCGGCCAATTTGAGGGACTCTATCGCGCCATCTTTTTTGGCATTGGAATCGTCTGCGTGTTTATTCAATTCCGCCGCTGGGGCGAAGGCAGTCTGTCCCTGGCGGACAAGATCATCTCCGCCGGCAATCTGACGGTCCAGATCATCCTGCTTTTTTCCGGTCTCTATTTGATCTCGGGCATCTCGATATTTGTTCTGGCGATGATTGGATATATCACGGCGAGCCGGCGCGTTCCCGTCGTCGTCCTCGTCGTCGGGGTGGGCGTGACGGCCGTGCTCCACAACGGCAAGAATGCCATGCGCGCGATCTACTGGGAGGAGGGCAAACCCGCCCCCGGGTTGACAAAGCTGCCCGGGTTCTTCGCAGAATGGTTCCAACGCGGCCTGACATCGACCAAGGAGGAAGCGGGCAAGAACCGCTCGCTGACCTCAAATCTGGTCGAACGCGCATCCCTCTTCCAGATGCTCTGCCTCGTGGTTGATCGCGTTCCCACTTATCAATCCTATCTCTACGGCGAGTCGTATGTCGACATCCCGGCATTGGTGATTCCGCGTGTTTTCTGGCCCGACAAACCATCCAGCCTCGAGGCAAATGTGCGGCTCGGGCTCTACTTCGGTCTTCTCGACGAGGATTCCGCCACCAAAGTCTCCATCGCCTTCGGCCAGCTGGCCGAATCGTATACAAATTTTGGGTTTGTCGGGCTGGCACTTTTAGGCGTCACAGTCGGGGTTGGTTTCAAGTTCGTTAGCACACTCTCCATCGGCGCACCGCAGTTGTCCACCATCGGTCTGTTCGTGATCCTGCTCACCGCCTGGTCCTTTCAGACCGAGATGATCGCCGCGACATGGCTCTCTTCGCTCTTCCAGGCAGCCGCCGTCGCACTGGGCATTCCCCTCGGGTTCAAAATCTTGTTCGGTTCCTGATGTCACTGGTTCGGCAGCCAAGGCTCGCTGTGGTGCTCTCGCATCCCACGCAATACTATAGTCCGTGGTTTCGCTGGCTGCGCGCGCACACGCCCCTCGAATTCCGGGTATTCTACCTGTGGGATTTTGGTGTGACGGTCCGGCGGGATCCTGGATTCGGCACAGAATTTGCCTGGGATGTAAACCTGCTTGACGGCTACGATTCGGAGTTCGTCTCCAATTCCGCAAGCCGGCCGGGAACCGAATCCTTCTGGGGTCTCCGCAATCCGGCACTACCGGAGCGCCTGGCCGCATGGCCGCCTGATTTTGTCCTGCTTTTCGGGTACCGTTACGCCACTCATCTGCGGCTCATCGCGTGGTGCCGGCGGCGCGGCATCCCGCTGATTTTCCGCGGCGATTCGCACCTGCTGGGCCAGGCGTCACCCTCATTTTTGAAACGAGTTCTCCTGCGCGCCATTTACCGCCAGTTCGCCGCGGTCACTTATGTCGGCGCGGCCAACCGTGCCTATTTCGAGGCCTTCGACGTGCCGGCAGGCCGTCTGTATTTCGCTCCCCATGCGGTCGATCACGAGCATTTCGATCCGGCCAGCCCGGTTCACCGGGAGGCCGCGCAGCGCCTGCGAGCGGAAATGGGGCTCGCCCCAGGACAGCGCGTCGTGCTCTTCGCCGGTAAGCTGATGCCCCGGAAGCGGCCGCTGGCCCTGCTGGAGGCATTTCTCGCAACGCCGCGTCCGGGCGTCACCTTGCTCTTTGTCGGCGACGGTGAGGAGAAATCGGTGCTGCAGGCGCATGCCGCCCGGAATCCGGAGGCGGATGTGCGCTTTCTTCCGTTCGCCAACCAGAGCGGAATGCCCGCCCGCTATCTGCTCGCCGATCTTTTCGTCCTGCCGTCGCTGGGAAACTTCGAGACCTGGGGCCTGGCCGTCAACGAAGCGATGCACATGGGCGTGCCCTGCCTGGTGAGTGATCTCGTGGGTTGCCAGCAAGACCTCGTGATTGACGGCGAGACAGGCTGGGTATTCCGCGCCGGCGACGCGGCACACCTGCGCGCAAAACTCGACGAAGCGCTGGACACACTTGGTCGAGACCCTGCCAATATCAAGGCGGGTGCGGCGGAGCGCATTGCGGGTTACACCTACGCACAAACGACGAAAGGGCTGTTGCGCGCGATCAACGCGCTTTGGCGACCGTAAGACCACTGACCACAAGACCACATGACCTCGAGCCCGTTCGCAGTTTATCTCTCCTTGCTCACTGATTCCGTCGTCCCGTGGTATCGCAGTCCGTCGTCTTGTAGTCTCGTAGTCCGTAGTCCGTGGTCCGTTGTCCTTCCATGAGAATCAACATCGTCATGGGGTTTTTTCTTCCCGTGCCGCCGTTGGCCGGCGGCGCATCGGAAAAGAGCTGGTATGGACTCGCGCGTGAATTTGCCGCCCGCGGCCACGAGGTGACCGTGATTTCACGCGACTGGCCCGGCCTGGCTCCGCTGGAAAGAGCCGGGGGCATCAATTTCGTGCGGGTGCATGGTCATGACCATACCGCCCGCCTCGCTCAGAATCTCTGGCTCGACCTCCGGTGGAGCCTGCGCGTGTGGCTCACGATTCCGCCGGCCGACGTCACCATCATCAATTGCGTGGCCCTCCCGTTGTGGTTTGGCTGGTTCCCACGAGGAGGCGGGCGAGTGGTCGTCATGCCCGGCCGGATGCCGAAGGGTCAGTTTCGGTTCTATCGCCGGCTGCATCGGGTGATGGCGGTCAGTTCCGTCGTGCGGACAGCCGTCCTGAAGGAAAACCCCCGCCTGGCTCCGAAAATCCGCCTTTTTGGTTATCCGATCAACTGGCAGTTGCTGGCGGCACAACGTTCGGAGCGGACGCCTGCTGCTCCGCTGACCATCGGCTACGTCGGCCGGTTGAATCGTGAGAAAGGCCTCGAGCTGCTGGCAGATGCAGCCCTGAAGCTGGCAAGGAATGCAAGCCTGCCTGCGTGGCGCCTTCTGCTCTGCGGTCCGGCGGACGTCGCACGGGGAGGCTCGGGACCGGAGTTTGTGGCGGCCATCCAGCGACGTCTGGCGGCAGGCCTGCCTGCAGAGCGATTCCGCCTGCAGGAACCGGAGTTCTCCGAGCAGCGTCTGGCGGCTCTCTATGGGGAAATCGACATTTTCTGCTATCCAAGTCTCGCCGTGCGCGGGGAAACCTTTGGCGTGTCCGTGGCCGAGGCCATGGCCGCCGGCGCCGTGCCGGTCGTTTCGCGCCTCGACAACTTCACCGACTTCGTCCGCCACGAGGAATCCGGGGTTGTGTTCGACCACACGGCACCCGATGCCGCTGACCAACTTGCGAACACACTGGCCGGCTTGTTGGCCGACGCGACGCGCCGCAGACGGCTTGCAGCGGCGGCCCAGGCCGGCGTGCGGGCCTATGACTACCCGGCTTTCGCCGACCGTTTGCTGGCGGATTTTTCAACGTTGCTGCTGCCGGCCGACCGACAAACCTAGACTTCGCCATGGCTGATATTTCACCATACTTGGGCCAGGGTTGTGTTACACCCTACGCCAAACGCGAGGTGTTGCTCGGCTGGCTTTGGGCACTGGTGCAGGCGACCTTGTTTCGCTGGAGTCCGCGCCCCTGGCATTGGTGGCGGGCCTGGTTGCTGAAGGCCTTCGGAGCCGACATTTCGTCACCTTGGAACGTTGTGATTTTCCCGTCCGCCCGCGTCTATTTCCCGTGGAAGCTGACGCTTGCATCGCATGCCATGGTTGGTCGCAGCGTCAGTCTTTATAACCTGGGCCGCATCTCCCTCGGCTACGGGGCAAATATCAGCCAGAACTGCCATCTCTGCGCCGGGACGCACGACTACACCCGCTGGGCCATGCCACTGGTCACAAGACCGATCGTAATCGGCGCCAACGCCTGGCTCGGCGCCGACGTGTTCGTGGGACCCGGCGTAACCGTGGGCGAGCTCTGCGTGGTCGGCGCACGCTCGGTCGTCGTCGAGGATCTGCCCCCGCGCATGGTCTGCGCCGGCCATCCCTGCCGGCCGGTGAAGGAAAGGCCAATGCCGGTCTGAAGGACTACGAGACCACAGACTACGGACCACAAGACAACGGACCACGGACCACAAGACGCGAGGCTACGGACCATGAGAGACTACACCAAAATCGAGGCTTGGAGACTGGCGGACGATTTGACCGTCGCGATCTATGAACGGACACGCGAATTCCCGCGCGAGGAACTCTATGGTCTGACCAGTCAGATCCGACGGGCGGCATATTCCGTTCCGGCCAACATTGTCGAGGGATCATCCTGCGAGAGCAAACGAGACTATCTGCACTTTCTCTACATCGCCCGCGGCTCGCTGTCCGAAACGCAGTATTTCATCCACCTTTCTCATCGGCTCGGCGATCTCTCGACAGAACAAGCCCCCCTATTCCACGAGCAAACAAAACACGCATTCGCCTGCCTTCATGGGTTAATCAAAGCAGTCGAGAAAGAAGCAGGGATGACCCGCAAATTCATAGCCACGATCACAAGCCTGGTGGTCATCAGCCTAGCGCGTCTGGCCGTCGGTCCCGGTCCGGTGGTCTGGTAATCCCGTGGTCCGTAGTCCCGTGGTCCGTAGTCCACGGTCCGTGGTCCTGTAGTCCCGTAGTCCGTGGTCCCGTAGTCCCGTAATCCTGTGCGAATCGCCCAGATCGTCCCCAGCCTTGAGGAACGCCACGGCGGGCCATCCAAGTCCGTGCGCCGGCTTGCAGAGGCGCTGACCCGGCTGGGTCATGAAGTGGACCTGCTCGCCACGCAGCCATGCATTGGCGGCGAGCCCGTTCAGAAAGAGGGGCTCCGGGTGCTGCAGTTTCGGCGCGATCGTCCCGAGTTCTTGTGCCCGTCGGCCGGTCTCCGCGAACACCTTCGCCGGAATCCATATGATTGTGTCCATCACCACTCGCTGTGGCTTCGCACCCTTCATTATGCACGCGCTGCCGGGCGCACGACCGGCGCGCCGCTGGTAATCTCACCGCGCGGCATGCTGAGCGACTGGTCCTGGCACCACCGGCGCTGGAAGAAATGGCTGGCTTCGCATTTCGTGCATCCCGGCGCCTTCAGTGAAGCGCGCGCCTGGCATGCCACGAGCATGGCGGAAGTCGATGACATCCGCCGGCGCGGTTTTCGGCAGCCGGTCTGCGTGGCCCCGAATGGCGTCGAAGCGCCTGCCGCAGCTGAACTGACGCGCGCATGCGAGATCTGGTCCGGCCTCTGCCCCGCGGCAACATCACTGCCCGTCGCGCTCTTCTATTCGCGCTTTCACCGCAAGAAACGGGTCCTGGAACTCATCGATACCTGGGCGGCCGTCGCACCCAAGGACTGGTTGCTGCTCATCGCCGGAATTCCGCAGGAGTACTCCGTGAATGAGCTGCGCGCCTACGCGCAAAGACATTCAGCTGGCAGGCAGATTCAGGTGCTTGATGCCGGCGACCGGCCGCCGCCCTACGGTGTGGCCTCAGTCTTCCTCCTGCCATCCCATTCCGAGAATTTCGGCATGGTCATCGCCGAGGCGATGGCTTGGGGCGTGCCTGTGCTGGTGACCGACGCGACGCCGTGGACAATGCTGGCAAAAGATGACGTGGGCTGGTGCGTGCCGTGGGCGGACTATGGTGAAACGCTGCGGCGGGTTCTGGCTGAACCGCACGATGGCCTCCGGCTGCGGGGCGCTCGTGCTCGCGAATGGGTGATCGCTCGGTATTCGTGGGAGAAAACGGCGCGTTTGCTTGCGGAGTTCTACGATCGACTGAGGAAGCCGGTCGCGTGATACCTGATCTGACGAATCTGAAAAGAATGAACGCGACCTCAGAATCTCCCCGGCCGACCGGAAGCCAGGGGAAAAACGGCTTGAGCCGGCCGGAGCTTGTTACGCTGATCCACCTCGCGAGTCTGCTGGTGTTCACGACGTGGGATTTCGGCGGTAAGACCGATTTTGCGCGGGTGGTCATCAGTTGTTGGGGCAGTCTTGCAGCGGTGATTCTCGGTTATGCCTGCCTCCGTCGGTGGAAGCGCAACGATGGAATACCCTCCGCGGTCCGCTGGCTCTGGCCGCTGGTGCTCTTCAATCTGCTTGTCATCGCGAGCGCGCAAAACCCCAGCTTCACACGTTCGGTGATTGGCGGGGCCGACGTGTTCATCAACTACGGCGCAAAGCATGCCTGGCCCAGTTCTGCCCGGCCGGTCCTGTCGCTGCGCGCCCTATGGCAGTTTGACGCGATCTTTCTCTCCTGCTTCAACCTTGCAGTGGTGGTTACCCGGCGCCGCATGCTGCGCGGAATCCTGCTTGTTCTGACGGTCAACGCGCTGGCTCTGGCGGTCATGGGCACATTCCAGAAACTGGCGCATGCGTCCGGCCTCTATTTCGGCGCCGTTCATTCGCCCAACGATGAGTTCTTCGCGAGCTTCATCTATCATAATCACTGGGGCGCATTCGCGGTCATGGCGACGGCGGCGGCGCTCGGACTTCATTTTCACTACTCCCACAACGGGGGACAGAAAGACGAGAGACATTCACCTGCGCTCTTTGGGCTCGTCGCCACGCTTCTCATCGCGGCCTCGGTCCCGTTGAGCACCTCGCGTTCCTGCACCATCCTGCTGCTCGTCCTGCTGCCGGCTTCCCTGTTCCACTGGCTCCGGCTGCACCTGCGCCGCGCCCGGGCGACCGGCGGGCCGCTTTTGCTGCCGGTGTCCCTTTCGGTGGGACTGTTCGCCATCGGCCTCGGCGCCATATTTCTCCTGGGCCGGCCGGTCATCGAAGCACGGCTGGATACCACCCGGCAACAGGTGGAAGACCTGCGCCGGCACGGCGATTTCGGGGCGCGCCAGCAGCTGTATTCCGACACATGGCGCATGGCGCGTGACAAACTTTGGTTCGGCTGGGGCCTCGGTTCCTATGCAACGGTGTTCGGCATCTACAATTCGCAATACGCAGTCGAGCGGTGGTTTGGCCAGACCTATTATGCGGAGGCGCACTGCGACTGGCTGCAGTCCGTCGCAGAGGTCGGTCTCACCGGCACCGCCCTGCTGGTGTTGATGGGGCTTTTGCCGCTGACCGCTGCGTTCCGGCATCGCGTCCCTTTCACCGAGTTCCCGCGGTGGTTGCTCTCCGGATGCGGCCTGATCGCGCTCTACGCCTGGATTGAATTCCCATTCGCCAATCCGGCGGTGATGATCACCTTCTGGCTCTGTTTCTTCACCGCAATCCGCTACCACCAGCTCACGATCTACGCTGGCGCTGGCGCGAGCACCACGCTACGTTGACCCCCGCTGATCCGAGACTTCGCCCCGCCAGAATGTTTTCCATCAACGGGCGGGCCGGGCTCTTCAACCGCTTTCCTGCATGTCCGGAACCTGTCCGATCTCCGTCCTGATCCCGTCGCTCAACGAGGCGTCGAACATCCAACCCTGCGTTGCTTCCGCCTCTTTTTGCAATGAAATCGTCGTCGTCGACTCCGGCAGCACCGATGGCACCTGCTCGCTGGCACGGGAGGCGGGCGCGACCACGGTCGACTTTCGCTGGGATGGGCGGTACCCCAAGAAGAAGAACTGGGCGCTGGACCGGCTGCCCTGGCGCAACGATTGGGTCTTCATCCTTGATGCCGACGAGCGGATCACTCCCGCCCTGGCCGCTGAACTTCAGTCTGTCGTCGCCCGCCCGCTTTACGACGGCTACTATGTCAACCGCCGTTTCTATTTCCTCGACGGCTGGCTCGAGCACTGCGGCTATTATCCCAGCTGGAACCTGCGGTTTTTCCGCCATCGGACCGGCCGCTACGAATGCTTCCCCGGTTCCGCGCTGACCGGATCGGGTGACAACGAGGTCCACGAGCATGTCATCCTCCGCGGGCGCACCGGCTATCTGTCTGCCCCGATGGAGCACTACGCGTTTCCCACCGTCGCGGCGTGGGTCGAGAAACACAACCGGTATAGCAACTGGGAAGCCATGGTGAGCGACGCTCCGGCGACCGCCTCCACGGGGCACCTCGAGGCGGGCCTGGCCCGCAAACGCCGGTTGAAATTGCTGGCGCGTTCGCTTCCCTTCCGGCCCACCCTGCGCTTCTTCTACCACTACGTTTGGCGCGCCGGCTTTCTTGACGGATACCGCGGGTATGTTTTCTGCCGTCTGATGGCCTTCTACGAGTTTCTCAGCGCCGTCAAAGTTCAGGAACTGCGACGTCGAACGCCGGAACGTTGAACCGGCCGCTTTGACGGCAGTCTGGCCTCGCCACTTCGTCCCTCTCGTCCGGGACCGGCAGGATCGCAATGAATCAATCCCTTCCCAGTCGGTTGTGGTTCATCAACCGCTTTTACTGGCCGGACGAAGCGGCGACCGCCCAGTTGCTTGCCGATTTGGCGGAGGGGCTGGCCGCCCGCGGGCATCGGGTCATGGTGATCACGAGCCACGATGGCGTGGCGGCGACTCCCCGCCGGGAGGTCCGGCGTGGTGTGGGCATCATCCGGCTTCAAACCACCCGCTGGGGCGAAAGAGGATTGATCGGCAAGGCCATCGACTATGCGACGTTCGCCATCGCCAGCCGCCATGTCCTGAAAAAACAAATACGGAAGGGCGACTGGATTGTCGCCATGACCGATCCGCCCGCACTGGCCCTGGTCGCCGCATCCGCGGGCCGACGCGCCGGGGCGAAGGTGATGCACTGGCTGCAGGATGTTCACCCCGAGATCACCATGGCACTATCGGACAACACGATGTTGGCGGGCTTGAGCCGGCCCTGGATGCGCTGGCGGAACGCCGCATGGCGGCAGGCGGATGCGTGCGTCGCAATCAGCCCCGACATGGCTGCGCTTGTGTGTGAGAACGGCGTGCCGGCCGGCCGGGTACGGGTGATTCCCAACTGGGCTCCCGGTTCCGATGCAATCGCCCCCGTGCCCGCGGAGAACAACCCCTTCATCGAGCAATGGGGGTTGAAGGGGAAATTTGTCGTCGCCTATTCCGGCAACCTTGGACGGGTTCACGCGCTCGATCCATTGCTCGCCGCCGCCGCGCTGCTGCGCGACGAACCCGACATCGTCTTCCTTTTCATTGGCGCTGGAGCCCAGCGGGCCGCCATGGAGGCGAAGGCGCGGGCGCAAGGGTTGACAAACGTGCAGTTTCAGCCGGCCCAGCCACGAGCCAGGCTCTCCGAGAGTCTTTCCGTCGGCGATGTCCACCTTGTGACACTGCGGACCGGATGCGAGCGACTCGTGTTTCCCAGCAAACTGTACGGAATCCTGGCGGTCGGGCGCCCGGTCCTCTACGTCGGCCCGCTGCAGTGCGAACTGGCGCGATCGTTGACGCGGAACGGCGCGGGCGTTGCCGTGGATGTCAACGAACCCCGTCAGATCGCGACGACATTGCAGCGGCTCCGGCAGGATGGAGCGCAGCGCCGGCTGATGGGGCAGGCGGCGTTGCGTTGGCACCGGGAATCCGGTGCTCTCAAGGCTGCGCTTGACGCTTGGGAACAACTGCTTGCCCCGGGAATTGGGATTCGGTCATAATTGCCAATCCATGACCCACCGCCGGCTGGCATCCCTGCTGTTGATCACGCTCGATCTTGTGTGCCTGATCGTGGTCTTTTGGGTCGTCAGCTGGCTGCGTCGGTCGCCGGCGCTGGGCGTCTTCGACACCCCTGCTCTCCTGGTGCCCTTCGCGGTGCTGATCCTCGTCATCTACCTGATCGACGGCTACTCGGCGCGGACCGACATGCTCAGTCTGGCCTACACAAGTCAGCATGCGATCGCGCTGTTCACCGGCATGTTGGTGATGCTTCTGGTGACCTTTGTTTTCATGCGCGACCAATACGCGCTGCAATCGTCCCGTGCGGTGATCATGTTCAGCTTCACCGCCCTGATACCGCTCACCCTGGCCTACCGGCGCTGGCTGACGCTTCGCACGATCGGCGCCCGCAAAAAGTGGCCCATTGTTTTCATTGGAAGCCAGGCCAGCTGCGTCGTATTCAAGGAGTCCTGCGAGAAGAACTACCTGGAACAGAAACTCATCTTCGTTGCAATTGATGCCGCGGATCATGAGAGCGTGTCTCCGCTGGTCGGCATGGAAATGCAGCCCGGTTCACAATTGTTCGCGCTGCTCGACAGGCTTGGCCGTCAGATTGAGACGATCGTGCTCCATGAATCCAGCCGCGATCTGCCGTTCGCCGCCGCCGAGAAACTCATGGAATTGCAGTTCTCCGGCGTGTCCATCTACACGCTGGAGCTCTTCCATGAGGCCTATTGGCGCAAGATTCCGCTCCAGGGTCTCGACCAGCTCTGGCTCTTTCAGGAGGGCTTCGAGATCACCCGCGACCCGGTCTACGACCGGTTGAAGCGGATCAGCGACGTCGCATTCGCGTCGCTTGGACTGACACTCGCGCTGCCGGTGCTGTTGCTGTGCGCTGCAGCGGTCTGGCTCGACGACCGCGGCCCGGTCTTCTTTTCACAGACCCGCGTCGGGAAGAACCGCCAGCTGTTCCAGGTCTACAAGTTCCGCACGATGCGACCGGATGAGGGCGCCGCGAGCCTTTACACAAAGGCCCATGACACCCGCGTCACCCGTGCCGGTCGCCTGCTGCGCGCCGCCCGGCTCGACGAACTGCCGCAGCTCTGGAACGTCTTGCTGGGTGACATGAGCCTCATCGGCCCCCGGGCCGAATGGATCAAGCTCGTTGAGCGTTACGAAAAGGAAATCCCCTGCTACCATTTCCGGCATCTGGTCAAGCCCGGCATCACCGGCTGGGCCCAGGTGAATTATCCCTACGGCGCCAACATCGAGGACACACTGCGCAAATTGGAGTACGATCTCTACTACATCCGCCATTTCTCGTTCGTCCTCGATGCTTCCATCGTGCTGAAAACGATCCACGTCATGCTCGGGGGAAAAGGGCGCTAGCAGGGAATTCTGCTGATGAGACACTATGACTTGATCGTCATTGGCGGCGGGAGCGCCGGCTTCAATGCGGCGCGCGTGGCGGCTGCGCTCGGAAAGAAGGTCGCGATCGTCGACGGCGCGAATGCCCTCGGCGGCCTCTGCATCCTGCGCGGTTGCATGCCCTCGAAGACATTGCTTTACAGCGCCGAGATGCTGCATCAGGCCCTGCAGGGGCGGGCCTTTGGGCTCAGGATCCCCCGGGCCGCAGCGGACATGAAAGCCGTCCATGCACGAAAGAAGCGCATCATTGCGGATTTCGCGCATCACCGCGTCCAGCAGCTCACTTCCGGAAGCTACGCGCTCCATCGGCAGCAGGCCCGCTTTGTCGACGCGCACACCCTGGAGCTGAGCGATGGCACGCGTCTCCGCGGGAGACGTTTTCTGATCGCCACGGGATCGAAGGTCAGCGTCCCTCCGGTGCCGGGACTCGCCGACGTGCCTTTTTGGACGAGCGATGACGTGCTCGATCTCGATCGGTTGCCGGAATCCGTGATCGTCCTCGGCGGCGGCGTTGTGGCGTGCGAACTGGCTCAGTTCCTTCGACGGATTGGTTCGCGCGTCGTGATCATCCAGCGCAGCCCGCAGATCCTTCGCAACCATTCGCCCGAGGCGGCCGGCGTCGTGCAGCAGGCATTCCAGGACGAGGGCATCGAAGTCTTCACAGGCACAAAAGTCCGGCACGTCAGCCACAATCGCCGCGGCTTTGGTGTGACGTTTGAGCACGGGGACCGGATCACAACCCGGCGCGCACGCCATCTGCTAAATGCATTGGGTCGCGAACCGAACACCGCGAGCCTCGGCCTGGAGTCTGCAGGAGTGACCTGCGGCTCCGGCGGCCGCATCCGCGTCAACCGCTGGCAACAGACGTCGCAGCCCCACATCTATGCCGCCGGGGACGTCTGCGGACCGCATGAAATCGTGCACCTCGCCGTCGCCCAGGGCGAACTGGCCGCCCGGCACGCATTCGGAGTCAAAGGAGTCAGGCCGGTTGACGAATCCCTCCTGCTCGATGCTGTCTTCACGGATCCGCAGCTCGCAGCCATTGGCATGCGCGAGAGCGACCTCCGGATACACGGCCAGCCTCATCTGAGCGCCTCCTATCCGTTCAACGACCACGGCAAGTCGATCCTCATGGAGGCCAACTACGGCTATGTGAAGGTGCTCGCCGAGCCCCGGCGCGGGCGCATCCTCGGTGCGGAGATCGTCGGCCGCGATGCAGCAGAACTCATCCATTGTTTCAGCGGGCCGCTTGCGATGCGCGCCACGGTCTTCGATCTTCTGCGCGCGCCCTGGTATCATCCGACGCTTGCTGAGATCATTACTTACCCGCTGGAAGAGATCGCCGCCCGGGCGGGCCCCTCGTGAATGCGCTCATCCGCCGTGCCATCGGCCGCCTGCTCCTGAACACGCGATTGGCCTGGTTTCCGGTGAGGGTCCGTCGCGGAATTGCAAGCGGCGCCTGGTGGTCGCTTTATCCGTGGACTTCCTACTGGCGTGGGATCTATGAACCGACGCTGCAGGCTGAGATGCTTGCACTCGGCGACATCCGGGGCTGGAGCTGCTGGGATCTGGGCGCGCATTACGGGTTGTATAGCGTGGGACTGGCCCGTCGCGTCGGGCCCTCTGGAGAGGTCGCGGCTTTCGAACCGAACCCGCTCAGCTTCCGCCGGCTTGCCTATCATCGGAGACTCAACCGCCTGACCTGGCTAAGGCTGTTCCCCGCTGCAGCATCGGACCGGTCCGAATCCGCGGAGTTGTACACGTATGGTGAACTCGAGAGCACGTCCACGCATCTTCCCTATAAGGACGAGACGGCGCACGCCTCCTGCCAACCGATCCCGATCACGTCCGTCCGCCTCGACGATTTGGTGGCCGCAGGCCGGCTTCGTCTGCCCGATCTGGTGAAGATCGATGTCGAAGGCCATGGCCATCGCGCCCTCGCCGGCATGTCGGAGGCGCTTGCCCGGAAACGGCCGCTTTTTATCGTGGCTTTTCACGGGGATCCGGAAGCGTCCACAGTTCGACAGATCCTGGCCCGGAGTGGCTACCGCTCCCGCCTGATTGGCGACACCTTCCCGGATGCTCCGGTCGGCGATTTTCTCTTCACGCCGACAGGCTGATCAAATCGCCCAGATCCACCCGCTGCTCGTAAAGCGCCTTGCCAATGATGACGCCGTCCAGATTCGGACGGCGTTTTTTTGTCTCCAGAAGCGCCACCACGTCCTCGCGCCGGCTGATGCCTCCGGAGGCGATGACGCGACAGTTGACCGCGGCGAGCATCGCTTCCTGCGCCGGCAGATTGGGTCCGGTCAGCATTCCGTCGGTGCTGATGTCGGTGTGGATCAGCGTGCTCACTCCCAACGCATCCATCCGTTGCGCGAGCGCGATCGAACCGGCCTTCGTGGTGTCGACCCAGCCCTTGACCGCCACCCGGCCGTTCTTTGCGTCGATGCCCACGGCGATCATGTCTCCGTAACTTCGCACCAGGTCCGCGACAAACGGCTCGCTTTCCGCCGCCCGCGTGCCGATCACCACCCGGCTGACGCCCAGATCGAGCGCCTGCTCAACCGCGGCGCGCGTCCGCAGCCCGCCACCGAGTTGCACCCTCAGTCCGAGCGCAACGATGGACCGTACGGAGGCGAGATTCCGCGGTTCACCGGCGAATGCTCCGTCAAGATCGACCACATGAACCCAAAGGCTTCCCGCCGCATGAAACCGCGCGGCAACCTCCGCCGGCACGTCCGCGTAAACCGTCTCCTGATCAGCGCGTCCCTGGGTCAGCCGTACGCAACGTCCTCCTCTGATGTCGATCGCGGGATAGATGGTCATGTCGCGGCGACTGGTATTCTGGAAAGATTGACCCGCGCCAAGTCAAAACAGCCTCCGTCCGCCTGTTCAGGATCGCTTTTTGCCTCGAGCGCGGGCGGGGCGCCGGGGACGGCATTGCCCCGGCGGACATGACCGCGAAGTCGAGCCCGTGGGAAAACATTGAATCAACGATGCGCGCGGCTAGATTGTGCAAATTCGCCCTTCCTGTTTCAAACGGAAGCCTCTCCCCGGAAATCCGCGCATGCCAACAG
>Ga0265323_10000128_pt1 | contig 43496 bp, 37 predicted proteins | sample 41225metaG_FD_193580 | JGI IMG/M metagenome (GOLD analysis project Ga0265323, IMG submission 193580) | Rhizosphere microbial communities from Carex aquatilis grown in University of Washington, Seatle, WA, United States - 4-12-25 metaG | ecosystem: Host-associated > Plants > Roots > Rhizosphere...
AGCAGGCGAGGCAGGCGGCGACAGTGCTGCCATCAATCGAGGTGCTGGATAAAATCATGCGCTATGAAACCAAGCTGGAGCGGCAGATGTATCGCGCCATGAACCAGTTGGAACGTCTGCAACGGAGACGGCTGGGTGAAGATGTGCCGCCGCCGCTGGCAATGCTGCTCTAGGAAACGGCCTGAATGGAAAAACTATTTTTTGCCAAACGAACCCATCTTCCCAATCGCAAATCCCTCTCAATCCGACCGGATCAAACCTAATCAAACCAATTCAAACCAAATGAAAACACCAACATCCAGCAACCTGTGCTGTATGACTATCAATTACTGGTCACTGACCACTGATTACCGATCACTGGCCGCCGGCACTTTTGGTTGTCAAAACTTGTCAAGCCGCCTACAAATACGGCGATGAATGGAGAATCCCCGAACCCCCTTGAAGGCCGCCGGCCGGCACGCGTGATTCGCCGGATGGCGGTGGCATTGCTGTGGATCCTGCTCGCTTTACTGACGCTCTGGGCGGTGGCGGCGCTCTACTTCGACGTGCGAATTTCATGGCTGCGGCTTCCGTTGGCAATAATTTATGGGCTGGGGATGCTCGTCGTGTGGGTACGGGGGCCCCGGCCGTGGAAGGCGCTCATCACCGTGGTGGGATTCGTGCTCGTGCTGGGCTGGTGGCTATCCTTGAAACCTTCCAATGACCGGGACTGGCAACCGGACGTGGCGGTGCTGCCGTATGCGGACATCGCCGGCAACCAGGTGACCATCCATAATATCCGCAATTGCGATTACCACACGGAGACGAACTTTGACGTGCATTATTACGATCGGACTTTCAGCCTCGACGCCCTGCGCACGGTGGATTTGTATCTCGTCACCTGGGGTTCTCCATACATCGCGCACACGTTGGTCAGCTTCGGTTTCACGAACGGCGACTTCGTCTGCTTCTCCATTGAGACCCGGAAGCAGAAGGGGCAAAATTATTCGGCGGTGAAAGGTTTGTTCCGCCAGTTTGAACTGATCTGCATCGTCGCCGACGAACGCGACCTGGTTCGGCTGCGGACGAATTACCGGCAGGACGAAGAAGCGTGTCTCTATCGGGTGCGGATGACGCCGGCACAGGGCCGGTCGCTTTTGCTCGACTATCTCCGCCTTATCAACAGCCTGCGGGATCGTGCGGAATGGTACAACGCCATCACCGACAATTGCACGACCGCCATCCGAACCCAGCGCGCCGCGGCCGACCGCGCGCCGTGGAACTGGCGGATGCTGATCAACGGACACCTTGACGAATTGCTTTACGAACGCGGGGTGATCGACACCAGCCTGCCGTTCGCGGAGTTGAAGCAAGTCTCCCATATCAATCCCCGGGCCAAGGCGGCGGACAAAGCGGTTGATTTCTCGCAGCAGATTCGCAAAGGTCTGCCTGGTTTTGATGAAGCTAGCAATGGAGAACTGCCATGAAAACCCGAACAAACCTTGGTAGGGCGGGCAGTCATTTGCCCGCCGCTCGTCTGCACAAGGATTGCGGCGCGCACGGAGTGACGCGCCCTACCCAGACACCCGCGCTCCGTTCCATAATATGGCTGCTACACGGTTGCGTGCTGGCGGCGCTCATCGCCCTGACAGGTTGCACAACACCCATCGGGGCGGACCTGGCGACGCCGCGCCAGGCCTACCTCAACCTCCAGCGGAACGCGCTCAACAGTGATGATTGCAGCGGTGACGCGCTGGTGGTGTTGCATCGGTACAACCTGGAGACATTGTTTAAAAAGAATCCGGACGCAACGTTGAAAAAGCTCCAGGCCATCGCCTGCGCCGACGACCGGCGGGACGTGCTCTACGCGCTGTGCGAGTTGAACTACCTGAACGCCGACCGCCAGGCCCGGAGCGTCAAACCGGGCGTGCCGCGCCTGGCGCGCAACAGTTATTTCGCCTCGGCCATTTATGCCTGGCTTTATCTGTTCGGCGACAGCCGCGAAGCGCCGCCCAATCCGTATGACCTCCGTTTCCGCGCGGCGTGCAGTTTCTACAACCGCGGCCTCGCCCAAGGATTGATGGTGAACACCAACGCGCTGGTGGAACTGGACAGCGGCCTGCGCCAGACCCCGCCGGGACCGGTGGAGGTGCAGTTTACGCACCCGGGGTTTCCCTGGAGCCTGGACCTGATTCAGGAGTTCTATTCCGCCGATGAATTCATCGTGCGCGGCCTGAGCACGCGCAACCGCGACTCGGGCCTGGGTGCGCCGCTGATTGCCGTCAGCAGGAAAATGGGAAAGTTCGACGAGCGCCGGCGGGTTCCCGCCACGGTTTTCCTCCGTGTGTCCGGGGACGTGCGCGCGTGGAGCGCCGGGAAAATGGAGGCCGCGCTCGAACTCTATTCCGCGTACGACGCCACGCAGGTGGAAGTGAACGGCAAACCGGTCCCGCTCCAGACCGACACCACCGCGCCGATGGCCATGGGGTTGAACAACAGCGCGGTTTGGGACCTGGGGCTGGCCCAGTTCTTTTCTGCGGAAGGACAGGTCAAGACCGGCGTCCGTCTCGCGCAACCTTACTCGCCGGGCCGGATTCCGGTGGTGTTTGTGCATGGCACCGCCAGCAGCCCGGTCTGGTGGGCCGAAATGTGGAACACCCTGCGCGCCGACCCGGTCCTCCGCGAACGTTGCCAGTTTTGGGCGTTTAATTACGCCAGCGGGAATCCCATCACTTACACGGCGGGCATCCTGCGCAACGATCTGAGGGGCCTGGTGAAAACCCTCGATCCGGACGGGAAGGATCCGGCCTTGCGGCAGATGGTCATCATCGGCCACAGCCAGGGCGGGCTGCTGGCGAAACTGACGGCGACCGACACCGGCGACAAACTCTGGCATCTCGTTTCCCAGACGAACATTGATGAGTTGAAGGTGGACGAAAAAACGCGCGAGTTGTTGCGGAGCAATTTCTTCTTCAAGCCGCTCCCCTGCGTATCGGAAGTCATCTTCATCGCCACGCCGCACCGGGGCAGCTACCAGAACACCCGGTTTGTCCAGCGGTTCCTGAACCGCTTCATAGATTTGCCCGGCGAACTGGTGGACGCCTCCGCCAGTCTGCTGAAGCTGAAGGACACGATCCAACTTCCGGCTTCGGTGCGCAAAGGCGTGCCGTCCAGCCTCAACGGCATGGCCACCGACAATCCGTTCATGCTCACGCTGGCGGAGATTCCGACCGCGCCCGGCATCAAGGCTCACTCCATCATCGCCATCAAGGGCAACGACCAGCCGCCCAACGGCGCCGACGGGGTCGTGAAATATACCAGCGCCCACGTAGATTACGCGGAGTCGGAATTCATCGTGCGCAGCGGCCACTCGTGCCAGGGCAACCCGCTGACGATTGAAGAAGTCCGGCGGATTTTACTCGCGCATCTGGCCCAAACCGGGCCGGCGAAGTGAGCGTGCAACTCAACGGAGAGCTTGAAGCAGTGGTCAGTAATCAGCAGCCAGCAGTCAGTGTTCACGGATTACCGATCACTGGTCACTGATCACCCGCCACCCGCCACTCGTCACTCTGTATTGGCCCAAGGTCCAATAGCGGCCGGATGCGGTTTTGCGCGAAACTGACGCAAATTGATATGAGGCCAATGCCAGGAAGACTCAAACAATGGGCGGTTGCCTTGTTCGCCGCGTTCATTGCAGAATGGGCAACCGGATCGAGTTCAATCAGCGATTCCAATACCAACGGATAAAACCAGACTATGAATGGGAACTTCAACAGAAACCTCATGGCCGCCGCGCTTGCCGGCGTGCTGGCTCTTTGCGTCACCGGCTGCCAGTCGTTTAGCGACGTGCCGTCGGGCAAACTGGCGTCTATCACCATCACCAATCAATCCATGGCGAACGTTGCCGATGCCACCGCGGCCGTTTTCGCCAGCCATGGTTTTAACGGAGGCCAAACCGCACCCGGTCAGTACACCTACACCCGCCCGGGCAGCCGCACCGACAACCTGGCCTATGGCAGCTTCATGTTCGACGAGATGGTCACCATAAAAGTGGTGGTCGTGACCAAACAGTTGACCCCCGGTTCAATCTTCGTGGGCTGCAATGCCTGGCTGGTCGAGGCGGACAATGACCCGGTCTTTGAAGATGCTCACAAGGTCCGGCAGCTTCGGAAGTGGCCTTACGAGCAACTGCTCAAGGACATCCAGACGCAATTGGGGGAATAAATTCGTGAAGACGGAAACAAACTCTTTGGAGTGCGGCGGGAAGCGAAGCGCCACGCCGCTTTGGCAGCAGTTGCCAGCGTCCTTAAAGCGGTGTCGCCGCTGCGCTCTGCCACCGCAGTCCAAAATCCTCGCGGCAAGCAACGATCTTGACGCATTTGACTGGTCTTCTTCGACCCGCAGAATTGGAATGAGTTCTTGAACCATGACTGAGCCGCAACAATCGAAACCCGAAGCCGCCGCGACCAAACCGCCGGCAGCCCGGCCCGCGCACATCGGGTTTCGCCGCTTTTCGACGGCGGAATTCCTGGTGGCACTCGTCCTGTTGCTCATCGGGGCGCCAATCGTCGATAAAATGCCCCATGGCCGGAGCATCGAAACCGCGCTCTTGACGCTGGTGCTGGTGTCGGGAGTATTGGCGGTGGGCCGGAGCCGCCGGACATTGGTCTGGGCGGCGGTTCTGGTGGCGCCGGCGGTCGTTGGCAGATGGATGAATCACTTTTTGCCGGAGCTGGCTCCCGCGGAAATTTCTCTCGTCGCCGGGCTGGTGTTTGTCATTTTTTTGGTGGGGCAGTTCCTGCGTTTCATCCTGCGCGCGCCCCGGGTCAATGCCGAGGTGATGTACGCCGGCATTTCCGTCTATCTGCTGCTGGGGTTGTCGTGGATGTTTGCGTATCAGCTCGTGGCGCGGTTGGTTCCCGGCGCGTTTGCCTTCAGCACCGGGCCGGCATCCGGCCAGGCGATGGATGGCTTCACCGCCTATTATTTTAGTTTTGTAACGCTTACCACCGTTGGTTATGGTGACATCACGCCGGTGACAAACGGGGCGCGGGCGCTGGCGGCGATGGAGGCAATGACCGGCACACTGTACGTGGCGGTGCTCATTTCCCGGCTGGTGGCGCTGTATTCGTCCCAAGGTTCGCGATTGCGCGAACCAGAACCTTGATGTGGCGACAAACCGATTTGAACGAATAAAATCAAACACACCCAATCCAGAATATGAAACGCATAAAAATCCTCACCTTGATTGCCTCCGCACTCACCTGCGGCGTATTTGTGCAGCAATCCGCGCTGGCTGGCGGCATTGACCTTTACGAAATTTCCACACCGGATGTCGGACTGGCTTCGGCCGGGTACGCGGCCGGAGCGCAGGACGCCTCGACCTTGTTCAAAAACCCCGCCGGGATGAGCCTGTTGACCGGGCCGCAATTGGAATCAAGTCTCCAGGTCCTCTACGGCAACGTGCAGTTCCAGGGCAATTCCAAAACCACAACGACCGGCGGCAATGGCCAAAACGCTGTCGGCGCTTTGCCGGGCGCGAGTTTGTTCATCACCTACCCGGTGACAGAGAAACTGACGGTGGGTTTGGGCACTTTTTCGTATTTTGGCCTCTCGGAAAATTACGGCGATCACTGGGCCGGACGCTACTACCTCCAGAAAGGCACGCTGCTGGGCATGACCTTTATGCCGGCGGCAAGTTTCAAGGTGAACGATTGGCTCTCCATCGGTGGCGGTTTGAACGCGATGTATGGCTATCTGGCCGGCCAGGTGGCGGTCAACAATGTCATCGGCCCGGATGGCCAGATGAAAATAAACAACCATCAGTGGGGATTCGGCGGCAACGCCGGCATCTTGATTCAGCCGCGGCCGGGCACGCGCATCGGCGTCAACTATCTTTCGCAGGTGGATCTGAACTTCAGCGCCAGGCCCGGCTTCACCGGCCTCGGGCCGGGACTCAGCATATTGTTGGCCAACCCGCCCCAATTGAACATGGGCATGACCGTGCCGCAGTCGGTGATGGCGGGAGTTTATCAGGAACTCAACGACCAATGGGCGCTCCTGGCCGACGTTGGCTGGCAGAACTGGAGCCAGTTCGGCGAAGTGGCCATCGGCATTGATTCCGCCACTCCCAAGAACCTGACCGCCCAACTGCACTTCGATGACACCTGGCATGGAGCCATTGGCGCCGAATACAAGGCTTCCGAGCAGTGGCGGTTCACCGGCGGCTTTGCGTATGACACCTCGGCTGTCAGCGATGCGAACCGTTCGGTGGTGCTGCCCGTGGGCCAGGCCTTCCGCTATGGTTTGGGCGCGTTTTGGAAGGTTAGCCAGTCCGTGGATCTGGGTGCCGCTTATGAATTAGTGTGGGGCGGCAACATGCCGGTGACCCAAGGTTCGCCGACGGCTTACCGCGGCGAGGTGTCGGGCGCCTTCAACAACGCCTTTTTCTCCTTCCTCAGCGTCAACCTGAACTGGCGCTTCTGATGATTTCTCCCGCCCGGTCCGGCGGAAGAGAAGATCACACGAAAATTAAACAAAAAGCCGAACAAAAAAACGAAAGGTAAAGCAAATGAACGCATCAACCATGAACAAAACTAGCGGTGCCCGCCGCCTGAAATTCCTGACCGGAATTTTGGCCGCCGGTCTGTTGCTCGGCCTGACGGCCTGTAAAACCACCCACCAGGTGCGAGGGAGCATGGAGGATTCGGGCTTCCTGAAGGATTATTCCCTGATGAAACCGGGCAAGGGCGATGAAGCCAAGATGCTCTACATCAATCCAGATGTAAACTGGGCCAAATTCACCAAGGTCTATATCGAACCCGTCGAACTCTGGCATTCGGATGATCCGGACTCAAAGCTGGGCAAGCTGGACAAGGAAGATCAACAGTTGCTGATCAATTTTTTCCATACCGCGTTGAGTAATGCCTTGAGCAAAGATTATACAATAGTGGATCAGGCCGGTCCGGACACATTGGTGCTTCATGGCGCGCTGACCGAGGCCAAGAAATGCCGGCCGGTTTCCAACCTGATTTCCAGCGTCGTCCCCATGGGCATGGGACTGAGCCTGGTCAAGCGGGTCGTCTTCGGCACGGGTCTCGGCGTGGGTGAGTGCCAGGTCGAAGCCGAATTCACGGATGGTGGGACCGGCCAAATCGTCGCCGAAGCGATGGACCGCCGGGCCGGCACCAAGGCGCTGCGCACGAAGTTTGACGGCACCTTTGGCGATGTGAAGCTGTGCATGGATTACTGGGCGACGCGGTGCGCCTTCAAGCTGGAGCAATTGCGCGTCCACTCGGATGATAAGTCTGAAATGTGACCGTGTCGCGGGGCGCGACCGGTGATGCGCTTGAAACATGAGCACCCGAATGCTTGCGGCCCGAATCAAAGGCCAGGGAACTGTGAACCGGCGGCTCGCGCTGCTGCTGTTCGCAGTGGCCCTGGCCGGGTGCCAGTCGGGAAAATTTTCGCATTACATCTCGCCGCGGGTGACGGGCCGGGTGCTCGCCGCGGACACCCGTCAGCCTTTGCCGGATGCAACCGTCAGGCGTGTGGTTCCCTACCCGACTGATGGCGAGGATACCGCGCCCAAGGGCAGCCAGCTCCTGATGCGTTCCTCGGGCGTGCGGACGGACGCGGACGGCCGGTTTGTCCTGGATGGCGAGCGCGACATCGCTTTGTTTCACCATCCGGCGTGGTGGTCGGTGACGCTCTCCTTCACGGCTGATGGCTACCGGTTTTATCAAACAAATTATACCAGCGCCAACCTCACCGGCCATTCACCCGACGGCGAACCGCTGGTCAACGCCGGCGACATTTTGCTCAATCCCAAATCCCAATGAACGAGACCCGCAAAAATCGGAGCGGAGGCAAATGCTTCGGCTGGATCTGCGTGGCCTGCCTCGCCCTGACCTTGATGGGCTGTTCGCTGCTCCGCATCCACCGCTCCTCGCCGAAGGCCGAGGTCACGTCGCTCCAATTGGCAACGAACGCGCCGGCGGCGGCAGTCACAACCGGGGTGTTGCAAATCCAGGTGATGCGTTTTGCCGACAGCTATGTTGCCTCCGTCGCCCAGGCCGCCGATGAGTTCGGCGCGAAAGTCGGGACCCCCCAAGCCCGCCTCGCGGCCCTGAAATGGAAACTGGGGCAGGCCACGTCCGCCTACACGGACGCCACCGGGCCGAGCCCGGTGGTCAATGCGCTGGACATCCTGGTCCTTGTCACTGTGTCCCGCATGGTCATTGAGGATTATGGCGTTGAGACTTTTGGTGACGCGGCCCTGCCGCTGCTGGAAACCCAGCGCCAACAGGAAACGAACGCCTGGTCGCTCGCGAACGGCATGCTCAAACCGGCGCAACAGCAGGAATTGAGGGACTTGATTCAGGAATGGCGGCAGAAGAATCCCCACCAGCGTTATGTCGGCGCGATCCGGTTTCGTGAGTTTGCCACCGCCCTGGGCAAGCCCCAGACGCCGGCAACGACCTCGCCCACCAGTGTTTTCAGCCTGCTATACCTTGACCCGCTGGCCGGTCTGGATCCCACCACCGCCGCCATCGAGGAAACCCAGCGCCTGGGTGAACGCGCCATGTATTACACCCAGCGCATGCCCCAGTTGTTGAGCTGGCAAACCGAGGTGCTGGCCTATCAACTCGCCGCCCAGCCCGAGTCGGCGCAGGTGTTATCCAATGCGAATCAGCTGGCCACGTCCGCCGAAATCTTCGCCAAAACCGCCCAACAATTGCCCCAGTTGATCAACGACCAGCGCCAGGCTGCCATCCAGCAATTGCTCGACGGTCTGCGGTCCCAGGAGACGGAAGTGCGCCAGACGCTCAACGCGGGCGGGGATGCGGCGGCGTCCATCAATACCGCCATCAAGTCGCTCGACGCATTTGTCCGTTATGTTTCAGCGCCGAACACAAACAAGACCATCGTTTCAACCAACAGCCGGCCGTTCAACGTGCTCGATTACGGCACGGCCGCCGGCCAGGTCGGAAGCGCCGCCCGGGACCTGAGTGCGTTGCTCACCACGCTGAACCAAAGCACGCCCCAACTGGCCCAACTCGGACAACAGACCACCGCCGACGCCAACCGCGTGGTGGACCATGCGTTCCGGCGGGGATTGATTTTGATTCTGGTGTTGTTGATTGGCTCGGTTGTGGCGGGCTTGACCTACCGCGTCCTGGCGAGCAAATTGACCGGCGATGGAAGGAAATCATCCAAGCCGGATTCCGGAGCACCCTGAACCATGTCTTATTATGAACGCACACCCACATTTCTCTCGAACCGGCTCCAACGCCGGTTTTGCGGTTGGACTCCTGTCACTGTTGCTGGCGGTTCTGCCCGCCCGGGCGCAAACACCCGCCGAAATCAACAATTTGAGAAACACGATTGGCGACCGCATTGAAGCCGCGACGATTCTGGGCGGGGATTTCGGGATGACCGGCGCCTCTTATAACAAGGGGAGCGGGGGAAACCTCACTCTTTCCAAGTTCGGGGGCTGGGGTGACATTGGCGATCCGCAACAACTGGGAACCCTGCCCATCGCCTGGCAGCCGCAGTTGCAGGGTGAGATGGGCTATCTCACAGCCAAGCGGGATTTCACCGCCGCCGATACCTATACGTATGGTGGTACAACCTATGATCTAAACGGCGCGGACAGCAAATTCCACGATTTCTCGATCCAGTTCGGCGGCGGCCCGCGCTTATGGTTCAACAACAACTTCAGCATTGCGCCGACGGTCATGGGAATGTATGGGCACACGGAAAATAGTTTCTATCCCAATGGCACCGTGCCGCCAGCCGTTCATACCCAGGCCCGGCAGCTCGGCCTGGTGGACTATGATGTGGATACCTGGACCATCCGGCCCGCCGCGGATTTTCAATACGTCTATACCTGGCGGCGCACCATCTTCACGCTCAACTCGGACCCGGTTTATTTTCACACTGAAAGTTTCAACGCTTCCAACCCGAACGTGAGCGTCAACGGGAACTCGGAAACCTGGATGAACAAAATTGACGTGGATGTTCCCCTGGGCAAGGAGTTGTTCGGTCACGAATTGCGCACGGGCGGTTATTTCAGCCGGACCGAGTTTTATGGCGACATTCATACCGGGATGGGCCTCGACCATCTCTACGAAATTCATGGCCGCATCGTGCTGGATTATCTGAATCAGCTTTGGAAGGTCCAATGGATCGGCATCGGCTATTCCTATCTCTGGGGCAACGGCGGTTTCAGCGGCAATTCGATCGGCCTCGATATCGCGTTCCAGTTCTGAACCGCCGGGTAAATGAGCTTATACATGTATGGGAGCGAAGCAGGATTCGACAATGCATAATCAGCCGCTGGCTGACGCCTCGCTCGTCGCCTGTCCGCACTGCGATCTCTTGCAGCGCCTGCCGGAGATTGCGCCCGGGGCATCGGCACGCTGCCCCCGCTGCGACAAGGAGCTGTGGCGTCGCCGTGAGGATTCGCTCAACCGGACGCTGGCGCTGTCGCTCGCGGCGCTGGTTCTCTTCGTCATTGCGAACACGGTTCCCATGCTCGGGCTGACGGCGGTCGGGCACGCGGCTTCCACGACCGTCGTGGGCGGTGCCCAACAACTCTGGCACGACGGGCAGGAAATTGTCGCCGTGCTGGTGCTCTTTGCCGCTGTCGTTTCGCCCGGACTTCAGATCGGGTTGATGCTCACGATCGTGATTGCCGCCCGGCGGGAACAACCGCCCGCCTGGGCTGGAATGCTGTTGCGCCATCTCCCGTTCGCCCGCAACTGGAGCATGATCGAGGTTATGCTGATCGGCGTGCTCGTGGCGCTCACCAAGATTGCCGACTATGCCAGGGTGATTCCCGGGGTGGCTCTGTTCGCGCTGTTCGCGCTGGTCTTCCTGCTCGCCGCAATGCAGTCGTGTTTCGATCCGCGCGAAGTATGGAACCGGGTCAGGTGGGCGGACATGCCCGACCGGCGTCCCGTGGCCGGCCAGCAAATGGCGGAGGTGAACTTGTGACCGCGATGCAACAGGATTTGCAGAGCTGCGACACCTGCGGACTGCTTTCACGACCCGCGCCGGGTAAGGACGAGGGGCGTTGCCCGCGCTGCGACGAGGAACTGGTCTTCCGCAAACCGGCCAGCCTCCAGCGCACCCTGGCGTACCTGATCGCCGCGGCGGTCTGCTATGTTCCGGCCAACGTTCTTCCGGTGATGACGACCATCACGGCCTCGGGCCGCGAATCCGACACCATCATGCAAGGCGTTGTGCTTCTCTGGTCGCCGACCGGCTGGCCCCTCTCGCTCATCGTGCTTTTCGCCAGCATCATGATTCCGAGCGCGAAAATTGTGGCGCTCGCCTACCTGCTCATCACCGTGCGGCGCGGCTCGATCGAGAACAACCGCCAGCGCATCCGGCTTTACCGGATCGTCGAGATCATCGGACGCTGGTCCATGGTGGATGTGTTCGTTGACACCTTCACCGTGGCCCTGATCCAGCTTCAGCCGCTCATGTCCGTGGAGCCGGCGCCCGGACTTCTTTTCTTTGCCGCAGTCGTGGTGTTGACCATGCTGGCGGTCGAGTCCTTTGATCCGCGGTTGATCTGGGATTCCGCCAGTTCGAAAGAAATTCAACCGGAGGTTCAATATGCCTGAAAAAAACCAATCACTCCCCAAAGTTCCCGAAGCCCGGGTCGTCCCCAAAAAACGCACGCACCTCTCGCTCGTCTGGATCATCCCCATGGTGGCGGCGGTCGCCGGCGTCTGGGTCGCCGTGACAAAAATCATGAGCGAGGGGCCCAAGATCACGATCGTATTCCAATCCGCCGAGGGACTCGAAGCCGGCAAGACCAAGGTTCAATACAACGGCCTGCATGTCGGCACGCTCACGGCCGTCCGGCTCGCGGAGGACCATCAGCACGTGATCGCCACGGCGCAAATGGAGCCCAAGACGGAAGGATTTCTCGTCAAAGACACCAAGTTTTGGGTCGTGCGGCCACGCATATCCGGCCTTAACATCTCCGGGCTGAGCACCCTGATTTCCGGAAACTACATCGGCGTGGAACTCGGACAGTCGAAGGAGAGCGAGCGTAATTTCACCGCGCTCGATGAGCCGCCGATGGTGGCCGGCAACACTCCCGGCCGCTTTTTCCTGCTGAAGACTCCGGAGCTGGGTTCGATCGGCGAAGGCGCGCCCATTTATTTCCGGCACCTGCCGGCCGGCCAGGTCGTGTCGTACGAACTCGACAAGAACGGCGAGGGTCTGAACCTCAAGGTGTTCGTCCAGGCGCCTTACGATCAATATGTCACTCCGAACACCCGCTTCTGGCATGCGAGCGGGATTGACATGTCGCTCTCTGCCACCGGCCTCCGCGTCCAGACCGAATCGCTCATGTCCATCCTGGCCGGTGGCATTGCCTTTGAAACGCCCGCGACCGGCCCGCTCCTGCCACCGGCCGATGCAGACACCACGTTCATCCTGTTCGACGACCGCAGCGAGGCCTTCCGCCCGCCGCCACGCGATCCTTACACCTTCCGGCTCGCCTTCAAGCAGTCATCGGTCCGCGGACTCGAGCCCGGCGCGCCAGTGGAGGTCGGCGGAGTGACGATCGGGGAGGTCACCGATGTCAGCCCGCAATTCGACTTGAAAACGATGGAATTCTCCGTGCCCGTGACCGTCTCCGTGGATCCGCAGCGATACGGGGTCCGGTTTCTCAACGTGCCGGGCGATGAGGACGCCACCGTCCGTCACCGCAAGGTGATGGATATCCTGGTGGCGCACGGGCTGCGCGCCCATTTGAAAACGGGAAACCTGCTCACCGGATCGCTGTACGTCTCGGTTGATTTCTTCCCCGACGCGCCTCCGGCGTCGGTGGACTGGTCACAGAACCCGGCGGAGCTGCCGACCATGCCCGGCAAGGCTGAGGAAATCGAAAAGAGTATCGCCGACCTGCTCAAGAGTCTCAACCAGACGCTCACCAACACCGACAAGCTGCTGGGCAGCGCCAACAAGCTCATCGAACCGAACTCCGTGCTGGACACGGAACTGAACAACATGCTCCAGGAGGGGGGCGGGGCGGCCCGGTCGTTGCGCGTGCTGGCCGATTATCTCGAACGCCATCCTGAAGCGCTCATTCGTGGTAAAACCGGAGAGGCAAAATAATGAAAAAATATATCCATCATCTCATCGCCATCGCAGTAATCGTCGTGGTCACGGCCGGCTGCGCCTCGTCACCATCACGCTTTTACACCCTCAACTCCACGGTGACGGGCGACGGCACGCCCGCCGCGAACTATACCGTCGTTGTCGGGCCGGTCTCCATCCCGGCGCTGGTTGATCGGCCGCAGTTCGTGGTCCAGGTGGCGACCAACCGCGTCGAGGTGGACGAGTTCAACCGGTGGGCTGAACCGTTGAACGACAACATCGCCCGCGTCGTCGCCGGCGACCTTGCCGCACAGCTCGGGACGACGCAGGTGGCCACCGCGCCGCTGGCGAACTTCAATTCCGCTTATCGGGTGGCGATCGACATCCAGAGATTCGAGTCGGTGCGGGGCAAGTCGGTGCTCATCGAAGCGGTATGGGTGGTTCATCGGACGACGACGGGTGGCACCACGTGCTCGGGCCGCACAATCGCGAGCGAGCCGGCAGCCGGTGACAGCTTTGACGCGCTCGTCGCCGCACACAGCCGCGCGCTCGCGAAAGTGAGCGGCGATATCGCTGCCGTGATCCGAACCGAAGCCGATGAGAAACCATAGCGTCGCTTAACCCACCTGACCTCGTACGCGTCATGATCGTACCGCGTCGGTTGATCCGGATCCTAAGTCTGGTGACTGTGGCGCTCACGACACAAGCCACCGGTCGGTCGGCGCCAACTGTCGAATCCAACTCCGTGCCCGGCAAGATACTGCTGCTCGACAGCATGGGGCGTGTGGTGACGGTTTCGACGAATAAAGTGCCTTCAGCCTTGCACCCGCCGTCCGGCATCGGACTGGAGCACCAGATCCCCGGCCCGGTGGCGGGGTCAAGCATGCCGCAAGAGATTTTGCAACGGGTGCGCGAAGGTGCGGTTGGATTCCAGCTTTTCCCCGCCACGCCGCCGCCGCTCATGCCTTATCTCGCCAGCCAGGACGATTACGGCAACACAGCCATCCGCCCCGGCGCGCTTATTTGTCCATTTGTTCCGCTGGAAGGACCCGTGCAAAACGGAAAATACTGGCTGTCAGAATACGGTTTCCGCTACTCGCTGGAACAGACGCTCACGTTCGTCAGCATGTCCGACGTGAAGAAGGGTGACAGTGACCTGGGATATTACACTTTCGACTTCAAGTTGAAGTGGGCGCTCTTCAACGCATCCGATGCCGGCACCGCCGGCTGGATCAGCTCCCAAGTTGAAGCCAAGAACGGCCTCGAGTCCGCCGGCAATACGCAGTCCGCGAAATCCAACCTTGGCACCGTAACCGATCCCACTGGCATCTGGTCGGATGTGAACGGTTTCCGGGTGCCGGAACTGGCGTGGCAACAATCCGCGCGCCATGGCGAAATCGTCGTGGTCGCGGGCATGGTCAGCCAGCGCAATTACATTGACGGCAACGCCTATGCCGACAGCGGTCGCAGCAAGTTCATGAATTCCGCCCTGATCAACTCGGAGGTGCTGCCCCTGGCGCAGTACAATTTCGGGCTCAACCTCCAGTGGCAGCCGGTGGATGAATGGTACGCCATGGCCGGAGGTTCCATGGGGAATGCCCCGGCCGGCAACGCACCGTGGATGGAGTTCAGCGGCGAAAACTGGTCATTGCCCGGGGAAATCGGCTACGCGCCACGGGACTTTTTCGATCTGGGTCCCGGTGTTTACCGTATTCAGCCGTTTGCAGCCGAAGTGGATGGTGCCACCGGCGGCGGACTGTGCTTCGATCTCCAGCAGCAACTGGGTTCGGATTCGCCACTGGGCTGGTTCGGGCGTTTTGGCTTCGGCGGCAAGAAGGTGTCCGACGGCGCATCCGCCCAGGCGGGCACCGGTTTCGTGGTGCAGGGACCGTTCAAACATCTGTTGTTGCAGCGGACGAGCAACGATCTCCTCGGCATCGGGTTTGTCTGGAGCCAGCCTTCCTCCACAAGCAAGACGGTTTACCACGAGAACGAATACGTTTTGGAGACGGTCTATGCCCTGCAACTGACGCCCACGATCAAAATCCAGCCCGACCTCCAGATGATCTGGGACCCGGCCTTTCACCGGGACACCGGCCAGGCGACGGTCTTTCAACTCCAGCTGGCCATGGCGTGGTGAACTGACGAAGATAAACCCGTCCATTCAAACACGCTTCCGCACTGCCGATGCTGGCGGTTATGACAATGTCCCCGCCCAAATCAGGGCCGAAGTTGAACTGAAGTTCCGCCCGACGGGACCGCGACGGAATTGACGCTGATAAATTTCCGGCGCACACTCGCCGCGTCAGAGAAATCAAAACGATCAGGGTGAACGAACTGCATGGCTTGGCGCATTCAAGACAGTGTGATACGCGGTGAGATTGACAACCGCGTCAAGGGCCGTGTGCGCGGCAAACTATGGCTCGATGGCCTTGATCAGCCGGTGCAACTCAATCTCACCGGCAACGCCTGCCCCGACCTCGCGGGTTGTCTGCTCCAATTCAAGAATCCCGCCAAAACATTTCCGATGCGCAAGAAGCCGGAGTTCAACCCGCTGCAACGCGGCCAGATCGGCAACCTCTCGGCGTCGCAAAAAGTGCGCGTGTTCACGATTCCGGACGAGGATGCGTTTGCCATGATTGATCGCGGTGAGAGGCCGCCGGAGCGCACGGCCAACGCGCTTTACCTCGAATGGTTCAGCGAGGGCAACGGACGGGTCGTCATTGAGAGCGCGAATTTTGAACTGAACATTTCCGCGCCGGAGTGGCGGTTGACATCCGCCGAGGAAAAGCAGCGCGCCCAGGACGCCGAGGCGGGCTGGGGAATGTTCTCCAGGCAGTTGAACGAGGCGTTGGAAAAGCAAAAACGCGGGCAGAAGGATCCGGAAGCGGAATGGGACGAGCATGATTACGAGCGGTTCATGAAAGAGTGCGACGCCCGTACGCTCAAATACATGGAGCTGCGGGAAAAATACGGTGATTCCGACGAGGCCGAGGCGAAAATTGCCAGGGAAATGGGCTGGATTTCCGAGAACCCGCCTTCGCCGGAAGGCTTCGGCGCGGCGGGCGACGGCGAAGACGAGCGAATGTCGGTCGAGGAAATGAATCACATTACCGAAGAGGCGTTGAATGAACCGTTGTCCGAACCCGAACCGCACCGGGAAGGCCTGGACTGGATTCGCACCGCTCGCGGCGACATCCGGCATCCGCTCCAGTATCGCTGTCATGAAAGCGCGATGAAGGTCTGGCACGAATGCGATGCGCTGCGTCTCGATAAATGCGGAGACGAGGATCTGGAGCAGTTCGTCTTTGAATTTCTAACAACGGGCGTAAAACTCGGCGGCGCATTGCATGGCATTGCCCAGGGCCGCGGGCTGCGCGACGGCGCATTCACCGTTGCCTGCCTGAAACGCGCGCTCGACCATCTGCACCAGGCGCAGGCGGGGCTGGAAGCGGTTGCACCAAAGAAGCTGCTGCCGGCGAAAATGGTTGCCGGGGCGCGCAAGGAAATGTTTGAAATCCGCGAAGGCATCCTGAAATTGATGGATGAATTTCGCGGGCGCCAATGAACGTTACGCCGCCAAACAGAACGCAAATCATCCGGGTCGCCGCCGCCGACCTGCCGGCCATTGCCAAACTGGCCGGCGTCATCTGGCGCGCGTGTTATCCCGGCATCATCACCAGCGAGCAGATTGATTACATGCTGGCGCGGATGTATTCGCCCGACGTGCTGCGCGACGAGATTTGTTCCCAGGGCATCCGCTACGACCAGTTGCTGGTGGATGGCAAACCGGCCGGCTTTGCGTCTTACGGCCCGGCGTCCGAGCCGGGCGTGATGAAATTGCACAAGCTTTACCTGCTGCCGGAAATGCACGGTTGCGGATTGGGCAGCCGATTGTTGCAGCATGTCGAGCGCGAAGTCCGCGCCGGGGCAGGGCGCCGGTTGATTCTTTCCGTGAACAAACGCAACGCCCGGGCCATTGCCGCTTACCAACGAAATGGCTTTGTCACCGTGAATTCCGTGGCTACGGACATCGGCGGCGGGTTTGTCATGGACGATTACATCATGGCGAAGGATTTGTCCGCTTGAAACCGGAAGTGGAGCGGACGACACGCCCCGTTTCAGTGGCGGCTTTTCTCCGGGTCACAATTTTTGTCGAACTCAAATCTTTCCTCAATTAAGCTAAAGCCATCATGTATTCACCAGCTTCAACCCGCTATGACTCGCCGCAATTTTACCGCCGCTGCGGTTGCTCCGGGGTCAAACTCCCGCTCATTTCGCTGGGGCTGTGGCACAATTTCGGCGGTAAGGATTCGTTTGACAACGCCCGTGCCATCGTCTGCCGCGCCTTTGATCTGGGCATCACCCATTTTGATCTGGCGAACAATTACGGTCCGCCGGATGGTTCGGCGGAGGAAACTTTTGGCCGCATCCTGCGCGAAGACCTGGGAAAATGGCGCGACGAGCTGATGATCACCACGAAGGCGGGTTATTACATGTGGCCCGGTCCGCATGGCGAATGGGGTTCGCGCAAACATCTGCTGGCATCGCTCGATCAGTCGCTCAAGCGGATGGGGCTGGCTTACGTGGACATTTTTTATCATCACCGTCCCGACCCCGACACGCCGCTGGAAGAAACGATGGGCGCGCTTGCCCACGCCGTCCGCAGCGGCAAGGCGCTTTACGCCGGCCTCTCAAATTATGACCCCGCCGGGACCGTCCGCGCGGCGAAAATATTGCGCGAGCTGGGCACGCCGTGCCTGATTCATCAGGCGCGTTACAGCATGCTGGATCGCTGGGTTGAACCGCAGTTGCTCGATACGTTGGAACAGGAAGGCATCGGTTGCGTGGTTTTCTCGCCCCTGGCCAAGGGTGTGTTGACCAGCCGCTATTTCAAGGGCATTCCCGCCGATTCCCGCGCGGGCCACGACCCGCGCTTTCTCCGGCCCGAAGACATCACCCCCGAACTTCTGGCCAGGACGAAAAAATTAAACGACCTCGCGCAGTCGCGCGGACAGACGCTCGCGCAGATGGCTCTGGCGTGGGTGTTGCGGCACAAGGCCGTGACGAGCGCGCTCATTGGCGCGAGCCGGGTGGGCCAGGTGGATGATTGCGTGGGCGCGACGCGCAATCTGAATTTCACGGGCGAAGAGCTAGCGCGCATCGAAACCATTCTCAAGTAACGCGGAAATTGTTGGACACGCAAAATTAATGTTTGACCAATCCATCGCCGACGCAGATGCGGCACATAACGGAAGCCGGCAACCGGTTGCGGCTTGCCGGGATTCAGGATGAGTTGGCGGGTTGCTTGTCCACTTTGCCCGCCACTCTTCCGTGATACGCCGCGAGAAAATAAACCAGCACTGCGACCACCGCTGCGGCCAGAACGCCCCAGAATAATGACCACTGCGTGCCGGCCGGGCGCGCGCACGCGGCAAACCACCAGCCGGTGCTGAGATAGCCGATGAGGTTGCCCACGCCGTTGGTCATCAGCGTCATCAACGCCTGCGCCCGCACCCGCCACTCGGAACCCACCCGTTCGTCTATGTATATTTGGGCGGTGATGAAATACAGGGTAAAGGACAAACCGTGCAGGGTGGTGCCGGCCAGCAACCACGCCCGGCCATTGAGCGCGCAGAGTGCGAATCGCAGCGCGCCGAATGCGAGCCCCGTGGCAAAGATCCATTTCAACCGCCAGCGCAGAAACAATCCGGCCAGGGCGAACATGGCGACGAACTCCGTCGTTTGCGCCAGCGTCATCCAGGCGGAGACGTGCTTGAATCCGAGTGCTTGCAGGTGGAGCGGCGTGAACGGATAAAATGCCGCGAGCGGAATGCTGAACAAGGCCACGGTGATGAAAACCACTCGATGGTCGTGAATTTTCAGCAGCACGAACGCGTCCCAGCCGAGTCGTTGCAGCAGCGTCGGGTGTCCGGCGGATCTTGGCGGGGGCACACTGGGCAGCAGGAAGGTGAACGCCGCCAGCAACAGCCAGGTCGCCGCGCTGGTGAATGCCGCCAGCGTGGAAGCATCGGCATTCAGCGCGCTCACCAGCCAGCAGCCGGCCATCCAGCCCACGGTCGCCCCGGCCCGAACCGGCCCGTACTCGCGCTGGGAATTTCGCAGGCGCGAAAAAATGATGGCGGTGATAATGCTTCCGGTGGGAGCGGCACAGAGCGCATAAATCTGGACTGCCGCCAGCACCAGTCCCGGCGGCCAGCCTTGTTGGACGCTCCAGGCGAAGAGGGCCATGGCGGCTGCGCTGGTCACGGACAGCCCGCGCAATACTTTAACCGGCGAAGCGTGCCGGTCGGCCATCGCGCCGAAGATCAATGGCGAAACAAAGGTGGCGAAGGCGGAGGCGGCAAAGGCATAGGGCGCGAGGCCGCGCAAACCGTGAGCGGCGAACACCATGCTCAACGGCACCATCCAAATGGCCACGGCCATGGACTGGATGAAGAACAGCGCCGTCAATTCGGCATATTCGGCCTTGCGCAGCGTCCTAAACATTGGCGCGGAGAATAGCCAGTCGGGTGGAAAATAAAAGCGTGCAACCGTCGCGACCAAAGCCGGATTGAACTGGTTGGGACATTAAATCAAAACGAATCCAGACACGGATTTCACGAATTAACACGGATTAACAAATCAAACATTTTCCGACACGCGCTGAATTTTCAGCGCCTTTCCGCTGGCGTCGTCAATTTCAATCATGCACCCGTGGAGCAGCACGTTGTTTTTAGCCACTTCGAACCGCTGTGGCATGCCGGTGAGGAAGCGTTTGAGGACCGGCTCGATTTCGCGGCCTAGCACGCTTTCGTGCGGGCCGGTGAATCCGGCGTCGGTCAAATACGCCGTGCCGCCGGGGAAAATCTGCTCGTCCGCCGTCTGCACGTGCGTGTGCGTGCCCACCACCGCGCTCACCTGGCCGTCGAGCATCCGCGCAAACGCGATTTTTTCCGAGGTCGCCTCGGCATGAAAATCCACGAAGATGATTTTCGTCCGTTGGCGCAGGCGTTTTACCTCCTCGGCGGCGAGGAGAAAGGGATTTTCCAGCGGCGGCATAAACGTGCGGCCTTGGGCGTTCAAGACGGCAATTGAGCGTTGAGAGTTGAGTGTTGAATGTTGAATGTTGAACACTCCACTGCCCTGGCCAGGCGTGCCGGGCGGATAATTCAGCGGGCGGAGAAAGCGTTTTTCGTTTGCGAGCAGTTCCATGACTTCCTTCTGGTCCCACAAATGGTCGCCGCTGGTGATGACGTCCACGCCCGCGGAAAAGATTTCATCGGCGGTCTTGGGGGTGATGCCGGAGCCGCCGGCGGAGTTTTCGCCGTTGGCGATGACGAAATCAAGCGCGTGCTGTTGGCGGAGTTTGGGAACAAGTTCTGTAACCGCGCGCCGGCCCGGCTGTCCCACGATGTCGCCGATGAAAAGCAGTTTCACGGGGAAATTTTAACCATGAAATACGCGAAAGACACGAAAGAAAGAGACTGCCAATGGGCGCGAAGAAAACTGAATAACGAACCCCTACCCATCAACCTCGTAGCAGCGGACATGAATCCGCTCCATCTTATCCAAAGCAAGGTCAGAGCCGACTCACGTCGGCTGCTACGCCGCTTTTCGGCTAGAGCCACCAGGCGATGGAACCGATGGCGGCGGCGAGCAGCCAGATGAGCAGCACGGTGCGGGTGTGGCTCAGGCCCGTGCGGACGAGCCGGTGCGAGAGGTGATTCGTATCGCCAATCCAGAATGGTTTGCCGGCGCGGATGCGCAGGATGACGACCCACGTGAGGTCGGCCAGGGGAACGGCCAGCACGAGCAACGGCGAGAGCACGGCCAGCGGTCGCGGGTTTTGCTTCGTGTAAAAGTGCGGCAGGATGGCCATCACCGCGAGCAGGTAACCGACGAGATGGCTGCCCGCGTCGCCGAGAAAGGCGCGGGCGTTCGGAAAATTCCAGGGCAGAAAACCCGCCAGCGCGCCGCACATCAGAAACGCAATCGTCGCCACGAGATATTCGCCATCCGCCGCCGCGATGACGGCGAACTGCCACGCGCCGATCGCGCCCAGCCCGGCGCACAGGCCGTTCATGTTGTCCATGAAATTGAAGGCATTGACGACCGTGAGCACCCACAGAATGGTAATGGCGTAGCTAAAAGGGACGTTATGCACGAAAAGTGTGATGCGTTTGCAGGCGATAGCAACGAGTACGGCGATCAACAATTGGCCGATGAATTTCGGCAATGGTTTCAATTCATGTTTGTCGTCCAGCCAGCCCAGCCCCACCATCACAATCGCGCCGAACGCAATGACGCCAAGTTCAATCGCACGACGACTCAGTCCGTGTGCAATCAGGTGCGTCTGGCTGGTGATGTTCACGCCGAGCTTGATCAAAATTGCGCTCGCTGCGAGCGGCAGCAACAAACCGGTGAGCACGGCGAGCCCGCCGGCGAGCGGCATCGGCGCATCATGGATTTTGCGCTGGCCGGGGTCGTCCACGAGATTGGTGTGGAGGCACCATTGGCGCCAGAGCGGCAACGCGAGCAGCGTGGTCAGCAACGCGCTGGCAAAGGCGGCCAGGAAAAAATTGAAGGGAAAGCTCACGGATTATAAAAGCCACGAACGCCTCGCCTCAATCCTCTCCCCGTTTGGCGGGGAGAGGGAGAAGAAAACGCGGCGAAGCGATGATATTCGTCTTTGCTCATTATTTTGCGGCCAGTTTCAGGTAAAGAGCATAAAGGTTGTCCACCATTTGTTCGACGGCAAAATTTTCGCGGACGAATTGTTGTCCCCGGCGGCCGAGGCGCTCGCGCAATGGCGCATTGCTGGCGAGTTGGAGCAGCCGTTGGGCGACGGTGGCCGTGTCGCCGGTGCGAACCAGAAACCCGGTTTCACCTTCGAGACAGACTTCGTCGGCGCCGTCGAAGTCATAAGCCACGACCGGTTTGCCCGCGGCCAGCGCCTGCGGCAGCGCGCGGGAGAGTGCTTCCCGCGAAGAGAGGTGGGCGAGGCAGTCCATGATGCCGACATAACGCGGCACTTCGCCGGGCGGCACGAGTCCGGTGAAGATGACCCGGCCCTGGAGACCGAGCGCGCGGACCTGGTTTTCAATTTCATTCCGCAATGCGCCGTCGCCGACCAACAGCAGCCGTGCCTGCGGAGTTTGCGGCAGGATTTTTTGGAACGCGACAAGCAGATCGGCGTGGCCTTTGAGTCTGAACAGCCGGGCGATTTTGCCGATGACGAAATGTTTTTCGTTGAGCCCGAATTGCGCCCGAAATGCCGGATCATTCGTCGCGTTCAAAAACGGCTCCACCGGGAAACCGCTGAAAATGCGCGTGTACATTTCCGGTCGGCCGATTCCAGCGGCGAGGTAAAGCCGCGTCATGGCCTGGGCGGAACAGACGAAGTGCGTGGTAACTCCGGCGGCGTAGCGTTCGGCAGCGGTAAACATCCGGTTGGCCAGCCCTCCCTGAAACGGGCCGAAGGAAGGACCGTGAATATGGTGGATGATCACCGGCACGCCCGCGCGCCGGGCCGCGAGGCGGCCGAGAATTCCCGCCTTGCCGCTGTGGGTATGGACGATGTCGGGCTTTTGTTCGCGCAGGATTTTTTCAAGCTGCCGCAGCGCGAGCCAGTCTTTCAACGGATGAACCGGTCGGACGAGCGCGGGCACGCGCGTGAGGAGGTCCGGCAGGCGGGCCAGTTCGGGTTCCAGTGAACCTTCGGGGCCGGTTGTCGGGCCGGAGAGCAAATGGACTTCGACGCCGGGTTTTTGGCGCAGACCGAGAACGGAAGCGACGGTGTTTTCCTGTGCGCCGCCGACGACCAGCCGGGTGATGATGTGCGTGACGCGCATCGGCGCGTTTCAGGGTGAAAGGCCTTTGAGTTCGCGGAGCCGCTGCATGATGATGGTGGCTTCCTCGGTGTTGGTGTTCGCGTTGGCCAGATAAAGTTTGTAGTTTCTAATCGCTTCGTTCGTGTCGTGCTGGCGCCAGGCGATTTCGCCGAGACCGTAGGCGACCTGAAACGAGTTGGTGAGCGATTGCTGCAACATTTTGTAATCGGCGCGCGCAGCGTCGAGCTTGCCGCTGTCGAGGCAGGCCAGGGCGCGATTGAAAAGCACCGAAGGATTGTTCGTTAGAGTGGCGAGCACGCGGGTGAAGGCGTCAATCGCATCATCGTAGTCTTTGGTCTGTAGGGAAACGTAGCCCCGATTAAAAAGCCAGGCCGGGTCGTTGGGCGCCAGTTTCAGTTGGCGGTCAATGATAACCAGCGCATTGGTGAACAGGCCGTGGCTCAGATAGGTCTTTACGGTGGCATTGAGCAGATTGGTGTCGTCGGGATGGAGGGCAATTTCGGTTTCGAGCAGACGCGTTCCCTGCGCAGAGTCATCTTTTTGAAAATAGGCGGCGGCGGCGAGGACGCTTAGTTCGGTCGCATTGGTTTTGGCGAGCGAGAATTTTTCCGGCTGTTCGAGCGGTTCACGCAACGCCTCGAGCGCGCGGTCGGGCAGGCGGGATATCACGTAAATCCGGCCGAGCCAGAGCCGCACCGTGAGATTGTCCGGCTCGAGTTCGCGAACCCGTGCAAATGGCGCAATGGCCTGGCGAAAGTATCCATTTTGCGCCGCCAGATTAATACCCTCCACAAAACAAAAGCTCGGTTCATCGAAAGGCCCGTTGGCGCTGATGGCTCCGTTCCAATCGCGAAATTTGCCAAACTGATCACTGGTGGTTTTGGACAAGTCCAGCGGCACGCTTTTGCCGGCGCGAAGGCTTTGATTGAACTGGAGATTGATTTGCGCGACGAAGTTGTCGGGATTGACTTCCTCTGCCAGGTTGAAACACGCGGCGGCGTTGGTAAGATCGCCGGCCCGTTGCAACTGAACACCCCAGAAATTCAGGCTGCGCGAGTAAAAGGTTCCGGCAAGGATGGGATTTTGATTTTGTTCGCGGGACACATGCAATTTCTTCAACATTCGCTGGCCCCAACTGCGCGACGCATTCGGATCGGGCGGTGTGACTGCGCGTTTAATGGGAGCGAACGCCTGTGTTTCCACCCGTGCCCAGAATGCCTGGTTCTCAGCGATTTGATTTTTGTCCGGTAACGGTGGCAACAGCGTGTCACCGGGCAGTATTTTTAGTTTGTAGGCCAGGCCGTGCGGCTCCTCATAGAATTGCTCGAAATAGTAGCCGAAACTCGGATGCAGGTAGTAAATCTCGTTGGATTTGGACAGCATGTTCAAGGCGCCAATGAGTCCAATCGGATTGAGCGATCTCATTTCTTTTGCCGATACCAGTTCCGGCACCTTTTGCGGGAATTTATTGTGCAAGAACTGAAGATAAACAGACCAGTTCAGGGAATAGGTGTCGAGCGGCAAAAAATCCTTTACCCGGCCGTCTCGCGCCAACGCCGCTTCCACCAGAAATAAACGACCGGGATCATCGCTCACCAAAACGCCGCCCGAACGTGGTAAATTCTCCTCCACGAACGTTGCATATTTTTGGAAGGTGTCATCATTTACCGCGCGGATTTGCGGCATATTTCTGTAAACCAGCCCGGTTACGGTTGCCACCGCGAGCATCCAAACGCCAACGGCCACCAAGGGATCCAAAAATTGAAACGGTTCCGGCTGGGGAAATTTCAAGCGGCTGCTGGGTGCTTGGCCAAAAATGAGCAGAAAATAACCGCTGAAATAACCAATGCTCAATGCTCCGAGATAATAAAACGTCAGGAGCGGTGTTCCAAGACTGATATGCCGCGGGCTGAACGGCGGGTCAAATGCCATCCAAATGCAGATGACCAAAAAAGAGGCGCACACCAGATGGAACAGGAAACTCGTCAACGCCATGCCTGCGGCGCTGCTATCACCGAAGGCCGCTTTCCAGCGGATCGCCATTACGAACACCGGGATCAGGTAAGCCAGCAACAATGCCAGGAATTCAGAATGTTGCGATGGGTTGAGGCAACAGGAGAAATAAAGTTTCAGCACACCAAATTGCGGAGCCAGGCTGGCTTTCAGAATCTCCCAGAAAGTTACCGGTATTTTTCCCGAAATCACGGCCAACAGCGGCAGCAAAAGACAAAAAATCATTCCCAGCAGGCCACACAACACCATTCGCCGGAGGAATTGCAGATGGAAGAAGCTCAAGCCGCGGATCCACACTATCGCGGCTACAAAAGCCGGAAAAAATCCCACCATAGCCCAATTGTTTGCCATGCTTGCGCCATACACGAACGAGACCAGAAACAAACGCCATTCGCGTTCATCCAGCCGGTATTCCAGCAACGACCAGATCACGAACGCGAACAGCAACAGGTCGAATATCTCACCCGAGTAATTTGTCGCGTTCTGCCAAAACGTCATTTGCAAACCGCAAACCAACACGGCCAGAACCGGCGGCAGCCACGCGCTGCCATTGGTCAAAAATGAAAAGTCGCTGCGTTCACGCTTGCGTTGCGCATCGGTCTGGTCGTGCGGCAGCAGCGCGACCGACCGCGCCAGCAGGCCGAGGGTCAAGGCCGCGCACGCGGCGGAAAACACATTCAGCGCGGTTGAGATTTGCGCCTGCGGCAACCAGCGAAAGGGACAGGTGACAAGAAACGAAATCGGACCCGCAAGCTCCGGCTGGTAGGTCCAGCCGGATATTTGGGCGACCGCCTGGAGGTTGAAGGGCGACACCCAGCGGTTCAACGTGAACCAATAAAACACGAACGATGCCACCGTCAAAAGCCAGGGCAAAAAGCGCGGCGCGAATTTTTTTCGCGGGTCAGTTCGCGTTTGAGTTGTCATTGAGTCTGTTTAGTTGAATCCATGCCGTGCGTTTTGGCAAGCCTTTGTGTGGCGCGCAAATCCGCCACGCACTCGACGTGTTGTGTTTGTGGAAACATATCCAATGGCTGCACCCGCACCAGTTCAAAGACACCATTGCCGCACAAAATGTTCAAGTCGCGCGCCATTGTCGCCGGATGGCACGACACATAAATCACCTGCGCCGGCCTGGTTTCACGCAACAATTTCAACGTCTGCGGCCAGCAGCCTATGCGCGGCGGGTCGAGCAATACCGTTGTGGCTGGCGGCGAATTACGCTTCAGCAATTCCGGCAAAACCGCCTCCACCGCCGAGGCGATGAACTCGCCGTTGTTGATATTCCTCGCCGCCGCGTTGCGCCGTGCCGATTGAATGGCGCGCTGGTCGTATTCCACGCCGACGAACGATTCGACCGCGTCCGCCAGTTCAATGCCGAAAAAACCGACGCCGCAATACAAATCCGCCAGATGCCGCGCGCCGCTGTCGCGAAGAAATCCGCGCACGGTTTCCACAAGCTTCGGCAGCAGGGAAAAATTGTTTTGAAAAAACGAGTCCGGCGGCACGTCCCAGTTTTCCGGCGATACGCGCAATACTACTTTGATCCCGCCTTTCGGCGGCGGATGCGCGCGGACCCGCCGGATTTCTTCGTTGAGCACCGGTTCGGCGATTTTGCATTCCTCGATGTCCTCGACCAGACCGCAGTCCCAGCGCACAAAACCGATGTTCAGTTTTTGCTCCGGTTTGTTCCACTGGCTGCGAATCATGATGCGATTGCGGTAGCCGTAAGGCCGGGGGCCGGGGATGACCGGCGCCACCCGCGCCTGCTCAAACCCGCCGATGCGCTGAAACAAATCGGCAATTTGTTTGTGTTTTAACCGCAACTGCGTGGCGTAATCAATGTGCTGATACTGGCAGCCGCCGCATTGGCCGAAGTAACGGCACGCCGGCTCGGCGCGCTCCGGCGACGGCTGGACGACGCGCAAAAGTTTCGCGCGGGCAAAATTCTTTTTGACCTCCGTGATTTCAACCTCCACGACTTCGCCGACAAGCACAAACGGCACGAACACGACAAAGGAGTTGAGGGTCGAGGGTCGAGGGTCGAGGATTGTTGACTCAACCGAAACCGCTTCGGCACTCGACCCCCGGCACTCGACACTCGACACACTGGCGCGCCCGACGCCTTCACCGCCGAATGCGATGTCTTGAATCGTCAAGGTGAGTTGCTCGCCGGTTTTGAAAGGCACACCGTCAGTTTAGAAAGCCGAACGCCCTCAAAAAAGACTTTTCACCGCGTAGGATCGCTTTTTGCGGCGATGGCTTCGGAGAAAATCGCCAGCACTTCCGCCCGGACGACCGCGCCGACCAGTTTGTTTTCCGCGGGATTGTTGACGACGGGCACGTTGCGCAATTCACTTTCCAGCACCGTGGGCAGCGCCTCGAGCAACCGCTGGCCGGGGGTGAGACACGGAGGCGGCGGACGCATTACGTCGCAGGCGATGACCGCGTCCAAATTCTGCGCGGAGTTCAGAAATTCCTTCAAATCCTGCAACGCCACCATGCCGAGCAACCGCTGCTGCGCGTCCACGACCGGCAGAAAATTATTGGAATTAATTAAAAACTGGTCGGCGATTTCCCGGAGCGGCGTGTTCTCGCGCACCGGCGTTACCGGCGCGCGCATGAGGTCGCCGATGGTTTGTTCCATGGTTTCGCCGGGGCGGCTGGTTTCCTGGCCGAGCGCCAGGCCTTTGACGCGCAAATGTTCCGTGTAAACCGACTCACCGTGCAATTGCCGCGCCACCAAAATGGAAACCACACAGGCCAGCATCAGCGGCGGCACGAGTGAATAATCCAGCGACAATTCAAAAATCATGATCATCGCCAGCAACGGCGACCGCGTCGTCGCAGCCAGCACCGCGCCCATGCCCACCAGCGCGAACGCGCCTGCCGGCACCCCCGCCGCCCAACCGCCCAATTGATGCAGCGCCGTGCCGAACAGCGCGCCGGCACTTGCGCCGATGAATAATGTTGGCGTAAACACACCGCCCACCGTGCCCGCGCCGACCGTGGACGCCGTCGCCACCCATTTTGCCACCAGCAATCCAAACAGCCACAGGAGCGGGTTCGCCGCGGTCAGGAATTTTTCATGCAATATGTCATTGGTCACGGAAAAGCCGTTGCCGCAGACGCCCGGAAATCCGATGGCGATGACCCCGACGATAAAACCCGCCAGCGTCAGCCGGAGATAAACCGGCCAGTTGAGTTTGCGAAACCGCTCTTCACCCAGGCGCAGCAGTTTCAGGAACACGGCGCCCACCGCGCCGCACAGCACGCCCAGCAGCACAAACCACGGCAGTTGCGAGAGCGTGGCAGCGGGAAACGGGGGAATTTTATACCACGGCTCAATGCCGAAGAAACTGCGCGACACCATCGCCGCGATGACCGACGAAAAAACCAGCGGCGCGAAGAGGTTCATTGAAAAATTTCCCAGCACGATCAACGCCGAGAAAACCGCGCCCGCAATCGGCGCGTTGTAGGCCGCCGCGATGCCGGACGCCGCGCCACAGCCGACCAGCAGCCGCAGCCGGTAGGGCGGCCATTTCGCAATCTGGCCGAGCTTGGACGACAGCGTCGCCGCCAGTTGCGTGATGCCGCCTTCCCGCCCGATGGAGGCGCCAGTGGCGATGCTGATGATCGCCGAAATGGTTTTCACCAGTTCCGTGCGAAACGGCAGCCGGCCGTCACCCGCGACGACCACTTCGAGCAGGTTGGTGGAACCCTGCGGCCCGACGAATCGCAAGCCCCAGTGCAAAATCAGTCCCGCTGCCAGGCCGCCCAGGGTCGGAACCAGAACGCGTTCCCAATCGTTTAATCGTCCGGCAACTTCCACCGGGTCGCCCGGCTGAATGAGGTGAACCGCATAGTAGAAAAAAAGGTTTACCAGTCCGCCAATGACTCCGACCAGCCCGGCCAGCACCAGGTGGAAAGCCTCTTCATTGAGAACCAGTTTTTCGCGCCAGCGCAGCGCGCGCCGCCAGTGGCGGTGAAGATAATCCCGCGCCCGCGTAACCATGCCGCTGTTCATCCACGACTGCACGGGGCAAATCTAAACGCGGATTGCAATTTTGACGAGCGGGGACTTTTGCGGCTGGCCCAACTCACTTCTTTTTCAAACCGGCGATGGCGTCCTTCATCTCGGTGAAGTGGACTTCGGGATTGCCCGAGTCGGTCACGTGAACGATTTTGCCGTCCAGGCCGATGAGGAAGCTGACCCGGCGCGCCATTTTTCTGCCCACCACCTGCACGCCGTAAGCGTCAACGATTTTGCCGTCGGGATCGGCCAGCAGCCGGAAATTCAACCGGTTATCGGCTATGAACTTTTTGTGGCTCTCGGCGGAGTCGAAACTGACGCCGATGACCTCGACGTTGTCCTTTTGCAATTCACCCAGGCGGTCGCGAAAACCGCACGCTTCCTTCGTGCAACCCGGGGTATTGTCCTTCGGGTAAAAATAGAGCAGCACGATTTTTTTGCCGATGAGGCTGTTCAGCTTTAACGTCTTGCCGTCCTGATCCTGGCCGGTAAACAGCGGCGCCTTGTCGCTGGCCTTTGGCATCTGTGCCATACCCACGGAAAGACTGAAAATAAACGCCAAAATTGTTGTAATGAGAACTTGGATTTTCATTTGCCCACTATCGTCTTTTGGGGTCTTTCGGTCAAGTGGGCAACAATTGACTTGCGCTGACAATTCACGGTGATTGAATACCGACATGGAAACCGTCGGACAATTCATCTTTGAAATTATCGGGTTTGCATTCGCTGGGATTCTTGGTTGGAAGTCGTTTAAATTATACGATAGAAACAAAAATGCAGCAGGTCACCTGACACTTGTAATCGCAGCTGTAGTTTTACTCTGCTCATGGCCGTGGTTTCAAGGGTGGGCAAAGTCGTTTATTGCTTCAAACATAAGTTCCCAATTGGCTGCACTTGGCCGACAAGTGAACACCGTTCAAGAAACGACAACGGAAATGCACACTCAGTTGGAAAAACACCAAGTTGAGATTGATAAACACCAAAAGGAATTAGACGCGGTTCAAGCCAAAATTCGGGAGGCAGAATCAAATGTCTATAGTCAGCAAACAGACATTACAAATCAGTTCCGTCAGATTTCAATGGTTCAATCCGAATTAGCCTCAGCCCAAACCAATATTTTTTCCCAACAGGAAAAACTGACAAATGTTGAATCTTTGGTGAACACATTATTTTCAAAAACTGAAGATGAAGAATTTTCCCTTTCCGACACTAATAAAGTAATAATCTTGAAACTTGGTGGTGTTCAGCAGGTAATTTTTAGATTGAACTTTGCGCCGGTTCCTAATTCCATTCAAGCAATAACAATGGTTGGCCACTCGCAGCAAACGCCCCTTTTACCGAACATGGCGCAATTTCAAAACATCTTGTCTACAAGATTCTTCAATGACAACGACCTAACTGGAGCAAGATTTCATATTAGATATATCAGAAACACTCGTGAAAATTACCTGATTCAGAACATGGTTATTGTGAACACAAACACTGTTTCGTTGGATGGTCAGTTAGTTCCATTCAATTAATGTCATTTTGAAAACACGCCCTGGCTTTTTTCCACTTGCGGAATTTAGCTCACGATTTTGCGCCGCGCAATTTTACGTTTTTCAACCGCTCGACAAAATCGGTGAAGCCCCCGGCTTGGGCTTTCAACCGTCCCAGCAATTCAGCGTCCTTGAGCCGGCCCGAATCGTCGAGCAGATTATTGATTTGCGGCAGAAAAACGCGTTCGGGATAAAGGTAAGCGTTACGATAGCCGAAGATGGCCTGGAGCTGCTCCACCGGTCGCAGGGCGCCCCACATGCCCGCCGCCACGCCGGTGAAACACACGGGCCGGCGCTCGAAACTCTCCGGGAATTTCAGCATATCAATGAAATACTTCAAAATGCCCGGAATGCCGCCGTTATATTCGGGCGTGACGACGTGCAATCCGTCCGATTGCAGGACCGCGTCGGCGAACGGCTGGAATAATTTCGGTTTTTCGGCATAGGAAGCCGGCGAAAAAATCTCCGGCGGCAACTGGGCGAGGTCAAGCACGCGCAGCGGCACCTTAAATTCACCGTAAATCTCTTCGAGTTGTGCGGCAATTTTGCGCGTATTGCTGCCCGGACGGTTGGTGCCGATGATCAAAGTAATCACGGAAACCAATCTAGATTAGGCAACGAATTTGGCAAATTCTGTTTTCATCAGCGTTTGCGCGGCCAGCGGCGCAGGCCGTTTTGCCACCACAGCTTCCACACCATCCAAAGCGCTTCCCAGACGATATGGCCGGACATCTTGGAGTGCCCCTCGGCGCGGTCGGTGAAAATAATCGGCACTTCGACGATCCGGAATCCCCGCCGCCAGAGTTTGTGCGTCAACTCAATTTGAAAGCTGTAGCCATTCGACTGGACGGCATCGAGGTCCAGCGCCTCCAGCGCGCGGCGGCGGAAACATTTGTAGCCGCCCGTCGGGTCGGTAAACGGCATGCCGGTGACGAGCTGCACGTATTTGCCTGCGCCCCGGCTCAACATGAGCCGCTTGAGCGGCCAGTTGACGACGCGAATGCCACCCTTGTAACGCGAGCCGAGCACAAGATCAGCATTCTTGGTGGCTTCGATGAACATGGGCACGTCGTCCGGGTTGTGCGAAAAATCGCCGTCCATTTCGAAAATGAATTCGTAGCCGTGCTCCAGCGCCCATTTGAATCCGGCAATGTAGGCGCGGCCCAAGCCATTCTTCTCCTCCCGGTGCAGGATATGGATCTCCGGATGTTTGACCGCCAGTTCGTCGGCCATTTTACCCGTGCCGTCCGGCGAATTGTCGTCCACCACCAGCAGGTCCACCGGCAGTTTTAAAAGGTGTTCGGCCATGCGCGGGAGATTCTCCCGTTCATTGTAAGTCGGCATTATGATGATGGTCGGATTCATGTCCGGCGGCGCTACAGGTAATTATACGGGAAACGCGCCGAATACAAGCGGGCAATTCAACGAACGGGGGGCACAGGCCACCGGCCATGAAGTTTGATTGCCTCGTTTTGCCTGCGCGCCTAATCTCCAGGCATGTTCGCCTCGCTGATTTCGGATGCGTTGAATCCTGAATATCTGATTCACAATCCCTGGCTGTTGCTGGTGTTCGCGTTCCAACTTTGGATGTTCATTGACGCGGTGCGGCGGCAGGAATGGATTTGGGCGATTTTCATCTTCATCGGCTTCGGATTGTCGGCGGTGCTCTACTATTTTTTCGTCTATCGCGCCGCGCCGTCGGCCACGGTCGGATTTGAACTGCCCGGCGCGCACAGCCGCCGCCGCATCAAGGAATTGCAGGCGCAAATTTATCATCTCGACAAGGCGCATCACCACTCGCAACTCGGCGACGTATATTTTCAACAAGGCAAACTCGAAAAGGCCGAGGCTTGCTACCGCGCCGCGCTCGAACGGGATGCGCAGGACATTGACACCCGCGCCCATTTGGGCCAATGCCTGCTCCGCCGGAAACGCGCCGCAGAAGCGCGTCCGCTCCTCGAAGGCGTGGCCGCCGAAAATCCGAAACATGATTACGGCTACACGCTGATGGCGCTGGCTGAAACGCTGGCCGCGCTCGGCGAAACCGATGCGGCGCTCAAAATGTGGCAACAGGTCACCGCGGAACATTCCTATGCGCGTGCCAAGGTGCAACTGGCCGAGCTTTACCTCGCCAAAAACCAGCCGGAGCTGGCGCGGACAGAATTGAAAGATGTCGTGGCTGACGACATGCATGCTCCGGCGTTCCAGCGCAAACGCGACCGCGTCTGGGTGTGGCGCGCGAAGCTCCTGATGCGGAAATTATAGCCGCAGATTGGCGATGCTTCGGCTCCTAACCCCTGGGAGCCGAAAACCGGAACTCGCCGGCGAGATGCCAGCACTCCCGGGAATTGTGCTCCAATGCGCGGCCATGGTAGGTGGTCGAAACTTTCCATGAATCTCGTAGCAGTGGATGTCAGTCCGGTCCATCTTATCCAAAGCGATGTTAGAGCCGACTCACGTCGGCTGCTACGGTTCAGGGGTTCAGGGTGCGAATTCTAACGGCAGATTGACGTCGAGGGCCGCGGCGGATAAGAATGGGCGCGACGGAAAAAAGAATTATTTCCTGCAACCAGTTTGCAGAACCAACAAAAATGAAACGACTCGTTTTGCTCCTGATCTTGTGTCTGCCTGCCTCGATTTTGGCCCAGAAATTTGCCGGACTCGCGCCCACGCCGCCGATGGGCTGGAACAGTTGGAACACGTTCGGCGTGAACGTGGATGAAAAGCTGATCAAGGAAATGGCCGACGCCATGGTTTCCTCCGGGATGCAGAAAGCCGGCTACAATTACATCGTGATTGATGACGGCTGGGAAGACATGGCCAGGGACAAGCAGGGCAACCTGATTCCTGATCCCAAGCGATTCCCCAACGGGATGAAGGCCGTCGGCGATTATCTGCATTTGAAAGGATTCAAGTTCGGCATCCACAACTGTGCGGGGACCAAGACCTGTTCGGGTTTTCCCGGCGGACGCGGACACGAGTTTGAGGACGCCCGGGCCTATGCCTCGTGGGGTGTGGATTATTTGAAGTATGACTGGTGCAACCACGGTACGGCCAACGCGGAGGAAACTTACAAGACCATGCGCGACGGTTTGTACGCCGCCGGCCGGCCGGTGGTTTTCAGCCTGTGCGAATGGGGCAACAACAAGCCGTGGTTGTGGGCGCAGGATGTCGGGCATCTCTGGCGAACGACCGGCGACATTACCGACTGCTACGAGTGCCAGGACGTTTATGCGCTGGGATGGAAGTACATCCTGAAACTCCAGATTGGCCTGGAAAAATACGCCGGCCCGGACCATTGGAACGACCCGGACATGCTGGAAGTGGGCATGCCGAAGCTTTCGCTCGCGGAGTCGCGGGCGCACTTTAGTTTGTGGTGCATTCTGGCGGCGCCGCTGATGGCTGGCAACGACGTCCGGAAAATGTCCGATGAGGTTCGCGCCATTCTTACCAACCAGGAAGTGATTGCCATTGACCAGGATCCGCTGGGCAAGCAGGGCTACCAGTTCATGGAGCATCCCGGCAAGCAAATTTGGGTGAAGGAATTGTCGGATGGGAAATGGGCCGCGTGCTTTTTCAACGACAGCGACGAAAAAGTCCGGGTTCGGGTGCATTGGCCGCACCTGTCATTTCTGAAGGGCGACTATGAAGTCCGCGATGTGTGGCAGGCAAAAAATCTTGGAACGACGGCGAAGAACTTCGACGGCGACATTGCACCGCATGATGTGATTCTGTTCAAATTAAGTCCGGTCAAACCAGCTGCGCCTTGAATTCAGCCGGGCTTTTAACTTTCGCCGGCGCGCAAATTTCTCCATGTTAGGCGCGTGCCCGCTTTAATCGCCATCGTCGGCCGCCCCAACGTCGGCAAGTCCGCGCTGTTCAACCGCATCGTGGGACGGCGCATCGCCATCGTCCACGACCAGCCGGGCGTCACGCGCGACCGCATCAGTGCCGAGGCCGAATGGCACGGACGCGCCTTCACGCTCGTGGACACCGGCGGCATCGGCCTGCTGCGGCGCGAAAAAGCGGGCGACGTCATCATCAAGGCGGCGATGGAGCAGGTGGATCTGGCCGTTGAATCCGCGAACGTCATCATTCTCGTCGTCAATGTGCAGGAAGGCATTGTGCCGCTGGACCGCGAAGTCGCGGAAAAATTGCGGCGCAGTGGCAAACCGATTTTGGTGGCCGTCAACAAGGTGGACACGCATCGCGCCGAGGCCAGCGCCGACGAATTTGCCCAGCTTGGCTTTGAGAAAATTTTCCCCGTCAGCGCGATTCACGGTGAAGGCATTGTAAATTTGATGGACACGGCGACGGCGGCGTTGCCGCCGGAAGCTTCAAGTGTTCAGTCTTCAGTTTTCAGTGAAAAACAATCCGGCATTGGTTCGCTTGAAACTGAAAACTTGAAACTGAAAACTGCTTTGAAGCTCGCCATCGTTGGCCGGCCCAACGTCGGCAAATCGTCCATCATCAACGCACTGACGCAATCCGCGCGCGTCATCGTCAGCCCGGTGCCGGGCACGACGCGCGATTCCATTGACGTGCCGTTTGAGGTGGAAACCGACGGGGTGCGGCAACAATACGTTCTCATTGACACCGCCGGCATGAGAAAAACGCGGCGCGTGGATGATTCAATCGAGTTCTTCAGTGTCCAGCGCGCCGTGGATTCCATCGAGCGCTGCGATATCGCCGTGCTGGTTTTGGACGCCGAGGCCGGGATTACCGAACAGGACAAAAAGATTGCGGACAAAATCGTGGAAGCTCGCAAAGCTTGCATCGTTGTCGTCAACAAGTGGGACCTGGTGGCGGAATCCGTCCGCCAGGTGCGTGAAGAGGAAATGGAGAAACGCCATAAAAAGCATCGGACCGAAGGCCAGGCGAAGATCATCTCCACGCTCGGCGAATTCGGCCAGTGGGTGCAGGACAAATTATTTTTTCTCGATTACGCGCCGGTCATTTTCACATCGGCCACGTCTGGTTTCAACCTCGAACGCCTGCTCGAAGCCGTGCGTTATGTGGCCGCGCAGTTGCAGCAAAAAATTCCCACGGCGATTTTGAATCGCACCCTGCGCGACGCCATCGAGCGCCGCCAGCCGGTCAGCGCGGCGGGGCACCGGCTGAAGTTCTTCTACGCGACGCAGGTGCGGCAGGCGCCGCCGACGTTTTTGCTGTTTATCAACCGTGACGAACTGTTTTCCGACCAGTATAAAAAATACCTGGGCGACCAGATGCGCCAGGCGTTCGGCTACGAAGGCTGCCCGATGGTGCTCGTGCCGAAACCGCGCCCGAAAACCGTGGAGCCGATACGAAAGTTCAGTCCGCTGCAACGGAAACACTCCGGGAAATTTCCGCCGTCACGCGGGAGAAAATCGCGCTGATTTTTTTGTTCACAGCGGCGAATAAGTTGTCATTTGCGCAATGCCGGCGCGGAGATTCGCCGGGTTTTATTTGGGAATATCGTTCCCGTAACTTTCCTGCAACTTTTTTTCACATTTTTCTTGTCACCACAATATGTAGGGTATAGGCTTTCATTGTTGCCCACTAAATGGGGTTTCGCTTGGAATTGGGCGGTTGGCGAAAACCCGAAATAGCGGGCTGAGAAGTTGATTTTCCCGACCGGTCTTCTGTGTCAAGGCGGTCGGGTGATTTGTTACCAAAGAAAATTTCGACCGCCGCGAAAGGAAAATTTCATGATAGACGCACGCGAGGAGGTGTTGGTTCCGGCGTCGCATAAAGGCAGTCGTCGTTCCGCAACGGTGGCGGCAGGCCGCCATGTCAAGGCCAGCGGCGGGGCGGCGAAAAAAACGGCGCGCGTGGTGCGCGTTTTCAGCGACCCCAAAGTCAAACCGTTCGACCAGATTGAATGGGATCGGCGTACCGCTGAAATCACCGATGATGCGGGCAAGGTCATTTTCAAGCAGGAAAATGTCGAGGTGCCCAAGTCGTGGTCGTTGCTCGCGACCAAGGTGGTCGTCTCGAAGTATTTTTACGGCGAACAAAACACGGGCGAGCGCGAGACCTCGGTGCGCCAGCTCATTCATCGCATATCCCGGACGATGGCGGATTGGGGCGTCGCCGACGGCTATTTCAGCAAGGCGGATGGCGAGGTTTTTTACGAGGAACTGACCTGGCTGTGCCTGAACCAATACGGTGCATTCAACTCGCCGGTCTGGTTCAACGTCGGGCTGTTCCGTGAATACGGCATCGGCAAAAACTCCGGCCGGGGCAACTGGTTTTACGATCACAAGACCCGCCAGGTCGAGCGCGCCACCACCCAATACGAATATCCCCAGGGCAGCGCCTGCTTCATCCAGTCGGTCCAGGACAACATGGAAGACATCATGCGCCTCGCCCGCAGCGAAGCGATGCTCTTCAAATACGGCTCCGGCACGGGCACGGATTTGACGCCCATCCGCTCCGCCCGGGAGAAACTCAGCGGCGGCGGCCGGCCCAGTGGTCCGATGAGCTTCCTGCGGGTTTATGATCAGGTTGCCAATGTCGTGAAATCCGGCGGCAAAACCCGGCGCGCGGCCAAAATGAACACGTTGCGCGACTGGCACGGGGACATCGAGGAGTTCATTGACGCCAAGCAGAAGGAAGAGCGCAAGGCCTGGGCGTTGATTGAACAGGGTTATGATGGTTCCTACAACGGCGACGCCTACGGGAGCGTGATGTATCAAAATGAAAACCTTTCCGTTCGCGCCAGCGATGAATTCATGCAGGCGGCGCTCGCCGGCAGGGAATGGTGGACGCGCACCATCACCACCAACCAGCCGCTCGAAAAGAAGGACGCCGCGAAATTGCTTTATAAAATCGCCGGGGGCACGTGGGTTTGCGGCGACCCGGGCATGCAATACGACGGCGCGATCCAGAAATGGCACACGTGCAAGGGCACCGAACCGATTCACTCCACCAACCCGTGCAGCGAATACGTTTTCATCAACAACACCGCCTGCAATCTTGCGTCGCTGAACCTGATGAAGTTCAAACGCGAAGACGGCAAATTTGACGTGGAACGGTTCAAGGCCGCCGTGCGCATTTTCATCACCGCGCAGGAAATCCTGGTGGACAACGCCAGTTACCCGACGAAGGAAATCGCGGAAAATTCCCACATCTTTCGCACGCTCGGCCTCGGTTTCGCGAACCTCGGCTCGCTGTGCATGAGCTACGGCCTGCCGTATGACAGCAACGAAGGCCGGGCGCTCGCCGGCGCGATCACGGCCATCATGACCGGTCACGCCTACGAGCAGAGCTCGGAAATTGCCGCGAACCTCGGCGCGTTTCCGGGATACCACGACGCGCGTTGCGCGCACGTGTCCAAACCGTTGGCGAAGGACAACGTCGAATCCATGCTCGGCGTCATACAACAGCATCGCGACGCCATCGAACAAATCCAGCCGAGCCAGGAATTCAATTATTTGAAGGACGAGGCGCGCAAAACCTGGGAAGGCGCGCTTGCCAGGGGCAGCCAGCACGGCTACCGCAACGCGCAGGTCACCGTCCTCGCCCCGACCGGCACCATTGCGTTCCTGATGGATTGCGATACAACCGGCGTCGAGCCGGACATCGCGCTGGTCAAATACAAGCTCCTCGCCGGCGGCGGCATGCTAAAAATCGTCAATCGCGGCGTGCCCGATGCGTTGCGCCGCCTCGGTTACAGCGCGAAGGAAAATGAAGGCATCATCGCCCACATTGAAAAGTTCGACACCATCGAGGACGTGGAGGAGAACGGTAAAAGCATTCTGAGCGGCCTCAAGCCGGAGCATTTGCCGGTGTTCGACTGCGCGTTCAAGCCGTATCGCGGCCGGCGCAGCATTCATTATCTCGCGCACTTGAAAATGATGGCCGCCGCGCAGCCGTTCATCAGTGGGGCCATTTCCAAGACCGTCAACATGCCGAAGGAATGCACCGCCGAGGAAATCCGCGACACTTACGTTCAGGCTTGGAAAATGGGGTTGAAATGCGTGGCGATTTACCGTGACGGCTCGAAGCGCTCGCAGCCGCTCAACACCAAAAAAACCAGCGAAGGTGGCGACAAAACTTCCTCCGCCGGCACTTCCGCGCTGGAAGCCCGCATCAAGGAATTTGAAACTGAAGTTGCCCGGTTGCGCGTCGAAGCCGGCAAGCCGCTCCGCCGGCGGCTCACGGACACGCGCACGGCAGTCACGCACAAATTCGACATTGCCGGGCATGAAGGGTACATGACAGTCGGATTGTTTGGGGATCATCAGCCGGGTGAATTGTTCATCACGATGGCCAAGGAAGGTTCGACCATTGGCGGTTTGATGGACAGCATCGGCACGCTCACCAGCATCGCACTGCAATACGGCGTGCCGCTGGAAACCCTCGTCCGCAAATTCGCGCATCAGCGGTTCGAGCCGAGCGGCTTCACCAAAAATCCCGAAATCCGCAGCGCTTCCTCCATCACCGACTACGTGTTCCGCTGGCTGGCGCTGCAATTCATTCCCGGCTACCGCGAAGCGGTTGCCGGCAATCGCACGCAGCCGGAACTCGCCATGCCCGGTTTGCTCGAAGAAGAAAAAAAAAGAGTGAACCGTCCGGTGCCTGAACTCCAGCTGGCCGAAGACATCGACGTGCTGGAAGTGAAGGAACCCGGCAACGGCAACGGCCATCGCAAGCCCGGTCCCGCCCGCACGGTGAAATCCCTCAGCGACGCCATCGCGCACTTCCAGCAGGACGCGCCCACGTGTCCGAACTGCGGCCATGTCGCCGTGCGCAACGGCGCGTGCTACAAATGCCTGAACTGCGGCGACAGCCTCGGCTGCTCTTGAGGAACCGAAAACGCAACAGGTCGGGGAATTTCGATTCTCCGGCCTGTTTGCTTTGTAGCAATAACATCCAACATTGAACGCCGAACTTCCAATGGATGCCGTGCAGGTGCCTGGTTCGACATTCGATGTTGGATGTTGAATTCGCATTGACGCGCTTGTTTCCGCTTGCCGCTGTGACTATGCTCCGGCCATGAGCGACACCACCTTTCCCATGCGCGGTGAAGATCCCTGGCGCATTTTCCGCATCATGGCCGAGTTTGTGGATTCATTTATGACCCTTTCCGAGGTCGGCCCCGCCGTGACCATTTTCGGTTCGGCGCGGACGAAACCCGGCGACAAGTATTATCGCGCCGCCCATGACATTGCCAAGGAACTCGCCAAACACAAGTTCGCCGTCATCACCGGCGGCGGGCCGGGCATCATGGAAGCCGCCAACAAGGGCGCGGCGCAGGGCGGCGGCAAATCCGTGGGCCTCAACATCGAATTGCCGCGTGAACAGGCCGGCAACCGCTTCACCAACATCCCGTTGCATTTCCATTATTTCTTTGCGCGCAAAGTCTGTTTTGCCAAATACAGCCTCGGCTTCATCTACATGCCCGGCGGCTTTGGCACGCTTGACGAATTTTTCGAAATCATGACCCTCGTCCAAACCGAACGCGTCCCGCAATTCCCGCTCATCCTCTTCGGCAGCGAATACTGGAAGGGGCTGGTGCGCTGGATGAAAACCGAAATGCAGGAGCGGCACAAGCTTGTCAGCCCCGGCGACCTCGACCTCTTCAAACTCACCGACGATCCGGCGGAAGTCGTCCGCATCATTCTTGATTACGAACGCCGCGTCGGCCCGCCCGCCATGACGCCCAAGGCGTTTGCCTGACCCATCCTGCCGTCAGGCGTCCTCTTTCTCGTTATCGAATCCGGGAAAACCGAGGGACGAGAACGAGGACGATTGATGCCGAACCCCATTTGACAACCCGAGCAACCGGCGCGAGCTTGCGGTGTTGAATTGACAGGTGTTGATTTTATGAAAACTCGAAATTCTTCAGGCCTGTTGTTGACAATCGCCGCCGTGACGGCGACGTGTCTTTTAACCAGAGACGTGATGGCACAAGGTTCCTCCGATGTTGCCACCATCCCAAACGTCGCCCCAGCGGCGGCTCCTGCCGGAGGCGCCCCGGTCCAATTATCCTACGGAGTCTCGCAAATCATCCAGCTTTCGCAGGCGAAAGTGAACGACGATACCATTGTCAATTACATCCGGAATTCCGGCAGCAGCTATGGCATGGATGCAGGCCAGATCATTTATTTGAAACAGCGGGGCGTTTCCGACGCCGTCATCAATACCATGCTGAACCAGCCCCGGCCGGCGGCCCAGGCCGCGCCGCAACCGGCTTATCCCGCCGCCAGCAGCACGGCAACTGTTGTCGCCCAGCCCGCGGTGACTTATGTGCAGACTGCGCCAGCCTATGTTCCGTCCTCGACGGTCTATGTCATTCCCGACACACAGTCGTATCAGTACGCCAACTGGTATAATTATTATCATCCGTACTGCGGTTACTATCCGTATTACAGCGGATGGTGCTATCCGTCGGTATCATTTTCCTTTGGCTTTGGCGGCGGCTATCGCGGTGGTTATTACCATGGCGGTTGGGGTGGCAGTTACCACGGTGGCTACCGCGGTGGCGGCGGCTGGCATCGCTGACGCGAGTTGGGAACACTGAACATCTGAACATCCGACTCCGCTATCGCGCGAGCGGGCGCCCGATATCCAACCTCGAATCATACTTCCGGCGCTCCATCCCAAGAATACAAGTCCCCAGACCCCGGACGCCACGTTTAGGGCACCAGCAGACGATAGAACCGTTGCGGGTTTGGCCCGATGGCATCGGAAGCGGGTATGACGGTGTTGGTTGCAGTGATGACGTTCCCCAAATTACTCCAGCCGCCCTGAACCAGATTCGTGCGGTATTGCAGTTGATAAACCGCACTGATCACGGCGTTCCAGGTGAACCTCACCGTGCCGCTCGTTCTGGTCACCGATTGGAGCACCGGCGCCGGCACGGTGATGGGGACGGTGTAATCGGCCACCACGGGCAGATGATCGCTGGCCGTGGTGAGGTCCAGATAAAGCTGTGATGCGCTGATAAAAACCGGTCCGTTCGTCACGACGCGATTGTTTAGCGCAGTATTGGTGCCGGAATTCACACTACCATAGTAAGGTATCCTGCCGTTGTTGCCAAACACGTGATAGGTTCCGGGAACCAGCGTCAGCCCGCCCGCCACGCCGAAATAAACATTGGTCGTCATCACCTGCAAATCATCGCGGTATTCGAGTTCGTCACTGTTTTCCGTAAGCATCACGAGAATGTTTGTGTCGATGGTGCTGGCGCTCCAGTTGATATTGGGATTGTTCGTCGGATTCAGCGGATCAATGCCTTGTCCCTGATGAATGCCGTTCGGGGCGGTGTTGGACAAAATCGTCTGATACATCGGCTCGCCGCTGTTGTCCACGTTGTAATCGCCCACGTAAAGCACCCGGGCATTCGCGGGCAGATGATTCGCCTCGTCATTGCGGATGATCTGGGCCTCGCCGAGGCGGTAATTTTCGTTGGCCGTGCCGGGGCTCGCCTTGTAGTGGCTGACGTAAACGTAAAACTCATTCGTTGCTGTTGGCGTCATCCCGGCCGGCGCGAACTCGTACCGCATCACCTCGCGATATTCGCCGCTGGCTGAACCCAGATTGCCAATGCCGCCCGGCGGATCCACCGACACGGACGCGAGCAGTTGCAATGTCTTCGCGTTATAGACCATCGCGTTCGGGCCGTTGCCACTGCCGTTGTTGGTGTTGCCGCCGAATTGCGTCGCCTGATAAGTGCTGTTGGAATACATCCCCGCGACGCCGTAAAAAGAATTCAAACCACTCACAATCGGCACGACGGTGATGGGATTGGTCGTCGTCTCCTCCAACGCCAGGATGTCCAGTGGCTGCGCCGGATCGCTGCCGACAATCTCCTCGCCGATTCCTTCCAACACGCCGCCTTGCTGCACCGTGCCGCCGCCGGAAGGAATGATCAAACCCGGCCGCGCAGCGGTGTAACCGCCGGTGTCCGCTTCGATGTTATAGGTGACGATGCGCAGGGTCCGGGTTTGGGCCGCAGCGACCGATGAAACATCGAAGACCGCGCCGAGGGCGATGCAGACCAGAACAAAATGGAATATGACTGTTTTTATTGGACTGCTTCTTTATTGATTGCCGGGCATCTGCACAATACCGCCTGCCCGTTCCGAGTCAAGGAGACGCCACCCGCTGTTTTGTTAACCACGGCTCGTCGCGCCGAATTATAAATGAAGTGGGAAGGAGAGCGAAGGCGGGTCACTTGTCCGGCGCATACGATTCCAGCAAACCGCATTTGATGCAGCGGAACATCCGGATTTTATGCGCCGTTTTGCCGTCGGTCTTGACGCTGCCGAGAAACCCGAACTGCGGCGCCCCGGCTATCCAGGTGGCGATCCCGCCCAGGTTTTGGCTTTCTGCGGGCAGAAACCCTTCCACCATTTCCCCGCCGCACTTGGAACATTTGGTTGGAGGAATCATAGAATGATGTTTAAGACCCCCGGCCTGCCTGCCGCGTCATAGCCGGGTGAAGACGGGTTGCCGGCGCCGGCATTGGTGCCGAAGGGCGGAATGTTCCGGGCTATTTGTTCCCGAGCAGCTTTGCTTTCTGGGTCTGGTATTCCTCGGCCGAGATGGCCCCGGCGTCCCTGGCCCGCTGCAGGTCAATCAACTGCTGGCCGACGCTGGGGTTCTGGTACTGGGCATCGTTTCGGGAGCCGCCGCCCAAGTGCAACTCCAGGCAGCCGGTGAGCAGCAACATGGCGGTCAACGCCATCGAGGCGGGGATGAACAATTTCTTCATAAAGCGACTTTATTTGTAATGCGATTGATTTGATTCAACTTGACGATTCCAACCCTGAATAAAATGGCTGCGGCTGTCAAGTTTTCAACGTGCTACATACCACCTGCTTGCCGTGCCGAAGCATTGGGGCATGTTGCCCCAATGGAGGAACGGAGCGCGGGTGTCCGGCACGGTGACAAGACATCGTGGACAGTGCGAGGCCAAGACATCGCGGACAGTTTAGAGTTTGGCGCAGACTGTGGGCATGTCTT
>Ga0265323_10000130_pt1 | contig 42837 bp, 35 predicted proteins | sample 41225metaG_FD_193580 | JGI IMG/M metagenome (GOLD analysis project Ga0265323, IMG submission 193580) | Rhizosphere microbial communities from Carex aquatilis grown in University of Washington, Seatle, WA, United States - 4-12-25 metaG | ecosystem: Host-associated > Plants > Roots > Rhizosphere...
CAAATGCGGCCGCTCCGATGAACGGCGCAAAGGCGGCGCCGCCCTTGACTCCCTCCGCTACAGGGAGACCAGGCGCGAAGCACGGCGCGGAAAGGATCGCAGCTTATGAACGAAACGATTTGGATGCGGGAGCAGCTTGAAGCGGGGAACGTGGCCGAAGTGATCGCGTTCCTCAAGGGCATGGAAGCGGCCTACGAAGAGTGGGCAACGCAGCAAGAGCCGGAAGACGCCGGCTGGGACGTGGCGCGGGAACTCAACAGCAGCCCAGCGTTACTCGAGGAGGTGGCCTGGTAACCCGGGCCCCCCTTTTTCGCTCCGGACGAAGTGAAAGGCCTACAAGGAAGCGCGCGCAGGCGCCGCCCCCCGCCGCAGGTTTCCCCCCCTGGACCCCCCCATCCTTGGCACCCCCCAATCAAGGAATCCCCAAGGGGGGAAACCAGCTCTGGCCAGGCGGCATGGCCGGCAACGGCAGCCGGCCTTGATCGCCGCCAGGCCTCAGGGGGGCCGGCGCCCAGGCCACGGACCCCGGCCTGCCTGCGGTGCGCGCGCTCTCATCGCTCCGCTATCTTGATTCGGGGCGTGCCGCCCCGGGCCCCGGCCCGCCGCCCGGCGGCCGCGGCCGCGTGCAAGCTCGCGGCACCCGGCGTGCAGTCGGTCGCCGCCCAGGCGCCAGGTGAATGGTACGCAAGGTACGCGCCTGTGCGGCTGAAGGCACGCCGGGCGCCGCTCGCAGCGAGAGAAAGGCCTTGGAGCCTGCGGCAGCAAGGAACGCGCGGAAGCCGCGCGGGCGGTAATCGCTTCACCCCTCCACACGCACAACAACAAAAGCTCGCACGGGCCAAAACGCGGCCGTCAAGGATTCGCCGGCCAAACGCCGGCTCACGAGCGCGCACAAAGCGCGCGTCCTTGACCGCCGCAAGGCCCGTGCAACACAGCCTGTTCAAGGGCGTGTGGGGGGGTGAAACCCCTACCGCCAACGCAGCCCGTAGGGCCGCAACACAGGAGATGAAACCATGTCAGCAGCAGCAGCAACCAACAACCTCCGGGAGCGTATCAGCTTCCGGCAAGACGTACCCCAGGAAGTCACCCTCGAAGGCAACGGCACGCCCACGCCGCAGGAAGGGCGCGACGGTATCACCGAGTTCCGCTACTTCCTCCAGGGCCGCAAAATCATGTGGATCTCAGCCGACGCACACACCCGCATCGCCCAGGCCCAGGCAGGCGAAGGCGCTACCTTCGCGATATCGAAGCACAAGGCCCCGAAACCGTGGTCAGTGGTCCACATCGAGGACGAGCCCGCCACCGCGCAGTGGCAGCCACCCGACCAGCAGCCGGCCGCCAGGCCCGCGCCGCCGGCGCCGCCAGCCAGGCCACGCCAGGAAGCCAGCGCCGGACAGCCGCAGCAAGCCGCCATGCCGGCGGAAGCGCCGTATTCCACGCACATGTACACCGCACTGTGCGCCGCGCTCCGGGTGGCCGCAGCCGCCGAAGACTTCGCCCGCAAGAACCTCAACCGCGCCGTGGCCTTCGAGACCGCCGACATTCGCGCCATCGCCGCAACGCTCTTCATCCACGCGACCGGGGGCGGACGGTGAACCAGTTCAGCCAGACACCCGACGAGGACGCCAGCCACGCCGCCGAGCGCTGGCAGCACGACGAAGAAATCAGGCAGGCGCGCGCCCAGCGCGCCTCCCGCGTCGAAGCATCCGACGTGCCCGAGCCCGCCGACAACCACGACTACAACCCGCGCCACGCCGCGCCCACCGTCATACACCCGCCAGCCGCCCGCATCGCGTGCCCACGCTGCGGAATGCCCGCAGGCGCCAAGTGCATCAACAAGAACGTGATCCTGCACCGCTACCACACCGAACGCACCCAGGCCGCCAGCCAGGCCGCGCCGCCCAAGCCCGGCCCAGCCACCGCCAAGGCCATCAACGCCGCCATCGGCGGACTGCCGACCAGCCAGGCCGCACCGCCAGACGACGGACTCACGATCCTTGACCGCGCCGTACAGATGCTGGTAGCAGAACACACACTCGGCGCCGTACTGGACGCCGCATGGGCGGCCGCCCACCGGCTAAACCCGCGCCAGTGAGCCAACACAAGTGAGTGGCCTACACGTTTGTAGGCCACTCAACTATAATCAGGACAGCCACCACCGGAGACACGAGACCATGACAGACACGCAACTCTACCTAGCCATCGGCGTTCCAGTCGTTTCCAACGCCATCATGCTGTTGATCTTTACCACCATGATCAACGCCAGAATCACCAGCCTGGAGAACGCCATCAGCAAGCGCTTCGACGACATGCGCGACCTCTGGCGAACCGAACTACGGCGCGTAGAAGACGTGCTAGACGCCCGCCTCAAGCACATCGAAGAGGAGCAACACCACGCATAGACACCAGCGCGGGCCAGGCGCCAGCCAGGCCCGCGCCACCCGCGAAAGGGGAACCACCAGCCATGACACCCGAAGACCTGGAACAGATACGCGCAGTGGTCCGCGAGGAAACAACCGCCGCCATCCAGGAGCACGACACAATCGGCAGCATCCGGGACATGACCGTCGAGAGGGATCGCAGCCAGGCCAAAGCGCTGTCGGCGCGAGTAGCCAAACTCGAGGCCCAGGTGCGCCGTATCGAAATGCAGAACCCATGAGCCGCGCGCGGCCCGCAAGTGCCCCGCCCTCAACCACCTACATTCACACCCCGCCTACAATGGCTGAATGACCCGCGAACAAGCCGCCCTACTCCGCGCCACCATCGGCAACGAACTCTCAGCCGTCAACCAGAGCCTCCAGGACATGGTGAAGCGACTCGCCAACCAAGACGCCAGCAGCCAGGCCGACCAGCCCACCAGCCAGCCCGAGCCGCCACACGCCGACGCGCAGGGGATACCCCCGAAGGGGTAGGACCGCGGCGGATAAGGTGCTCACCTGCGGCTCGGCTCATTCGGTGCGCGCGCTCTGAGCGGGGATGCCCCGCAAGGCGCGCGGCTCACGGTGGCCGCCGCGGGGAACCAGCCAGGCCCCGGGAAGCCCGCGGCGGCGCCATTTTGTCCCCTGATGCCCGGCGCAGGAGCGGCGCCGGCTCCATGGGGCCTCTCAGGGCCGGCCCCATGCCCCGCCCTCGCCGGCAGCCAGGCGCACCACCAGGTAGCCCACGCCGCCAGGCGGAAGGCGCGGATCGCGCCCGCCGCCAGGCCGAAGCGGCCAGGCCCGCCACAGCGCGCAAGCCGCGCCTTCCGCAGCCAGCACCGGAAGCGCCGGCCGCACCCGCACAAACCGCGTGTGCACCAGGCCGGCGCCCCCCATGCCGCGCTCACCCGCCAAAGGCGCGGGTGAACCGCGCGGTAAGGTGCGCCGGCATTCGCCGGCGCCGCCCCGTGAAAAGCCTCTACCCACGCGCGCTTCGGAATTTTTAGGCCACTCAGCACCAGCCGCGCTACCCTGAAGGCATGCCCAGGCCATCACAGCCACCTACCACCGTCAAGGCCCTCTACCAGGCCATCACCGGAGACACCGCCAGCCATCAGCGCACCATCGACGCCCACCTCCGCAGGATGGAAGCCAGGCGCCGAAGGATGATCCGAAGGCGAGCTCAGGGTGCCACCCTCTACCAGATCGCGGAAGAAGAAGGCATCAGCCACGGCAGCGTGCAAAGCGTAATCCTCAAGGCCTTCCACGCCATCAGAAAGGCCATTGCAGGGGAGCCCCGCTACACCTACGGCCACCCAGGGCGAAGGAAGAAGCCGGAAGAGTCACCCGCCTAAACAGTTCGGGCGCCAACGCCCCACCGCCGGTTTGCCACCCGCCTACAACGACACGAGAAGCCGTAGACGGAACCGGAAGCGGGGCGCGACGCCGCAGGGTCTGTGCCCACCGAACAGCTTGATTATCGCGGGTTTCAGAGCGCTCCCGCAAGCGGATCTACCGCAAAAAGAGACCCGTGACGCACGTACCGCCCCACCATCGCCACCGACCGGTGACCCGTACGCCCCATGATCGCCAGGTCCGAAGCCCCGTTGGCGGCCGCCGCCGTGGCGCAGCCAGCCCGCAGGCTGTGCCCGCCGTACTTGCTCGCATCCAGGCCCGCTCGCTCCGCGCAAACCTTCACGATGGCAGCCACCGCCCGCCCGTCCATCCGCTTGTGCGTGATCGCATCCCCAGGCATCGTCAGTTGAGGGAACAGCGGACCGGACCACTCGCCACGCTCGACCAACCAGGCTGTGTACGCCCGCAACGGATCCGTGAGCCGATGCTTGCCACGGTGCACGCCCACCAGACGCCCGGCGCCGTCCTGGTCCGTCTTGCTCCGCACCACTCGCACCACCAGGCCCTCGGGGCGCACCTTCACGTCCGCCAGGTCAAGCCCGGCAAGCTCAGACCGGCGCAGCCCCGAGGCGAACCCCACCAGCAGCAACGCCCGATCACGCGCCCCCCGGGCCCCATCGCCGCATACCGGAAGCATCAACTTCAAATCCTCCACCGAAAGCGCCGCCTTCGCGTGCTTCGGGGCGCGCCCAACGCGCCGCTGGATCGCAAGCAGAACCTCGCGAACATCAGCCGTCGAAGGCGAAGAGTAACCCGCCGCGAAGTGGGCCGACACAACAGCCGCGATCCGTTGCGCAATCGTAGAAGGCAGCCGCCCCGCTCGCGCCTGGCCCACGATGTACAGACTCAACGTGTCCGGCGTGCACGGCAACGACGCCCGGCCCGCCGACGCGCACCAGGTGCTGAAGTTCAACCAGCCTTTCCGATACGCGATCCGCGTGTTCTCGCTCCGCATCCCTTCCGCCAACTTCGCTCGCTCCATGCGCAACTCCGCAAGATCGATCCCACAGTCAAACAGCCGCAGTTGCTCCCCATCGCAGACTGGAACGCGGCATACCGCCGCAACGGCTCGTGTCTCCATCACCTGTGGCATAGGTGCTCAGCAACCATCGTACCCCCACCAGCCTACAAAGAGCGAGACAACGCGACCTGTAAGAGGGTATTATCGGCAAAGCGGGGAAAATCCCAGGTACCAAGGGTACCCCGCCACAGGAGAAAGGCGTATGCCACACGCCGAATACCACCGGAGACACGAGCCATGAGCCAGCCGGAAAAGGCAGGCCCAGCAACACCACAGCACCAACCCGAAACCGACTATTCGTTATCAGCAGCAACTAGTCCATCCCTGCGTAATCAGAAACCTCTTGCGTTCTATGTGTCACATGTGGCACAGTACAGTTGTTATGCAAGCCGCACTGATCTCCAAGGCTCCGAGAGGCGGCCAATGATTCCATTCCAACTGAACCTGCAATCGGGCGTTCCGGTTCACGAACAGGTGGCGTTTGCCGCCAAGAAGGCGATGATCTCCGGCCAGCTTCGGCCTGGCGATCCCTTTCCGTCCGTCCGCGCCCTGAGCAAAGCCATGAAAATTCACCCCAACACCGCGCACAAAGTGATTGCGCAATTAACCGCCGAAGGGCTGCTGGAAGTGCGGCCCGGCATCGGCACGGTGGTGCTCGCGCCGCCGCCCGCCACTGGCGCCGAACGGGCCAGGCTGCTGGGTCACGAGGTGGAACAGTTGACCGTGGAGGCCAGAAAGCTGGGCCTCTCGCTGGGCGACCTCCACGCCGCCATCGACGACCAGTGGCGCCGGCTGGACGGCCACGAGGAGGAACTGCAATGACCAGCCCCTTGTGCGCCATCGAACTCACCAAGACCTTTCCGCGGGTGGACGCCCTCCACGGCCTTTCGCTCGAAGTGCCCGAGGGCGCCGTGTTCGCCCTGGTCGGTCCCAACGGAGCCGGCAAGACCACGGCCATCAAGACTTTCTTGAACTTGTACAAGCCAACCTCTGGAAACGCTGAGGTCTTAGGCGTCAACTCGCGCTGCCTCGGCCCCGCCCAACTGGCACAGATTGGCTACGTTTCGGAGAACCAGAGGCTGCCCGGCTGGATGACCGCCGGCTACTTCCTGAACTACTGCAAGGAGTTCTATCCCGCCTGGAGCGCCGACGACCTCGCCAGCCTGGTCCACCTCTACGAGTTGCCGCTGGACCGGAAACTCGGCCAGCTTTCGCGCGGCATGCGGGTCAAAGCCCAGTTAGCCTCCTCGCTGGCCTACCGCCCGAAGCTGATTGTGCTGGATGAGCCGTTCAGCGGCCTGGACGTCCTGGTCCGCGACCAACTGATCGAAAGCGTCCTGGAACGCACCCCCGAAGCCACCGTATTCCTGGCCTCGCACGACCTGGCCGAGATCGAGAGCTTCGCCAGCCACGTCGCCTACCTGAACGACGGGCGCCTGGCGTTTGCCGAGGAAACCGCATCGCTCACCGCACGCTTCCGCCAGATCGAAGTGACGCTGGACAGCCCCGCTGCCCTTCCCGCCGATCTGCCGTCCACCTGGCTGAACCCGGAGGTTTCCGGCGTGGTAATCGGCTTCACCGACTCCGGCTACAGCGACCGCAGCCAGGCCGAAATCCGCAGCCGGTTCCCCGGCGCGCGGGAGATCGCGGCGCACACGATGCCGCTGCGGTCGATTGTGTTAGCGCTCGAAAAATCCGCCAAATCCAGCAGAGGAGCGAGGTGACGCGATGCACGAGATCCTGGTGATCTTCAAGAAAGATGTTCGCCGCCTGTGGTGGCAAATCGGCGCCATGCTGGCCATGTCGGTGGCCGTTGGGGTCCTGGACGCCCGGCGCGCCATGGCCCAGCCCGGTGTGCCTGAGGGCCTGCTGAACATGGCGCTGCCGCTCCTATGGGCATGCCTGGTGGCGCAGGCGATTCTGGGCGAACCGCTGGTGGGCGACCGCGAGTTCTGGATGACGCGGCCGTACCGCTGGGCCCGCCTGCTGGGGGCCAAGGCGCTGTTCGCCGTGCTGTTCGTTCAACTGCCGTCCCTGCTAACGGACGCGGCCATTTTGGCGGCGCGCGGGTACAACGTGCCCGATGCGCTGCCAGCACTGCTGGTTCAGCAACTGCTGCTGGCCGGGGGCCTCACGCTGCCCGCCATGGCACTGGCGGTGGTGGTGAGCAATGTGACGCAGTTCGTGGTGGGGATCCCGCTGCTGTTGGCTTCTCTCGCCGTTGGGGTCGCCTTCCGCCGGACCTTCCCCATGGTGTATGTGTTCCACAACCGCACGGGCGGGGCCCTGAGCCTCACGCTGCTGGCGGTGGCGGCCGTGTCGGTCGTGTTCCTTCAGTACCGGGGGCGCCGGACAATGCTGGCCCGAATCCTGGCTGTGGCCGCGGCAGCGGGAGTGGTTCTGCTGATCGTTCTCTTTTCCGGGCCGATGACCTTTTCCATGAGCATGGCCCAGTTTCCGGCGGCGGGCACGCACCTGAACATGACGCTGCTGCCGCCCGATCCACACCTCCACCATGGGCCCTATTCCCGCCGCGTGTACGTGGAGTTGCCGGTCAGGGTCGCCGGAATCCCGGAGTCGCATCGCGCGTTTGCGCTGGCAATTTCGATGGAGATCTCCGCCGCGAGCGGCGTACGCTACGTTCACAACCCGCCGCGGGACGACTTCGACGTGGGATTGATGGAGACCGATGCTGGCTTCAGCCGGTTGAGTGTGGCGATGAGCCGTGCCGCCTACGACCGGATCAAAGACAGCCGGGTGACGATCTCCGGAGCTGCCGGTTTCGAACTCTACAGACTGGGCCGGAAAGTGGGGGTGTCCATCGGGGAGAGTCGCCAGGTGACGCCGCGGATGCACTGCTCCTGCACCTATGACGAAGGACGCTACGATTCCGCCTACCTGTCCGTGTTCTGCGACTCGCCCTTCCGCCAGGGGTTGTTGGCCAACATCCGGGTGGAAGAGAAATCGAGGGTTCACCTATGGCCCCAATTCGCTGGGATTCGCACGAATGGCTCACCTTCTCCTTTGGTGGCCTGGCTGTCCCCTCTGGAACGGCGGCAGGAGTCCTACGGGGTCGTCATGCTCCCCAACCAGACGGTGAGCGACGTGCTGGAGGACCCGCCCATCTCCATCGTGCCGCAGTACCTGGCCGGATACGCTACAGCAACGTTTCAGGCTACGGATATCGACCTGCGGGAGTACTCGAAGTAGCTGCGCGGGAAATCGGGGGCGGCGGTTACGCGCCGCCCTCGACACCGGACCATCCGGTGCGCAGTTGGGGATTCAATCCCGCCTGGCGATAGGCCTCCAGCAGCGCGCCGCGCCCGGGACCGTGGAGCGGCGGGGCGCAGCGGACCGCGGGCTCCATCTCCACCAGCAGACGGAACTTCTCGCGCAGCACGCCGCTGCGGAAAACGCCTCCGACGTAGGCCACGTCAGCGGGCTCGCCGGGCTGCCACAACTGGCCGCGCACGGCACCCGCCAGCATCGCAAGCTGAATCGCCGCACCGTCCATGATTCGCAGCGCCACGCCGTCGCCATCCGCCGCGGCGCGATCCACCAGCGGTGCCAGTGCCGCCACGCGCGATCGCGGCCACTGGTCGCCGTAGAAGCGGTGCAGCATCTCATTGGCGCTGGCCGAGCCGGTGGCCTCGATCAGCGCGTCGCGCAGGCTGGTCGGCGGACCCCATCCTTCCTCCGCCCGCAGTGCGGCACAAGTGGCCTGGCGCACGATATCGAACGCGCCGCCCTCGTCGCCGAACACGTAGCCCCAGCCTCCGGCGCGCGCCACGCATCCGGCGGCATTGCGTCCGAAGGCAATCGACCCGGTCCCGGCGATGGTGACGATTCCCTGCCCGGTCCGGGTCGCGCCGGCCAGCGCCGTCACGGCGTCCGTGGTAACCAGCAGTTGGTCGGCGAGGAGGATGGCGGCCAGGATCTCGCGCTTGTCGTCGGGGCCGCCGCTCATACCGAAACACGCCACCGCGAAGCGGACAGTGCCGGACTCCAACCCGGCCTCACGGCAGGCGTCCGCCACGCTTGCGCGCACGGCCCGCTCGAGTTTGGCGCGTCCCTCGCCGGCGGCGGCATGATTGCAAGGGCCGGCCGTTCCCTGCCCCAGGATGCGGCCGGTTTCGTCGCCCACCAGCGCCGTGGTTCCGGATTGTCCGCCGTCCACGCCCAGGAAAAGTCTCATGGCAATCGGTAGAGCCGTGCATCCTTATTGTGTGCCACTTCGAGGATGCCCCACAGGTCTGCGTGCAGCCGCAGATCGCGGGTTTCGCCTTCGTCTTCAAAGGATAGCAGGTAGCCGATGCCGCGCCGTTTCAACTGCTGGATGGCGGCGGGCCGCAGGTCGGGCCCCGGCACCTCGCTGGTTTCCGGCGCCGCGGAGAGCATGTGCCACGCGCCCGGCGGGTCGCGGCCCTCCAGTTTCAACTGCACGTCGCGCTGATCGGGAGCGGTCACGAGGAGCACGCTGTCCACCGCCAGCTTCCCTTGGAAGTTCATCTCGAAGGATTGCCCCGGTGCCAGCAGATCGCCGGCGCGCCAGAAGGTGATGGGGTTGCCGTCGAGAGCGTCAACCGTGTCCGCGGTCGTCTGCAGCGCCACCGCGCGGCCCGAATCCCGGACGTAGGCATCGTGAATCCGCCACTGCACGCGCCCGCGGTTCATCGTCACCAGGCGCACCGCCGTCAACTCCTGTCTGGGAAACGCAAACCGGATCCGCCAATTGGGCGCATCGGAGGGGAACGACGCCGCCTGAAGCATCACCCCAACCACCTGGTTGGGCTCCGAGGTGTAGTTCAGCAGGATGCGCCGCGAGGTGTACGCCTCCGGGATGGGGCGATAGGTGAACACCGTGGCATCGGGCGGCGTGTTCCGATCCACCATTCGGGCGACGCCGTAGAAGAACATGTTCTTGTCGAGGTATTCGTCCGGCGATTTGATTCGCAGAGCCTGCCGCCACGGCACCCTCGCCAGGTGCCAGGCGTCCGGCGCGCAGTACTTCGACACCCGCGTCGGCCAGGAGATCAGGGCGTGCACCAGCACCAGTCCCACCGCCAGGCGCGGCACGCTCGCCAGGGCCAGCATCATCGCCAGGGCGACGAACGGCAGGCTGGGAATCAGGAACCGGGTGCCGATGTTGCCGAAGTAGTTCACCCCGAACACTGCCGCCGCCAGCAGCAGGGCCCGGCCTTCCTTGCGGCGCAGGGACCAGAGGCCCAGCGGCGCCAGCAGGAATACCGGTCCCAGCAAGCCGCCCAGGTGGCCCAGAGTGGTGACCTGCAAGGGGATCTGCCACAGGCTGGAGAGGTCGTAGGTCCGGTAGTAATGCAAATACCACTCTTCAAATGAAGTGGTTATGTATGGATTTGGAAACCAATGGTTGAAGAATGGCGCCAGAGGATTATGCATCCACAGGGCGTTCCTGATCATCCACGGCAGCACCATGGGGGCGGCAGCGGCGCCCACCGTCAACACGTCCCGCATCTTCCGGCTCCGCCATCCGACAATGGCTAGCGCATAGGGAACCGCCGGCCACCCGGTGTACTTGACTCCGTAGGCGAATCCCGCCACAATCCCGATCGCCACCAGCAGACGGGGCGAACGCTCCTCGTTCCATATCTGCAATAAATGGAACAGGGTAAAGATCACAGACGCAAGTGCTACATCAATATATGCGCTGGTCCCGTCCACCCCCACCATGGGACTGGCAAACACCAGCAGGGCAGCGCAGGCGCCAGCCATGGGGAAGCCCGCCCGCCGTCCGTAGGCGAAGACCTGCCACGCCAAGGCCAGCAGAAAGGCGAAGTGGACCATCGAGGCAGCCGAATGCCGCCCGAAGGCAAAGGCGAACAGGAACAGCATCTCGACGCCCTGCGACAGCGATGCGTACAGGTTCCAGGTGATCGGGTGAAACCCGTGCTCTCTCAGGTAGCGCGCCACCAGGCCCAGGTGGTAGCCGGCGCCATCGAAGCTCGATTCCGGCGCCATGGAGCTAAAGAAGTAGAGGATAAAATAGAATGCAAGTACCAGAAACAACAGATATTGCTCTACAGGTCGATTCCGCCAGGACAGCTTTGGCCCGGTCCCGCGCAGCCACCACGCCACAGCCCCGGCGCCGCCCGCAAGAAAGACCGTGGGATACGCCAGGCCGGCGCAGCATAGCGCGAACACCGCCAGGCTCAGCACCCCCGCCCCGGCGACGAACTGGATGCCGGGATCGACCCGGTTGCCGGCGAGACGTTGGCCCAGCGCCATGGACACAGCCACAGTGAAGATCGCGCCGAACAGAATGCCGATGGCTGTCACGATCCCAGATTGTAACCTTCATTCAGCGCCTCGGGTATCTGGAAATCGTACGCGTCCGGCCAACCCATCTCTCCCTTCCCGACATCCAGCGGCATACTCCTTGATGGCGGCATGTCCGCCCGACGTGTCTTGGAGTCGAGCGAGCGCCGGGAGGCCTTGAAGGAGCCGTAGGAAGCAGGATATAGAGAAGACGCGGTTCAGGCAGTCTGCGATTCGGGAAGCCTCGCTGCATGAGAGTCAGTTCGACTGGTGGCAGCGCGGGCTGTCCCTGACGCGGCGGTCATCCACGGGGCGGAACCAGCGCTCGGCCGGGCCCGCGAGCTTCGCCTTGGTCAGCAATGAGGGGGGCGCGAGCGACGCCGGAATCGAGTTGGTGCTGGGGCGACCCTGCGGGCGGTGTTGGCGGCCGTGGAACCCGAGGGATGCTGAGCTTCCCGGCGGCGATCAAGGTCTGCCTGTGACAGTGGCGTGCGACATGCGGCGCAGCTTCGACGGGCTGTCGATGATGGCCGAGCCCATCATCCGGTGCAATCCGTTCTCCGGACATCTGCCGGTGTTCTGCAACAAGCGGAGCGACCGGGTGAAGATCCCGTACGGGGACCGTGATGGCTGGGTCATCTGGTACAAGCGGCTGGAAGCGGGGACGTTCGAATTTCCGTTCGCCGAAACAGGGCGGCGTGAGATAGCCGCCTGGGAGTTGGGGGTGCTGCTGGAAGGGATTGACTTGAGCAAAGGGCGGCGGCGCAAGCGGTATACGCTGCCCGAGGCGGTGGGCGAGACACGCGCGGTGCTGGAAGCGCCAAAACAATAGCGGGAGCACATGTTTTGTCTCGAATCGCGCGGGTAAGTGTAGTACGTTACCCGTATCGGCACTGAGTGCCGAACTCTGGCGATGGCACTTACTCCCAAAGACCTGCCGAACGACTTGGCCACCTTGCAGCAGATGCTGCTCGGCACGATGGCTCAACTGGATGCCACCAGAGAGCAACTGGCAGCCAGGGAGCACGAACTCCAGCGGGTCCGGCATTCAGGCGCATAACTCTGTTCTTTCAGTGATCGATCCTCGTAAGTTGCCGATCTATCCAGTTCCTGGACCAGGAGGCCGGTGGTTCGAATCCACTCGCCCCGGCCATCAGTCTTCTTTCCCGTCTGTACGCTAAAGATAGTGCAGCTATTCCGGCCAGAAGCTACCTTTTCTCTGGTTCCAACCGCTCCAACGATGGTATAGTCTGCTGGAGAAACTGGAGCGAATTTGGGACTCACAACTCAGGCTTCACGCGTGAAACAGACCTGCCGGACACTGCTGATTGCGGTTTTGCTGCTTGCGCCCATGGCGGTGGTGCCTTCGGGTTGCAAGCTTTTCCGGCGGGCTCCCCTGCAATCCACCGTGAATACCCGCGATCCGCGCACCGCCGAGCAGCTCGTCAGCGGATTCTACGGTGTCGAATCGGCGGCCTGGCGCTGGACCTGGAAGCTGTTCTCCGTCAGATTGAAGACCCCCCCAGCCGCCGCGCAGAAGGGCGCAACACTACGTTTGTTCATGGCCCTGCCGCCGGTGGTGATCGAGAAGTCGGGTCCTGTCACGTTGTCGGCGACGATCGACGGTACTGCGCTCGCGCCGGAGACATATGCCGCCGCCGGGTCGTACGTCTATCAACGCGACATACCGGCAAACCTGCTGGCTTCCAGTGACATCCAGGTGGACTTCCAACTCGACAAGTCGTTCCGGCCCGACGGCGTGGACCGGCGCGAACTGGGCCTGGTGGCCACTACCATCGCGCTCGAATCGAAGTAGACGAACCCGGCCACCGTGGCACGCCTCCTGATCGCCTGCCTCTTCGCCGCCGCCGCCCACGGACAGCCTGCATCCGGGGCACAAACCTGGGCTGAGGCCCAGCAACTGGCAGGCCAGATGCCGGCTCAACCCGGCGATGGCGGGTCAATCCTGCTCATCCTGGCCGCGGCCGCCATGACGTGCGTCACCGCGATGTGTGCCGGCCGCCTGCTGGGCCGCGCGCTGCGCATCGATCTGGATCCCTTCCTCGCTTTCGTTTCCGGGTCGGCAGTTCTCAGTACCGTCGTGTTCCTGCTCACCGCCGCCGGCCTGGCTTACCGCGGGTACTTTGTTGCCCTCGCGGTCGCCATCACCGCTCTCCCGGTCGCCGCCCGATGGCTGCCCGGCCCGGCCGCGCGGCCCGATGCGCCATCCATCCCGCGGACGTGGGCTCTCCTGTTCTGGACCGTCTTCCTGGTATTTGGCCTGATGTACCTCTCCCAAGCCCTGGCTCCGGAGACCAGCTACGACGGGGCCGCCTATCATGTGGGAACGGTCGCGCGTTACTTCCGCGAGCACCACTTTCCCCGTATCACCACCAACTTCTACGCCAACTTTCCGGCGGGCATCGAGATGCTGTTCCTGTTCGCCTTCTCCGTGGGAAAGCACTCGGCCGCGGCTATGGTTGAGTTCCTCTTCCTGCTAATGACGCCATTTGGAATCCTCTCGTGGGCGCGGCGCGCGGGGCACCCGGTGGCGGGGGTCGTGGGCGCGCTGCTGTTCTTTGTCGCACCCGTGGTGGGTCGCGATGGAACCGTGGCGTACGTGGATGTAGCCACGGCGGCGATTGCCCTGGCGCTGTTCGCGGCCCTCCAGATGTGGCGCGAGCGCCCGTCGACGCGCCTCCTGATGCTGGCGGGCCTGATCGCGGGTTTCGGATTCTCGGCGAAGTACACGCAGGCGGCCGGCATCCTCTATGGCGCCGGCTTCATCGTCTTCCAGCTACGCACGCGCCGGAAGGAGATCCTCAGATCCGTCGCGGCATTCGGTTTGTGCGCCTGTCTCGTGGTCGCGCCGTGGCTGGCGAAGAATGCCCTCTTCGTGCACAACCCGGTTTCCCCGTTCCTCAACCGGGTGTTCCCGAATCCCTACGTTTACCCATCGTTCGAGGCGGACTTCCTCGCCGGCAGCCGGCACTTCAACGGCGTCACAACCGCCGAGATCCCGCTCGAAGCCACCATTGGCGGCGAGCGGCTGAGTGGGTTCGTCGGACCGCTGTTCCTGCTTGCCCCGCTGGCATTGCTGGCGCTGCGTGCCGCGGCGGGAAGACAGGTGCTGATTGCCGCGGCGGTTTACCTTGTGCCGTACTTCGGCAATATTTCGGTGCGCCTGCTGATTCCCGCGCTACTGTTCCTTTCGCTGGCCCTGGCCATCGCGGCCGAGCGCAAGCCGCCCTGGGCCGCGATCCTGGTTGCCATTCACGCCGTGACGTGCTGGCCCGCCGTCGCCGCCTTATACACCCAACCGTTCGCCTGGCGGATCGAGGGCACCAGTTGGGATGCCGCGCTCCGTCGCATACCCGAAAGGGAGTTCCTTCTCGAACGCCTGCCCGGCTATGAAGTGTCCGAGGCGCTGCGCGACACGCCCCCAGAGGGTGGCCGTGTGCTGACCGGCGGCTCCTTCTACGATTCGGCGTACCAGCCCAAAGAGCTGGTTGGCCCATACCAATCGGCCCTGGGCATGCGGCTTGCCGACGAGTTGAACCAGGTGCTCTCGCCCGATCTGCAGCCCACTGCCAGGTTGGTTTTCGATTTCCCCGAGCGGACGGTCCCTGGAATCCGCTTGGCGGCGGTGGGCGGCGGAGACCGGCTCTGGGCAGTCAGCGAGATGCGCGTCTTTCTGCGCCAGGCCGAGACTCCCCCCACGCCGGCGTGGCGGTTCCGATCGCGGCCGAATCCCTGGGAGGCCAAGCTGGCCTTCGACAACCGGCCCATCACACTATGGAACACGCGGCAGTACCGCCCATCGGAAGCGTTTCTTGAGATCGACTTCGGGAGCGGGCTGGCTGTCGACCGCGTCACCGTCGATCTGCCCGGCGGACTGCCGCACCCGGCGATGCGCATCGAGAGCGAGACCGCGCCTCAACGATGGGCGCCGATCGCCGCGTCCCTTCATGAGGAGCAGGCGCCCTATCCGGCCGATGCCCGCCGCGCCGTGATGGAGGACCTGGCGGCAAACGGCATTCGCTGGATCGTCTCGCGGGATGACGAGCCTCTGGCAGCCGACCTGGTGCGCCAGCGGAAGCAGTGGGGACTCGCGGGAATCGAATACGACGGCGGATACCGTCTATGGCAGTGGGCCGCCGCCAGGAAGAGCACCATCGACGTCGCCGATCCAGGCGACGCTTCCCATCTTCTCGATGGTTTCTATAGGGTGGAACCCGGCGCGTTTCGCTGGACGCGGAAGCACTTCGAGGTGTTGCTCGCCGTCCCCGCCTGCGCCGGGCGGCATGGCGCCAGGCTGGCGATGCGGTTCCTCCTGCCGGAGACCGAGATCCAGACGCTGGGATCCGTAACCGTCTCGGCTGCTTCCGGCAGTGTTTCGCTCGGTTCCGAGCGCTACGGCAAGCCCGGCGACTGCCTGTTCCAGCAAGACGTTCCCGCGCGCCTCCTGGGAGGACAATCGATCGGCGTGGAGTTCACCCTCGACAAGGCTTTGTCACCGTCGCCGTCGGAGAACCGCGAACTCGGAGTCGCCGCCTCCCGGATCGGCATCGAGGCAAAACCGTGAACGGGAACGCCGCGGCGCCCCTGGTCCGCCGGCTTTCTGCGTTGATGGCGATCGCTCTTTTCGGCGTCAACCTCTACAGGGCTGCGCATCAATCCATCACCACCGATGAAGCATACACTTACGCGCTCTATATCGGATCTCCCATCACCGGGCTATTCACGAAGTACGAGGCGAACCATCACGTCCTTCACACCTTCCTGTGCCGCCTGGCGGTAGGCCTCTTCGGCTTGTCGGAGTTTACGCTCCGAATGCCAAGCCTGGCGGGCGGATTACTGTATCTGGTTGCCGCGCGCCGGCTTTGCGTCTCCGTGTTCTCGAAACCCTGGCTGGCTGTGCTCGGCATGTCCGTGCTCACTTTGAATCCCTTCATTCTGGATTATCTGTCCGTGGCGCGCGGCTACGGTCTGGCGCTCGGGTTCTTCTTCGCGGGACTGGCGCTGCTGTGCTCCCCGGATGAGCCGGCCGCCGTCAACCGGGCCCAATCGTGGGGAGGTCTGTGCCTGGGCCTCTCGATTGCGTCGAACCTCTCGTTCCTCGTCCCCTGCGTCGCCCTGGGAGCAGTGGTCACGGCATTCGGTCTGCGATCCGGCGGAACTCCCGGCGCCGGCAGACGATTGGTGCAGGCGCTCAAGAGACTGTGGACACCGCTCCTGGCTCCGCTGCTTCTGTTGGTCGCGGTCCCTTTGTCTCACGCTCATAAAGATAATTTCCGGTATGGCGCGGACTCGCTGCGGGAAACTGCGGTCTCCGTTGTTCAGAGGTCCTTTTTTCACCAGTACGACGTATGGCGGGGCGAGACGATCCCCGCTGGCGCGCGCCGTGCCTGGGAAGCCATGGCCGATTGGGCATTGCCGGGCGTCCTTGCGATCACTCTCGCGGCGGCCGTCTTCGGCGGGCTCCGGCTGATCCGAACGATGGGATCGGATCCTCCACCTGGCGCGGCCGACAGGTTCCTCCCCTTTGCCGGCGCCACTATCGGTCTTTCACTGGGTGCGCTGGTTCTGGCGCATCGGCTCGCGGGCGTTCTGTACCCCATCGACAGGACCGCAATATACCTGGTTGCCCTGGTCTCCGTTGCGTTTGTCTCCGTCATCGACCGGATCCAATTGGGAGTGCCGGGACGCATCGTGTTCATCCCGCTCCTGAGCGCCGTCGCGGTGGTCTCGCTGATCGCCTTCGCCCGAGGTTTCACCACGGAGTACTACTACGAATGGCGGTTCGATGCCGGAACAAAGCGGGTCTTCGCCCTGATGGCGCAACGGCAGCAACGTCATTCGGGCCCGCCGGTCCGGGTCGGCGCGGATTGGAGGCTGGTGTTGAGCCTCGACTTCTACCGCCGGATGCACGATGCCGGCTGGATGGCCCCGTTTGACGACAGGCCCACGGAAGACGGAGGTTTCGAGTATTACGTATTTGTCCGGGAGAACCAAGGCATCATGGCGCAGTCAGGACTCCATGTGATTTACCGCGACCCGGTCTCCGGCCAGGCATTGGCCGCTGGCGAGGGACGCTGAGACGGGCGCATCGCGGGTGTCAACCGAACGGCCAAACAACTCATTCCATTACAGATTAGGTGTGGTGAGCCGGGCGGGACTCGAACCCGCAACCACCGCCTTAAAAGGGCGATGCTCTACCAATTGAGCTACCGGCCCGAAGCCTCACGCACCCACCGGAGGGATCTACGGAACTCCTCCATCATAACAAGCTCAGCCAGCCAATGCTTCCCCACCCCCCCGCCCTCGCGCTCCCGCGCGCACGCTACGTTGACTCCACCCGTGCCAGCGAAGATAATCAGGTCTTACCCATGTACCGCGCCCTAACGGTGGCGAGAGAATATGATAGCGGTGGCGACCGCATTGCGGCCCTGGCGGCTCAGCGCCTCGGGTGGCAACTCCTGGACAGCGCATTGATCGAGGAGATCGCCAATCTCGCCCACGTGGACCCTCAACTCGCCCGCGAGTTCGACGAGCGCGTCGATTCCTGGCTGCACCGCGTCAGCCGCCGCGCCCTCTGGCATGGCGGTTTCGACGCCGTCGCGGTGCTGCCGGAAACCGCCGTCTTCGATTCGGAAACCATGGCCCGTCTGGCGCGCGCCGCCATCGAGCATGCCTGGGAAACCGGCAAATGCGTCATCGTCGGGCGCGGCAGCCAGTGTATCCTTCAGGACCGCGCCGACGTCTTCCATGTATTCCTCTTCGCGCCCAACGCCGACAGAGCCGCCACGGATGCGGCCGGGTGGGCGCGCGCCGTGGATGCGGACCGCGCACGCTACGTACGAATGAATTTTGGCCGGAACTGGCGGGACCCCCACCTGTACGATCTGTCGATTAATTCCAGGCTCGGCGACGAGTTGGTGGTTTCCACGATTCTGGCCGGGATGGGCAATCCGAGTTAATGGGGTCTCCCCAGGAAAGAATAATGTCAATCAGAAACACACACCTGGAGATCCCTGCACGGGCCGCCTTTTCTGTCGGCCTGGTGACGGCGATCCTCCTGGCCGGATGCGCGGCATCGGGCCAAAAAACCGGCCCGGTACAAGCGCCACCCTCGGGCGTGGTCGTGGTCGAGGCCGCCGCGGCAGACGTTCCTATCTTCTCCGAATTCGTGGCGCAGACCTACGCCCGCGACATGGTCGAGGTCCGCGCGCGCGTGGAAGGCTACATCGAAAAGTGGGAGTTCCGTCCGGGCGCCGAGGTCACCGCCGGCCAGACGCTGTACACGCTCGATCTCCGCCCCTATGAAGCCGCCGTGCAGCAGGCCAGGGGCAACCTCCATCAGAGCCAGGCCGACCTGGAGTTCGCGCGCAAACAGGTCGCGCTGCTCCAGGCGCAGGCCAACCTGGTGCAGGCCGAGGCCAATCTGCTCAAGGCCCGGCAGGACGTCGAGCGCCTCACCCCGCTGGTTGCCTCCGACGCCGCCTCCAGGCAGGACCTGGACGCCGCCTCAGCCGCGCTCCAGGCCAACCAGGCCAACGTGGCCGCTCTGAAAGCCGGCGTGGAGCAGGCCACCCTCTCGGCGCGCACCCAGATCGATTCCATGCAGGCCAAGACCGAAGCCCAGCAAGCCGCCCTGCGTGCGGCCGAGTTGAACCTCGAATACGGCACCATCAAGGCGCCCATCGACGGCCGCATCGGCGATACCCTGGTTCCAGTCGGCGGCCTGGTGACGCCCTCCTCGCCGCAACCGCTCACCACCATCGTGCCGCTCGATCCCATCTGGGTCCGCTTCAAGGTGGCCGAATCGGAATACCTGGGCTGGACCCACCAGGGGGGCCTGCCCACCGCGGCCCTGCCAGTCAGCCTGGTCCTCGCCGACCAGTCCCAATTCCCCTTCACCGGGCACATCGAGAACTCGCTCAACCAGGTGGACCCCAAAACCGCCACCCTGGAGTTGCAGGCGCGCTTCCCCAACCCGCGCCATGCCGTGCTCCCAGGGGAGTACGGCCGCGTCCGCGTGCAGGTTGCCGAGCGCAAGGAGGCCATTCTCATCCCACAGAAGGCCGTGCAGCAGTTGCAGAGCCTGCAGACGGTCTACACCGTCGGGCCGGATAACAAGGTTCAAGTGAAGCCGGTCACTGCCGGCGACCGCGTCGGCAGTTCCTGGCTGATTGAGAAGGGCCTGGTGCCCGGCGACCGCGTCATCGTCGAGGGCCAGCAGAAGGTGCGGCCAGGCAGCCTGGTGCAGATACTGAAAGCGGGCCAGCAGTGAGACGGGGAGACTACTAGCCCATGGCCCGGTTCTTCATTGACCATCCCGTCTTCGCGATGGTCATCGCCATAGTGATCGTCATCCTGGGCTGCGTCGCCATCCCCAGCCTGCCCCTGGCCAGCTATCCCGAGGTGGTCCCGCCGGTGGTGCAGATCAGCGCCGGCTACCTGGGCGGCAATGCGCAGGACCTGGAGAAGACCGTCGCCCAGCCCATCGAGGAGCAGTTGTTCGCCCTCGACGGCATGTTGTATTTCATGTCCAACAGCGCCAACGACGGCTCGCTCAGCATCAACGTCACCTTCAAGCTGGGAACCAACCCGGACATCGCCGCCGTGCAAACCCAGAACCGCGTGAACCTTGCCATGCCCCGGCTGCCGCCCGAAGTGCAGCGCACCGGCGTGACGGTCAAGAAAGTTTCCACCGCCTTCCTCACCAGCGTCAGCCTGATTTCGCCGGATGACCGCTACGACTCGCTGTTCCTCGCCAACTACGCGCAGATCAACCTGCTGAACCAGTTGGCCAGCGTGGATGGGGTGGGCGAGGCGCGTTTGGGCGCCGCCCAGGTCTACTCCATGCGCATCTGGGTGAATCCCGACCGCATGGCCCAGTTGGGCATCACCGCCAGCGATATCAACGACGCCATCCAGTCGCAGAACAAGCAGAACCCCGCCGGCTCGATCGGCCAGCCGCCGGCCCCCACCGGCACCGCCTTCCAGTACACGGTGAGCGCCCAGGGGCGCCTGGTGACCGCCTCGGAGTTCGAGAATATCGTGGTGCGCGCGCGCCCGGACGGCGGCCTGCTCCGGATCCGCGATATCGGCCGGGTGGAACTGGGGGCCGCCAGTTACAGCGGTTTCAGCCGCGTCAACGGCAAGCCCTCGGGCAATATCACCATCTATCTCTCGCCCGGCGCCAATGCCGTGGCCACCGCCGACCGCGTGCGCCACTTCGCCGAGCAGGCCAGGAAGAGCTTCCCGCCGGGCATGGACTTCCTCATCCTCTACGACTCCACGGTGTTCGTCCGCTCGTCCATTCACGAAGTGACCCTGACGCTGTTCGAAGCCACCGGACTGGTGATCCTGGTGGTCTTCCTGTTCCTGCAGAACTGGCGCGCCACGCTGATTCCGCTGCTCACCGTGCCGGTGGCGATTGTGGGCACCTTCGCCCTGTTTCCGCTGCTGGGATTCTCCATCAACATGACCAGCCTGTTCGGCCTGGTGCTGGCCATCGGCATTGTGGTGGATGACGCCATCGTGGTGGTGGAGGCCGCGCAGCGCCACATCGACGAGGGCACCCCGCCGCGCCTGGCCGCCATCCGCGCCATGGAGGAAGTGTCCGCCCCGGTGGTGGCCATCGCCTGCATCCTGGCGGCGGCCTTCATTCCGGTAGCGTTCCTGGGCGGCCTCAGCGGACAGGTTTACAAGCAGTTCGCCCTCACCATCGCGGCCTCCGTGCTGATTTCGGCTTTCAACGCCCTGTCGCTAAGCCCCGCCCTAAGCGCCATCCTGCTGCGGCCCAAGATGCAGACCCGCGGCCCGATGGGACGCTTCTTCAGCGGGTTCGACCGCGTCTTCGAGTGGACCCGCGCCCGTTACCTGGTGGGCGTGGGCGCGCTCCTCCGCAAATCGGCGCTGGCCCTGGTGGGCCTCGCGTGCTTCTGGTTCGCCTCCGGCGCGCTCTACCACGCTCTTCCGGCCGGGTTCCTGCCCGACGAGGATCAGGGCACCATCTTCGTGGCCGTTCGCCTGCCCGACGCCGCCTCGGCCGAACGTACCGATGCGGCCACCGCCAAAGTGGAGAAGATCATCATGGGGACCCCCGGCGTTCTGGGCACGTTCACCATCGGCGGCTCCGATATCTCCACGCGCACCAGCGGTCCGAATGTGGCCACCATCGTCACCCGTCTGACGGACTGGGACGAACGCAACACCCCCGAACTGGATTACCGCGGCGTGATCGCCAACGTTCAGCGGGCCACCGCGCGCCTGCCGGAACTCACCACGAACGCCTTCGGCCAGCCGCCCATTCAGGGCTTGAGCGCCACCGGAGGATTCCAGTTCATGCTCGAAGACCACATCGGTGCCAATGTCGGAGAGTTGGGCCAGGCCGCCGAGGCGATGGCCCAGGCCGCCCGCCGCCGCCCGGAAATTGCCACCGTGGTGGACACCTTCCGCCCCGGCGTCCCGTCCTACAAAGTGGATATCGACCTGGACAAGGTGCAGACCATGGGCATCCCCGTCGCCGATGTCTACAACGCCTTGCAGTCCTTTCTGGGCGGGATGTACGCCAACGATTTCAACGTGTTCGGCCGCACCTGGCAGGTACTGGTGCAGGCCGAACCGGAGTTTCGCCGGGAGCCGCGCAACATCAACCGCTTCTACGTCCGCACCCGCGCCGGCGACATGGTGCCGCTGGGCACGCTGGCCTCCGTCACCGCCACGGCCGGACCGGACGTGATGTTCCGCTACAACCGCAATCGCGCCGTGCAGTTAATCGGCGTTCCGGCCGCCGGCTACAGCAGCGGCCAGGCGGTTCGCGCCATGGAGGAAGTGGCTGCGTCTTCGCTTCCGGCCGGATACGCCTACGAATGGACCGGAACCACCTACCAGGAGAAAGAGGCACAGGGCCACGAAGGCTTCATCTTCGGCTTCGCCGCCGTCCTGGTGTTCCTCTTCCTGGCGGCATTGTACGAGAGCTGGTCGATTCCTTTTGCCGTGCTCCTGGCACTGCCCCTGGGCCTCTTCGGAGCGCTCTTCGCGGTCTGGCTGCGCTCCTACCCCTACGATATTTACACCCAGATCGGCATCGTGACGCTGATCGGCCTGGCGGCCAAGAACGCCATTCTGATCGTGGAGTTCGCACGCACCCGCTACGAGTCAGGCAACTCCATACAGGAGGCTGCCATGGAGGCCGCGCGGCTCCGCCTGCGCCCCATTCTGATGACCTCGTTCGCATTCATTCTGGGCGTGACGCCGCTGCTGTTTGCCCACGGGGCCGGCGGGGCGTCCCGGCGGTCGCTGGGGACCACGGTGTTCGGCGGCATGAACGCGGCCACCCTGCTGGCCATCTTCATCGTGCCGGTGCTCTTCGCGGTGATCCAGGGAATCGGCGGGCGCCATCCCAAGCCGGCCGCCCAACCCGCGGCGGAGGCCCAATGAAGACGCCCTCCGGTTTCGAAACCACTTCCTCACGGCCGTCTCTCCGATCGGAGAAGCGCGCGTCATCCGGCGGTGCGGCCTTCACGGCACTTGCGCTGCTGCTCGCCGGCTGTACGGTGGGGCCGAACTACAAGCGGCCTGCCGTGCCGCTGCCCGATCAGTACCGCGGCGCGGCGAACTCCGCGGCGCCGTCCCTGGCCGACGCCCGGTGGCCCGAGACGTTCCCCGACGACACGCTCAAACAACTCATCTCGACCGCCCTGGAGCATAACTTCGACCTGGCGCTGGCTTCCGAACGCATCGAAGAAGCACGCGCCCGCTACCGCATCTCCGGCGCCGGCCAGTATCCATTCGTCTATGCCGGCGCCCAGGGGTTTGGGACGCAGAGTTCCACCATCGGCTCCGCCGTCAATGCCGTGCGCACCTTGCCGGTGCCGGTCACTTACACCCAGGCCGGCGCGGCGCTCTCCTGGGAGCTGGACCTGTGGGGCCGCATCCGGCGTCTGAAGGAATCGGCGCGCGCCGACTACCTGGCCACCGAAGAAGCCCGCCGCGGCGTGATGGTGTCGCTCATCGGCGATGTGGCCGGCGGCTACTTCACGCTGCGCGAGCGCGACCTGGAACTCGAAATCGCCCGCGGCACGCGCCAGATCGGCGAGCGCAACCTGAAGCTGGTCCGCCTGCGCCACGATGGCGGCGCGGCTACCGGCCTCGACGTCCACCAGGCGGAGCAGTTCCTGTACGTCGCCACGGTCCACGAAGCCAGCGTCCAGCGCGATATCGGCCAGGCGGAGAACGCCTTGAGTCTGCTGTTGGGCGGCTTGCCCGGCGATATCCCGCGCGGCAAGCCCATCGACAGTTTCGTGCTGCCGCCCGCGCTCCCGCCCGGCCTGCCCTCCTCGCTGATCGGCCGCCGGCCCGACATCCGCGAGGCCGAGCAGAAGCTGATTTCCGCCAACGCGCAGATTGGCGTGGCGAAGGCCAACTACTTCCCCCAGATCACGCTCACCGGCGCGCTCGGCGGCCAGAGCCGCGCGCTCACCGAGTTGTTCACCGCCCCGGCGCGCTACTGGACCCTGGCTCCCGGCGCGGTGCTGCCCATCTTCACTGCCGGCCAGGTCCGCGTCGCCGTGCGCCTTACAGAAGCGCAGAAGCGGGAGATGCTGATCTCCTATCAGAAGACCATCTACACCGCCTTCCGCGAAGTTTCCGACGCGCTGGTGCGGTACGACCGTACGCGCGAGCAAAGCGCCCAGCAGGACAAACTCGTCGAGGCCGTGAAGGAGACTACGCGCCTGGCCACGCTGCGCTACCAGGGCGGCGCCGATAGCTACCTTCAGGTGCTCAGTGCCGAAAGCGACCTGTTCCAGGCTCAACTGGCGCAGGCCCAACTGCGGTTGCAGGAGCTGCTGGCGTACGCGGATTTCTACCGGGCGCTCGGCGGCGGCTGGCAGTAGGGCCGCCTTGACAACCGGCGCCCGCGTGCCGCTAACTGAGATCATGCCGTTCCTGAAGGTGGCGAAGCTGGCGGACATCCCCGAGGAATCGGCTCGCGAAGTCCTGGTGGATGGCCACCCCTATGCCCTTTGCCGGACCGGAGGCGCGGTGTACGCCCTCGACGGCGTCTGCCCCCACCGCGGAGGGCCGCTCGGCGAGGGTCAGATTCATGGCGGCGCGGTGGTTTGCCCTTATCATCTTTGGGAATTCGACTGCCGCACCGGCGCCTACGATCTGGATGCCCGCCGCCGCGTAGCCACCTTCGAAGTGAAGATCGAGGACGGCGACATTTATCTGCAGGTGCCCTGAGTGCCGGAGCTTCCCGAGGTCGAAACTGTCGTGCGCTCGCTGGCGCCCCTGGTGGGACAGCGCGTGATCTCGGCCGAGTTCCGCTCTGGCCGCATCCTGCGCGGCGGCGACCCGGAGCGGATGGCCGCCCTTCTCACCGGCTGCCGCTTCGACGCCATCCGCCGCTACGGCAAGTTCATCGTGATCACCCTCACCGGGGGCGGCTACCTGGTGATCCATCTGGGTATGACCGGCCGCCTGCTGCTGGGCGGCTCGGCGGGCAAGCACACCCACGCCATCTTCACTTTCGATCACGGACTGCTGCTGTTCGACGACAGCCGGCAGTTCGGCAGCATCGAAGCCAGCCAGGAATTCCCGCGGCGCGTGGCCCGGCTCGGGCCCGAACCGCTCGAAGTCCCTCTGGACGACTTCGCATGCGCCCTCAAACGGCACAAGACCCGCGTGAAGGCGCTGCTGCTCAACCAGACGTTTCTACGCGGCATCGGCAACATTTACGCCGACGAGTCCCTCTTCCGTGCGGGCATTCACCCCCTGGCTCTGGCTTCCCGCCTGAGCGCAGGCCGCGCCGGCAGGCTCCACCGCGCGATCGTGGAGGTGCTCCATGAAGCCATCGACGCCGGCGGCTCGTCCATCTCCGATTACGTGGACGCCGAGGGGCGCCAGGGGTTTTTCCAGTTCAGCCACCGCGTCTACCAGCGCACCGGCGAGCCCTGCCTCGCCTGCCGCACGCCCATCCGCCGCATTCTGGTGGCGCAGCGCTCGTCGCACTATTGTCCGAAATGCCAGAAACGCTAGGTGGCGGTAACTCAGGCCGCAGTCGTTGAAACCACCGGCGCCACTGAAGCGTCGGTAGAGTTGCAGGGCAACTCCGATGGTTTACCGAACCGGAATATAATAGGATCTCGGCTGCAATCTACGAGACAAGAGGAGACTTCTGACGTGACACGCATCTTCCGTTACCTTCCGCTGCTGGCTTTGTGCGTTTGTTCCATCGAGCTTGCCAGCGCTCAAAGCACCTTCGATTTCAATATAGGTGTCGGCGCCGCCCAGGATAAAGCGGCCACCGGGGGCATCGATACGAACACCGCCAACCTGGGCACCTGCACCAGCGCCACCCCCGCCGGCTACTGCGACAAGTCGTCCAGCCTCAGTGGCGCCATGATCGGCGTCGGTGGAAGTCTCATGCTGTGGAAGCATTTCGGCGTGGGGCTGAACGCCAACATCCAGGCGGCCCAGTCCAACTACGCGACGCTGGCAACCGCCGCGCAGAACTCGGGTGTCGCCGAGGCTCTGAAGACCCGTGTTACGTTCTACCAGTTCGACGGGATCTACCAGCCCTACGCCACTAAGAAAGCCAGTTTGCAGCTCATCGGCGGCGTCGGCGGAGCTAATACCAAGTTCTACGTAGCCCAGTCCAGCACCGGGTCGCTGTTGGGCAACGTCAATCAGAGCCAGTATGCGCAGAGCGCCAACCACATCCAGGTTCATGCAGGAGTGGGCGTGCAGTTCTACGTCAGCGGCAATATCTTCATCCGGCCGGAGTTCGACATCCACTACGTCCCCAACTTCATCCAGTTCGGGAGCAACATCGTCACGTCGGAGACGGTCTGGATCGGTTACAGCTTCGGCAATCGGTAAGCGGATACGGCGCGCGGCTCCACCAGTGGCGCGGAGCCGCACGCTAGTACCGTGACCGCGAGATCCGGTTCCATTCCGATACCGCTCGCTTACGCTTGGGGCTCCGTTCAGAGCCTTGACCGTGAGGGAGTGGTTGACCGGCAAAGGCACTGAACCACGCGGTCGAAGACCTAGTAGGCCAGCAGCCTCTCCATCTCCGCGGCCAGGGTTTCGGTCTGCGGCAGGATGGCGGTCTCCAGTTGCGGATGGTATCCCACCCAGGTATCCAGCGCGCCCACGCGGCCGACCGGGGCGTCCAGGCTGGCGAATAACTCGCCCGCGATGCGTGCCGCGATCTCGGCCCCGAATCCCCACGCCAGCGAGTCCTCGTGCGCCACCAGGACGCGGCTGGTCTTCCGGACCGACGCGCAAATCGCCTCCCAGTCGTAGGGCGCCAGCGACCGCAGATCGATCACCTCCACGCTCGCCCGCGGGTTGCGCTTCTCGACGGTGGCGGCAGCCAGCATAGCCTTCCGCACCAGCGCGCCGTAGGTGATCGCCGTCAGGCGCTCCCCCGGTTTCACCACGCTGGCCCGGCCGAACGGGATGGTGTAATCCGGGCCCGGATCGGGCGAGCGGTTGTAACTCTCCCGATACAGTTTCTTGTGCTCCAGGAACAGCACCGGGTCGTCCGAGCGCAGCGCGGTGCGCAACAGGCCGCAGGCGTCCAGCGCCGTAGCCGGCATCGCCACGCGCAGCCCCGGGATGTGGGTGAAGATCGACTCGCCGCACTGGCTGTGATAAATCGCCCCTCCGTTCAGGTATCCGCCGATGGGCACGCGCAGCACCACGGGGCACGAGAACGCGCCGTTCGAGCGCCAGCGGAGCGTGGCCATCTCGTCGCGGATCTGCATCATGGCGGGCCAGATGTAATCGAAGAACTGGATCTCCGCGACGGGCTTCAATCCGCGTGTGGCCATGCCGATGGCGCGGCCCACCAGCGCCGCCTCGGCAATCGGCGTGTTGAAGCAGCGCCGCGAGCCGAACTCGATCTGCAATCCAGCCGTGGCCTTGAAGACGCCGCCCTTGCCGGCGACCTCGGCCAGATTGGGCTCGCGGCTGGAATCGGCTACGTCCTCGCCGAACACCAGCACATCGGGATTCCGCCGCATCTCCCCGGCCAGCGTGGAGTTGACCAGGTCCACCATGGTCATCGGCTCGCCCTGGAATTGCGGCTCAGCGGCAAACTCCCGCGAGGTGGGATCGACGGATTCCGAGTACAGGTGGCGCAGCGCGGAACCGGGCGCCGGCGGCTCGTCGCCGAGCGCCCGCTGCGCGGCGTCGTGGATTTCGGCGTCGATGGCGCCGGTCAGCGAGTGCAGCGCCTCGCTATCCAGCACGCCTTCCTCGATCAGGAATCGCGGAAACGTCACCAGGGGGTCGCGCGCGGCCTCGGCGGCGCGCTCGGAGGCGGTCTTGTAGAGCCGCTCGTCGTCGCTGAGCGAGTGAGAATAGGGCCGGGTCACGTGGGCGTGCAGCAAGGCTGGTCCCCTGCGCCCGCGGCAGTACTCCGCGGCAGCGCTCAGGGCGCGGTAGGAAGCCAGAAAATCCGTGCCGTCGAACTCCTCGCGGTGCAGACCCGGAAAGCCGGAGGCCAGTTGGGATATGCTGCCGCCGGCGGTCTGGAACTCGACAGGCACGGAAATGGCGTAGCCGTTGTCCTCCACCAGGATCAGCAGCGGCAGCCGCTTCAGACAGGCTATGTTGAGCGTCTCCCAGAACTCGCCCTCGCTGGTGGCGCCTTCCCCGGAAGCGGCCAGGGTTACCTCATCGGTCTCGGGATCGCGGTATAGAGACGCCTCGGCGCACCCGGCCGCCTGCGTGAACTGGGTGCCGGTGGCCGATGACCCGCTCACGATGTGGTGGCCCACATGGCTCCAGTGCGAAGGCATCTGACGGCCGCCCGAGGCGGGATCGGAGGCGGCTCCGGCAGCCTGTTGCAGCATCTCATAGGGGGTTACGCCGAGGGCCAGGCACAGCGCGCGGTCGCGGTAGTAGGGGTAGAACCAGTCGTGGCCGCTCCGCAGCACCATTCCGGCCGCCACCTGCACGGCCTCGTGGCCGGCGCCGCTGATCTGGAAGAAGATCCGGTTCTGCCGCTTGAGAGCGATCTCCCGGTCGTCCAGCCGCCGCGACAGGCGCATCAGGCGGAAAGCGCGGATCAGGTCCTCCGGCTGCAAGTCCTCGAATCGCCCCGCAAACGCGGAACGCTGGCTGGTGGCTGGCGGCATCACCGGTCGGAATCCCCCCTCTCAAACAGTGTACTGGAAACGGGGCCGCCCTTAGCCGCCGAGGGTCAGGCGGACGGCGTTCGACGCCTTCCCGCCGCTGGTCACCACCACATCCACCGAACCCCGCCCCGCCAGCGAAGCCGGTATGGAGATGTTCACCTGGTCGAGCCCCGGGTACGCGCTCTGCGGGCCGGCGAAGATCACCGGAACGGGCACGCCGCCCACCGTACACAGAGTGGATGAGGCCGCCCCCCGAATGCCCGTGCCGTACAGGCTCACGTACACCGTGGACCCGCCGTCGATGCCGATGGGCACACTGACGCAGGTCCCGCTGCCGCAGTCGAATGTGGGTACGGCGGTCTGCGCAATCTGGCCGCTCGCCACGCGGACCGCCAGCGCCGCCGCGGCTCCGGATGCGCCCAGCGAGAAAAGCCCCGGCACCGCCGGGCTCACCATCACCGTGCCGCTGGCCGGGCCGATACTCACCGTTGCCGTGCCGCTCGGGACCCCGTCCGGCACCAGAAAATTCACCTGAGACGGGCCGGCGTAGGTGATCGCCAGCGGGTGCGCCGCGCCGCTCGAGTCCGTCAGGCTCCCGCTGACCCCGGCCAGCGAGGCGACTGGCGCCGGCGCCGTACCGCTCTCCACCATCCCGAGCGCCTGTCCGTAGACCGATGCCAGGCTGTCGGGGGCGATCGCCGCTTCGCTGCCAGCCGAGTTGGCCACCTCCAGCCTGCCGGTGCCGAAGCTGACCACCACGGCGCTTGCCGCGGGCACCCTGGTGCTGTACGCGCCGCCGGTAAGGAATGCGCTCTCGAGTTGCTGCGGCAGCCAACTGCCGTCGCTGGCGACCGCTGCGCCGCCCAGCGTGACGCCGGTAGTCGAATCCACCGCCGGCGCCGTCAGGCGCATGCCCAGGGCTGTGGTGTAAGCGCCCGGCGTGATGGTGACCGCGGCGTCCTGCGTCATGTCCTTGTTGATCGCCAGCACCCGCAGCGTGCCGTCGCTATCGAGCGCGCCATAGGCCGTCAGGTTCACGCCATTCGCCGCAACGTCGACCGGCACCAGGCGTCCGCGCGCTGCCGCACCGAACAGCAGCAGCGCGTAGTAGAGCGGCCGCGCGGTCACCTGAGCTCCGCTGACGGCGATGGGCGTGTAGTTGCCCGTGCCCCCGCCGTGAAAGTTCACGCCCGCGGCGCCGCGGCCAGCCAGCGTGAACATATAATCCGCGCCCCATAGCGCGGAGGCGAAGACATTGCTCACCCCCGCCTGGCCGCCGTTGTAGCACGAGTTGGTCTCCGCCATGCGCCAGGGGATCTTCTGGACCTGAGCGATCTGCTGCAACTGGGCGCCATCGGTATCCTCGGTGGTGCGCGCGGCACTGCCCAGGATGTGAGGAATCGACGCCACATTGGAGGCATTCGGGTTCACCGAGCTGGGGGCCAGCGGATACAGGTGCTGGGTGAGCAGGGCGATCCGCGATCCCAGTTGCGCTGCCACGGTGCTGGTCCAGGTGGTGATGGATCCCGCCGCCGCCGGAGCGGTCAGCACCGCGCCGGGAGTGGTGGCCCGGATGGCGCTCGCATAGGTCTGCCACTCGGCAATGTAATCGGCGACGCTGTATGTACTGGCGCGCAGGCCATTGCTGTGGAAGAGGTCGGGCTCATTGCCGATCTCCAGGCCCGCCAGAACGTCGCTGGCGGTCTGGTAGACGTAGGCGGCTTCGTCGGCGTCGGTGGTGGGACTTCCCTTCCCCAGATCGAGCGAGAACAGCACCTGCCAACCCACGGCGCGCGCAAATGCAAACGCGCGGTCGGCGTCGCTGGAGGTGATGACGCTGGAGGAAACCGAGGCCGTGCGCTGTCCTCGCATCCAGCCGGTGAGCTGATCCACGGAGTTCCCTCCAAATCGGGCCAGCCCCGGCCCGAGTTGGGCCACCATGCGCTGAAACACCGCGTTTTCGGCCGGGAACCCGGTGGCCGTCGTGAGCGATCCAGCCTCGAAGCTGAGACCCGGGAACCCCCGAGGAATGGCAATGCCGGGCGACTCCGGATGAGCCACGATGGCAACCGGCGTCTGCGCGCGGCAAACCGCGGCCGCGGCGAGCGCAGAACAGACCCACGCGACCCTTTTGAAGCGTCCAGGCTGGAGCGGTCTCACATCTGCCATGGTAAGTACCTGGACTGCGAAACGCCAGCGGCGGCATCCACGGCATTCCGTTTATAATGGGATTGCCGGATCGGCCAGCGTAGCTCAGTCGGCAGAGCAGCAGTTTTGTAAACTGCGGGTCGGGGGTTCGATTCCCTCCGCTGGCTCCACTCCCTCCTCCACGCCACTCCAGAGCCCTGGAACACGCGCCCCTCACCGCTTCCGATTTGCTTCCGGCACGGCGGCTTCCGTGCTGGGAGCCTCTTCTCCGAATGTGATGGTGGAGTCCACCCGGTATACCTGGACACTGGTTCCGGCCGGTCGCAGCATTTGCAACACGATGGCCTCGCCCCGTGTGGCGAGCGAAAAATGGGAGTTCCCGCCGCGGACCACCGGAAACTGCCGCGTTCCGAACGGCGGCACCATTTCGTCGATGGTCTCCGAGCACAGCGGAGTCAACTCGCCGGGCGGGCTCCTGTCGGGGATCGAGTACAGCACGCCGTTCGAGTAGCATCCCGACACCCGGGCGGGGCGCTCGGATGCGTTGATGAGCGCCACGATTCCGTCGTCGCCCTGGGTCACGTCACCGGAGAACCATGGGTTGTGAAGGGGCCACACCACATCGCGCACGGTGGTATCCAGTTCATCCGCGGCCAGACACTCGGTGGCACCGCTAACCGCCAGAACGGGAGAGAGTTGCGGCGAGGGGATCTTCTCGCGCACCCTCACCCAGGCGCCGGAAGTCTCCTTCGGCAGCCGGAGCCTGTACTCGGCGCGTTCCCCCGCGCTCAGCCGCACCTGTATCCCGCTACGGCCAACCAGCGCCACCAGGGCACCGGTGCTCTTGTGCGCCTCCACCTCGGCGGCAACCTCGCGATCCCCCAGGTTTTCCAGTTCCACGGCCGACCAGCACGACGAGTTCCCGGCCAGCCAGGGAACGATGCTTTCCACCACTCTCTCGCGCGGAAGGGTCTGAGACATCCCCTTCCCGGCCGGCAACACGCAGATGAGCAGACAGACCAGCGTCCTCACGCCCATATCTTCGGCAGCCCGGAAGAATCGCAATAGGGGGGGGAGAGGAACTCTTGCGGCCGTTTGACCCGAGGCTCCGTCCTGATCGATAGCAGCATCGCCGGCCAGCCCATCGAGACTCTTGGCGCCTGGGTATATGTTTCGGCTGCCTTCAGCCGCCCCGTGCGGCGTTGGAGCGCAATCCAGCGCGTGACCTGCGCCAGGCTCAGTCCCGTCATTCGCGAGAGGTAGCGCCGGACCAGCCGTTTGTCCAAGCTCGTGTACTGGAATCGTACCGGCGTCTTCTCCACCCAATCGTAGACCTGCTGGCGCCGCTGGCCGGCAAACCGCACCTCCCCGCTGCCGGCCAGGAACGCCCGAATCTGCTCCAGGCTGGTGGCTTCTGTGCCGTCCATGCTGATGATCAATCCCCAGCATCCCGCACTCTCCCTTCAGGCTCATCTTGCGTGAGAACCCAGTCGCCACTTCAGGCTCATCTTGCGTGAGAATGCAGTCGCCACTTCAGGCTCATCTTGCATGAGACAAGAGTTCCATCCGCTCTTTCCGCGCTAAAATGGAAACTGCGGATTCCCCCCCGTAACGAGACCTAATACATGATTGTCGATACCCTGCTGGCGAAGATCTTCGGCACCAAAACCGAGCGCGAAATCAAAGCGATGCAGCCCAAAGTGGCTGCCATCAACGCTCTCGAGCCGGCCATCCGCCAGCTTTCCGATACCGAACTGGCCGCCAAAACCATCGAGTTCAAGGAGAGACTGGCCCAGGGCGCCACGCTCGACGATCTGCTGATCGAAGCGTTTGCCGTGGTTCGCGAAGCCGGCTGGCGGACCCTCAAAATGCGCCATTTCGACGTGCAATTGATGGGCGGCATGGTCCTGCACAGCGGCAAAATCGCCGAGATGAAAACCGGCGAAGGAAAAACCCTGGTGGCCACTCTCCCTTCCTATCTCAATGCGCTCGAAGGGAACGGCGTGCACGTGGTCACGGTCAACGACTACCTGGCCAAACGCGATTCCGAGTGGATGGGCCGCCTCTACAAATCGCTCAACGTGAACGTGGGCGTCATCGTCCACGACCTCGACGACCAGCAGCGCAAGATCGCCTACGGCGCCGACATCACCTACGGCACCAACAACGAGTACGGATTCGACTACCTGCGCGACAACATGAAGTTCCGCATCGAGGATTGCACCCAGCGCGGCCACCACTTCGCCATCGTCGACGAAGTCGATAGCATCCTCATCGACGAAGCCCGCACCCCACTCATCATTTCCGGTCCCTCGGAAGAATCCACCGACAAGTACTACAAGATCAACCGCATCATTCCCAAGCTGGTGCGCGGCGAGGTGATCGAAGGCAAGGAACCCGGCGAGAAGTACACCACCGGCGATTACACCATCGACGAAAAGCACAAGACCGCGGCGCTCACCGAGGAGGGTGTGCTCAAAGTGGAGCGCCTGCTCAACATCGGCAACCTGTACGACCCCGGCAACATCGAGTTCAACCACCACGTGCAGCAGGCCCTGCGCGCCCACGTGCTCTACCAGCGCGACCGCGAATATGTCGTCAAGGATGGCGACGAGGGCCCGGAAGTGATCATCGTCGACGAGTTCACCGGCCGCCTCATGCCCGGCCGCCGCTGGTCCGACGGCCTCCACCAGGCGGTCGAAGCCAAGGAAGGCGTCAAGATCCAGCGCGAAAACCAGACCCTCGCCACCATCACCTTCCAGAACTACTTCCGCATGTACAAGAAGCTGGCCGGCATGACGGGCACGGCGGAAACCGAAGCGGCCGAGTTTCAGAAGATCTACAAACTCGACGTCAGCGTCGTCCCTACCAACCGCAATATGATCCGCCTGGAAAACCCCGACGTGGTGTACCGCACCGAAATCGAGAAGTTTCGCAACGCCGCCGCCGAAATCAAAAAATCCAACGAAACCGGGCAGCCCGTGCTGGTGGGCACCATCTCCGTAGAGAAGAGCGAGAGGCTGTCGGCAATTCTCAAGCGCATGGGCGTGCGCCACGAAGTCCTCAACGCCAAGAATCACGAGCGCGAAGCATCCATCGTGGCCCAGGCCGGGCGCAAGGGCGCCGTTACCGTTTCCACCAACATGGCCGGCCGCGGCACCGATATTCTGCTGGGCGGCAACGCCGAGTTCATGACCAAGGATGCCTGCCTCAAGGAGAAGGTGGCCGAGCTTCTCAACGAATCCGACGCCCGGTACGTGGCCGACGAGCATTTCTACTTCTTCACCCACCACGACCAGTTCTACCGGGTCCGCCGCGACAAGTGGGACGAACTCTATGCCGGCTTCAAGGCACAGACCGACGTGGAGCACGACGAGGTGGTCGAGTTGGGCGGCCTCTACATTGTGGCCACGGAGCGCCACGAATCCCGGCGCATCGATAACCAGCTTCGCGGACGCGCCGGCCGCCAGGGCGACCCCGGCAGCTCGCGCTTCTTCCTCTCCCTGCAGGACGACCTGCTGCGCATCTTCGGCGGCGAGCGCATGCAGAACCTGATGCTCCGCCTGGGCATGGAAGAGGACGTGCCCATCGAGAGCAAGCTCATCACCAAGCGCATTGCCAGGGCCCAGGAAGCCGTCGAGGCGCAGAACTTCGAGGCCCGCAAACACCTGATCGAGTACGACGACGTCAACAACAAGCAGCGCCAGGCGGTCTACGGCATGCGCCGCCAGTTGCTGGAAGGCATCGATCAGAAAGAGCGCGTGATGGATATGGTGCGCGGCATCGTCGGCCAGTTCGTCGATATGCGATGCCCGGATAACAAGCACCCCGATACCTGGGACCTGGCCACGCTGCGCAACGACATCCTCACCCAGTTCGGCCTCAAGATCGACCTTCACGAAATGGCTGCCCTGGGCGCCGACGATATGACCGACGCCATCGTCGAAAACCTCCAGCAGAAGTACCAGGAGAAGGAAGAGCTGGTGGGCACCGACATCATGCGCCAGACCGAGCGCATTGTCATGCTCCAGGTGATCGACAACCAGTGGAAAGACCACCTGCTGTCGATGGACGAGCTCAAGCAGGGCATCGGCAACCGCGCCTACGGCCAGAAGGATCCGCTGGTCGAGTACAAGAAGGAATCCTACGAGCTGTTCACCTCCATGATGGACCGCATCGAGGATGAGAGCGTCCGCTACCTCTTCTTCCTCCAGGTCAGCCACGGCGCCGCGCCGGTTGGGCCCTACCCCGACGAGGACGAGGAAGGCGGCTCGGCCCAGCCCGATTCTGCCGCCCCCGATCCAAACCGGCCCGATCCCAGCGAGCGGGAGCGCCAGGCCGCCAAGGCCCAGATGGAGGATTTCACCCGCAACATCCAGCGCAAGAAGGAGAAGGAACTGCAGGATCTGCAATTCGTGGGTGGCGACGGTTCCACCAGCGCCCAACCGATCAGCGCCGGCCAAAAAGTCGGCCGCAACGACCCCTGCCCCTGCGGCAGCGGCAAAAAGTACAAGAAGTGCCACGGAATCGGCTGAAGCGATATGGCCACGGATGAACCCAGATGAACCCGCTTGTTTTCATCTGTGTGAATCCGTGTTCATCCGTGGCCCAAATTGCTTATCCACTGTGTCCGGGAAACTCGTATCCCCCCATCGGAGTCCAATAGTGAACATGAGACTTTTCCTGGCTATCGCGCTCCTGCCCGGGCTGGCCGGGGCAATCGGCCTGCCGGAGTCCATTGGCAGGCATCCCCGTGTCTCCTACCAGAAGGTGGTGCCCCGCAGCACGGACGTGGCGATCCTTGAGGAACTTGGACTCAAGAATACCGATACCGCTCAATACTCCAATCTCCCGGCGCCGTTCGAACTCTCGGTCCAGCAGTTCCCCAACTCCACCGCCGCCCTGGCAGCCTTCTACTGGCAGCGGCCGGCCTCGTCAAATCCCTCCAGAGCCGCTCCTCTGGCCGCCGAAACGCCTGACAGCCTGCTGTTGGCTCACGGGGACTATCTGCTGCGCTTCGGCGGCTACAAGCCTTCCAAGCCCGAATTGGATGCCGTCCTGAAGAGCCTTCCGCAGGGCGCCGCCTCGCTGCCCGCCCTCTACCTGCCCCACCCGGGGCGGGTCCTCAACAGCGAGCGATATATCACGGGGCCGTCCGCCTTGCAGGCCTTCCTGCCGGGGATTCCGCTGCATGCTGCGAACTTCGACCTGGGCGCCGAAGTCCAATCGGCGGTTTTCCACAGCCCTAAGGGCGACGTCACTCTGGCCGTTTTCAGCTACCCCACCCCCCAGATCGCCATGAAGCAGGCCCACGAGTTCGTCGCCGCTGGCCTCGGCGTGCGGCGTTCCCTGTCCCTGGTGGCGGTCGCGTTGCCTACTCCCGCCGATCCCAGTTTTGTGGAAAATCTCCTCAGTCAGGTTCGCTACCAGGCCGATGTCACCATCCCCGAGCACATTCCCACGCTCCTGGACAATCCCGGGAACCTGGTGCTAAATATCTTCATTCTCATTGGGATAGTGCTGTTGATAACGCTCGGTGGAGGAGCCATTACGGGCTTGATGCGGGCCTACCAGCGCCGCGGCGGGCGCGATCCCGACGCAAATACAGTGATTACGCTGCACCTCAAGTAGCCCGGCGAGAATCCGTAAGCGGCCAATTATCAGATGGTTAAACTGAAATCCTCAGGCCCCGCCGGAGCCTTTTCGGCCATTGTGCATCACCTGTGGAAAAACTCTGGATCGCGCAAGTCACCCGCTACCAGAGGGTTACCTCCGAAAATTTTCCGCCCGATTTTCGCTTGACTTGAGAGCCGCAGCGAAATAAGATCCAACTACAAAGTTTTGACGGTTGCGATTCCGTCGAGACTGATTCTCCCATCGAACATCACCCTGGTAGAACAGGGATCGAATGCTCACCCTTCGGGGTGAGCATTTCTATTTGAAGCTCCCATTGCAGGTGCCGCGGCCCAGCCTAGGGTATTCCCCTTAGCCCCGTCCAGCCCGCCGCCTTTGGCCGTCCTGCCCCCAGCGCGCTACACTGGTTGTTCCCTCAATGACCGACCATAAGTTGCAGGTAATTCCCCTGGGTGGCCTGGGCGAGTTCGGCATGAACATGACCGCCATCCGGTTTGGCGACGACATCATTGTCATCGATTCCGGCATGATGTTCCCCGAGGCGGAATTGCTCGGTGTCGATCTGGTCATGCCCGACCTGACGTACCTCAAGGAGAACCACTCCCGCGTCCGCGCCCTCCTGCTCACCCACGGCCACGAAGACCACATCGGCTCCGTGCCCTACCTCCTCACCGAAATCGATGTCCCGGTCTACGCCACCGATTTCACCCTGGCCCTGGTGGAGCGCCGCCTGGAGGAGTACGAACTCGAACAGGAGCCCCGCTTAATCCCCATTAAGCCCAAGCAGATTCTCGAAATCGGCCCCTTCAGCATCGAGTTCATCCACGTCACCCACTCCATCGTCAGCGCCGTGGCCCTGGCCATCACCACCCCCCTGGGCGTGATCATCCATACCGGCGATTTCAAAGTGGATCCCACCCCCACCGACAACGAGCTTTTCGACCTGCACACCCTCGCCGACTACGGCAAACGCGGCGTCCTCCTGCTGCTCAGCGACTCCACCAACTCCGATCGCCCCGGCTACACCGAGAGCGAGCGCGCCGTCCGCCCGCGCATGGAGGAGATCTTCAACCGCGCCTCGCGCCGCGTGCTGGTCGCCTGCTTCTCTTCCTCCATCCACCGCGTCCAACTGGTACTCGATCTGGCCCGCGAATGCGGCCGCCGCGTCGCCGTGGTCGGGCGCAGCATGGGCTCGGTCACCGAGATCGCTCATTCGCTCGGCCTGCTCGATATCCCCGATGGCATCCTCCTGCGCCCGCAGGACGTCATGGACCTGCCGCCCGATAAGGTCGCCGTGCTCATCTCCGGCACCCAGGGCGAACCCATGAGCGCGCTCGCCCGCGTGGCCGTCGACAACCATAAGCACATCTCCATCGATCCCGGCGATACCGTGGTGCTCAGCTCCCGCATCATCCCCGGCAATGAGAAGTCGATCTTCCGCATGATCGACCACATGGCCCGCCGCGGCGCCGACGTCCTCTACGGCAGCATGAACCCGCCGCTGCACGTCTCCGGGCACGCCAGCGTTGAGGAGATGAAGCTGGTGCTCAACCTCGTGCGCCCGCGCTTCTTCATGCCCATCCACGGCGAGTTCCGCCAGTTGGCCAAGCACGCCCGCCTGGCCGAGCACCTGCGCTTCGCCGGCATGGAAGAGTCCTTCATCATGGAGTCGGGCGAGATCCTGGAACTCGACCGCAACGGCGCCCGCAAATCCGGCCGCGTGCCCGTGGGCCGCGTCTGCATCGATAGCGGCACCGTCGATGACGTGGTCCAGGAAGTGGTCATCCGCGACCGCCGCCACCTCTCCGAAGACGGCATCGTGCTGCCCATCATCGCCATCAACCGCCAGACCGGCCACCTGGAGAGCGTCCCGGAGATCGTCAGCCGCGGTTTCGCCGCCGCCATGGAGGATGGCTCCGAGTTCCTGGCCAAGGCCCGCCAGGTGGTGGCCCGCACCCTGGAGAATTCCAACCAGGAAGAGAAGGCCGACTGGGGCGTCATGAAGGAAAAGATCCGCGCCGATCTCAAGCGCTTCATCGTCAAGGAGACCTCCCGGCGCCCGCTCATCATGCCGGTTATCCTGGAAGTATGAACGGCGAACGGCAACTTCAGTGGCTGGTGATCGGCGTCGGCGATATCTCCGCCAAGCGCGTGATTCCGGCCATTCTGGCTTCCCCCCGCAGCCGCCTGGTGGGCATCGTCACGCGCGACCCCGCCAAGGCCGCCCCATTCCACGTGCCCGCCTGGACCGAACTGGGCTCCGCCATCCAGCAGAGCGGCGCCGGGGCGGTCTATGTGGCCACGCCCGTTTTCCTGCACGCCCCGCAGACCATCGCCGCCCTGCGCGCCGGCTGCCACGTGCTGTGCGAAAAGCCCATGGCGCTGAATTACGCCGAGGCCCTGTCGATGCAGCACGCGGCTCTGGAGACCGGCCGCACACTGGGCATCTCCTACTACCGCCGCCTGTATCCCAAGGTGCTGCGCGCCCGCCAACTGCTGGCGTCCGGCGCTATCGGCCGCCCGGTGTTCGCCGAGGCCACTGCGCACGACTGGTTCTATCCCGAGGATGGCTTCCGCGCCTGGCTCATCGACCCCGCCAAGGCCGGCCACGGCCCTCTGCGCGATATCGCCAGCCATCGCATCGACCTGATGAACTACCTCTTCGGCGACCCGCGCCGCGTGAGCGGCCATCTCTCAACCCTGGTCCACCCCATCCGCGTCGAGGACAACGCCACCGTGCTCACCGAGCACCATGGCGGCGTGCGCAGCCTGGTGGACGTGCGCTGGCACTCGCGCGTCCCCCGCGACGAGTTCCGCATCCGCGGCACCGAAGGCGAGATCGATCTCACCCCCCTGAACGGCCCGGAACTGACGTACCCCGGCGGCGCCGAACCGATTCCCGCGCCCGCCAACCTGCACTTCCCCTGCATCGACGATTTCACCAATGCCGTGCTGGACGGCCGCGATCCGGTGTCCAGCGGCGCTACCGCACTTTTCGCCGAATGGGTGATGGACCAGGCGGCGGCGTAGCCGGCCTACGGCAGCCACGCGCACGGCTGATCCGCTTTGTCTTCGCAATAGAACACCCGGAACTCCGCCGGCTTGTGCTTCTCCGTCCACTGGCGGCCGTTGACGAAGTACGGTTTGGCCCACGCCTCGCTATCGATGGTGCGTGGCGAAAGGATCGAAACCGCCAGCGTGCCTTGCGCCGGGTAGCCGGTGCGCGGATCCATGATGTGGGCCCAGACGCGGCCTTCGGCACGGAAGAACTTCTCGGCCGTGCCGGAGGTGGACAGCGACATGTCTTTCAGATAGACCTCGGCGGCCGTGCGGCGCGCGCGGCGCGGGTCCTTGATGTTTACCCGCCATCCTCGGGGTTCGTCGGGTGGGGCGCCCATTCCGTAGATGCTGCTGTCGGACCCTGCCACCATGGCGATCCGGATGCCGCGCCGCCGCAACACGTCCACCATGCGGTCCACGGCGTAGCCCTTGCCGATTCCGCCGGGGTCCAGTTCCACGCCCGGGCGGTCGAAGGAAACCGTGCTGGCCGCCGCGTCCAGGTGAATGTGCCGGTAGCCGATTTTGCCGATGGCTTCCGCCACCTCCCCGGGTTGGGGCAAACGCCCGAAGCCTTTGTAGAATCCCCAGAGCTTCATCAGCGGACCGACGCTGATATCGAAGGCGCCTTCGCTCGCCCGGCTGTATTCGACGCACTCCGAGAGCAACTGGAACAGCTCCGGCGATACCTTTACGGGCGCAGCCGCGGCACGGCGATTCACGTCGCTCCACTCGCTCGATGCCCGGTAATTGGAGAGCATGGCGTCCAGGCGCGACACCTCATCCAGAGCCGCCTCCGCCGCCGCATCCATCTTCTCCCGGTCGGTACCGTAGAGGACCACGGAGTAAGTGGCGCCCATGGCGTCGCCGCTCTTCTCCAGCCGTTGCAGTTCCGGCTGCTGCGCCGTCAGGAGAGACAATCCAAGCCACAAATGAACGCAGAGGAACACGGATAAGACACGTCTCCCCAATCTGTGTTCCTCTGCGTTCATCGGTGGCTAAATGCCTGTCAGGCCTTCTTCGCCGCCAGAAGCTTATCGCGAACGGCGGTGTAGTCGAACAGCACTTCCGAGATCGGCGCGCCGGCGACTTCGTTCAGCTTGAGGTCGCGCAGGCCCACTCCCAGGCTCTCGCCCAGTTGCAGCATGCTGTCGGAGCCGGCGAATGGCGCCTTGCCGCGGATGTTCATGGGGTCGAACCCCATCACGGCCATGGCCACGGCATCGGTCGCCACGGCATTGGTTCCGGCAATCAGCACGCCGGGTTTGATTGCCGCTTGGGGCCGGTTGGGGCTTCCATAATTGGTTTCCGCGCCGGTGGCGCTCATGACGCCATCGATGATCGCCAGGTGGACCGGCCGCGCCGCATTCAACTCCGCGATGATGCGCGGCAGCCGGTAGCCGGCGTCCTTGGGAAGACTCATGTCTATCTGTTGCGGCGCGCTCTTGGAGGGCAGGCGGCGCGCGAAGTGGAACGTGCCGCCGCGTCCGCCGTGAGGGCGAATGCTGGGTTCGTCGACGCCGGCTCCCTCGCCGTAAATGGTGATGGGCGTGGTTCCGTAAACGTTCTTCATCGACAGAGTGATGCCGGTGGCGGCGTGTTCCTTCAGCTTGGCGAAGGATACGAATACGTCGCAGTCCTCATAGGAATGGTTCAGGTCGTAGCCGGGGTAGATCATGGCGCCGGCGGGCACCATGAACCGCGAGTACTTCTTCCCCCGCCCCAGATAATTGGTGTTCTCAAACTCCACGTTGTCGGCGGCGTTCAGGATGTCTTTCGGCTTCCAGTTCATCGACAACATGACTTCTTCCAGGGTTTCGGGGGTTGACCAGGGGCCTTCCACCACGCGGATCTTCCGGGCGCCCGCCTTGCCCATCAAGTGCACCGCCGCTCCGATGGCGCGGGGATGCGTCCAGAAGGTCTCCTCCATCGGCGCGTTGCCCAACCGCTGCCAGCGCACGCCAATCAGGTTGATCTTGATGGCGACGGTCTTGCCCTTCACCAGTCCGCTCAGGCCGCCGATCTGGTCGAACATCTTCTCCATGGCGGGGACCAGTTCGGGTCCATAGGTTCTGCATCGGGCCACGGCAACCCGCCCCGGCTTGGCGATTGCGGCACGGCCCAGCGCGGGCCCCAAGAGCAGGGCACCGGCTCCGGCTCCAGCTCCCGCCAGCAATTCTCTCCTAGTCAAATGTTGTCTCATAGCGGTCTCCTTCGCCTCCCGTTACTCCAACTCAATGGCCCCATATACCGCAAGTTTCGGCAGGAACAGCTCAAACCCGCCCGCTTCCTGGGGAGCCCATGCCAGATCCACCGGCGCGGTGAGTTCGGGACTCACCAGGCGGGCCACCTTGTGCCGCTCCTTCAGGTAGAAAAGCGGGCCATCGCTGCCAGGCCGGCGCGAGTAATTCAGTAAGTGGATCACGCCCTTTCCGCCTTGCGCGGAAGCCTGGTAGAAGAAATTCGCCGACGGAGCGTTGTAGAGACGCAGCACGTCGTTGCTGTGACTGAGTACGATCTGGATATCGGCAACCACGTCGTCCGGGCTCGGCTCAGCCTCCTTGCACACCGCCAGCCGTCCCTTTCCCAAGGTCCGGATGTTGAACATCAGATAGGGTTCGGCCGGTGCCGCCACGCCCTCCGGATTCGGCCACTTGGAAGGCACGAAGACCGTGCCGCCGCCCTGCGCGAAGGCCACCAGCTTCTGCCGCAATGCGGCATCCGGCGCCTCTTTGTCGACATAGTAGATTGCCTGCAAGCCGGCGAACGAAGCCTTCGCCGCACGCGACCGCGGGATCACCTGGAACGCCTGGCGGATGCGCGGAAACAGGTTGATTGCCTCCTCGCCCGCATCGAAGTTGGGCCCCGCGAAATCCGAGATCACAGCCAGCGGACCGGCCGGCTCATAACTCCTGGCCTCGGGAAGCTTCTCGAAGAACGCCACCATCTCGACCAGCTTCTTCCACGCATCCAGGGCCGGCTGCTTCCTGGCTGTCAGGTCCGTCCGCAACTGGCTGTCCAGCGAAATCACCCACCGTGCCCCGTAGCTGGCCGGATCCGCCACCGCCAGTTGATACGGCTCGGCGGCCACTTTCGCCTCCGGCTTGCCGGGCTCCGGTTTGGCGGGCTCCGGCGGGTCGAAAGCAATCCACACGGGTTTGCCGGGCGCCAGCGCCCGGGCAATCACCAGCACCGCTCCGTTGGAATCCACCCAGGGCAGATTGGTCGGGCCACCCGTCTGGGCGCTGACTTGCGGAAGCCCCGGCCATATGCCATCGGAGATGCCCAGGATGGGGGCGCTCGCCGCCGCGGGGACTTTCGAGGCCTTGTTCCAGGGGATTACCGGGAGAGCGGCGGCTGTGGGCACATCGCCTTCCATGGCGACCGCGGAAAGGCCCGCGGCCTTGGCCGCCGCCAGGGCGGCTGGCTTATCGGCTGCCCCCTCGATGACCCCGACGAACGCGAGTCCGGCTTGCCGGCCTTTCTCGATCAGCGGCTTCAACGCCGCTTGCTGGGCGGCATCGGCAGGCAACCCCGCGGCCCAACTGACCACCAGGCAATTCACCGGCGTGCTCTGGACCAACGCCAGCGAATCCGGATCCTGCCACTTGCGAAGAACATCGGCCATCTCCGCCGTAAAGCCCTTCAACTTCTCACAGCGTGCAATGTCCAAGGGGCCGGCCGG
>Ga0265323_10000132_pt1 | contig 42427 bp, 37 predicted proteins | sample 41225metaG_FD_193580 | JGI IMG/M metagenome (GOLD analysis project Ga0265323, IMG submission 193580) | Rhizosphere microbial communities from Carex aquatilis grown in University of Washington, Seatle, WA, United States - 4-12-25 metaG | ecosystem: Host-associated > Plants > Roots > Rhizosphere...
ATTCCAAGTATCTTCAGGGACATTTGCTTTCTCGACTACGCATTGTATTATGTTAGTCACATCCCTCAACACGAGAAACCTTAAGGCGTTGCTGCCGCGTGCGCGATAACACCATCCCCTGATGTGTACAAGGCCTTGGCCTTTCTTGATTGCATCCTTTATTGATATGAATTTGGTCGTCATGATGGAAGAATTAAATGGGGATATTAAAAGTTTGCGGTAATGAGATTATATTAGAAAGTATTATTTCCTTGTCCAGCCTTTTTCTTCCCATTCTTTCTTGAAATTATCGAAATCTTTCTCTCCTAGTCCCCTTTGCTCGGCTATGAATCTCCCTGCACTTGTTGTTGCGACTTGTCCGACTAATCCTTTATATGTCGGTTTATTATTTTTGTCAAAATTGAACGCTATCGGACTAATATTTTTGTATTTTGCAACCAATTCCCGAACCATATCCTTATAATGTGTACTTCCGACGACTGCAACATCTTTCAGATTAGCAAGAGATTCGAATATTTCATATCCTAATTCTTTACCTTCTTGAGGATCTGTTCCTGTCCCTACTTCATCAATGAATACGTACGAATGAGGTATTATGTTTTCCAGAACTTTGCGCAAATCAACACAATCTTTAGTATGTTTGGATTCTCCGCTCTCCATATTTCCCTTATAATCAGAGAATAATGTCAAGAATTGGCTTCTCGGATGGATTTTTCCGTATGAGAAAAATCCTGGCAGGCTTGCTTGAGCCAATACAAGATTTTGCGCAATTGCTATCCCATAAGTGCTCTTGCCGTTAAAACCCGCGCCTGTGAGAAAGACAACATTACCCTCGTTCGTAATATTGACATCGTTCGGAATTATTTCTTTAGGCTGTTCATATTTTTGAAGCATCAGCAGAGGACACCTCATATTTTTCATGACTATCTGTTGTGACGGATCTGTAGAATATTCTGCAAAAGTGGCTCCTCTAGACAATAATTCCTTTGATAATTTTGCATGTGCTGCCAGATTCATAAGGTCTTCAAATAATCTTTGATGCTCCTTTGCCTTTTTTGCTATTGGTTCTATTATGTCCCTGACATTATACTCTTCCGCATTAAAGAAGCCTAGATGGAATGGAAGACCTTGAGAACTCTTAGAATGTATCGTCTCAGTCATTACTTTGTCGCTTTTTTGCAGAGTATATATCCCTGTTGTCTCGTATTTTCCAAGGCTCTTCTGCTCCACATTGAATACCACATGCATGTCTACTGTCTCGTTCTCTTTAAATTTGTAGTTGTTTGCGCTAAGTATTTTTTTTGCGTGGGCAATTATTCCTTCAGTTATCTCTGACCACCTGAAATTTACTCCACAAATGTTTAATGAATTTGAGTATTGATTTCTTAGTTCTTTAGTCTTCTTCTTTCGTATAAATTCTGTTTTTTCGCGAATGCTCTCACTCACAAAGACAGTGTAATTATCATCTATTTTGACATTATGTGTCAATTCCAGGTTGCCTTTCCAATTAGGATATTTTCTCTCTTTTTTTATATGCGCATGGAAATCAGCCCTTAATTCATAATGTGTCTCTATGCTTTTTTCAGCCTTGACAATTAGTTCAAGCTCGTCCATGAATTTTTTTTGTATGGCGGCAAAATATGGATGCTGCTTCGAAACACTTTCTATACCTTCCAGAATATTGCTTATCTCATGCTTGTATTCCTTGAATACTTTCATCGGAGAATATACATGCTCTTCTGATCCCTCTATGTGTATGGGCTCGATTCTTGAGAGTTTTTCAAGAAGTGTCGGTTGCTCCAGCAGATACTTGCTCAGGTCCTGCCTAAAAATTATTTTTTGTAAGTCTGTCTCCAAGTTATATATTAATTTCGAAAGCTCGTGTACTTCCATGCCACGAATCAGATGTAATAGATGTCCCTCTAACTTATCTATCTCTAAATGTTCATTGAACGGTTTATATCGATAGTATAAATCCTTATCACACAGTACGTTATGCTCTCTGACTTTAAATGGGAATAATCGCTCTTCCAATTTTATATCCATGATACCACAGATTAAGAGAATAAACATCAATTTATAATTGTTATCATTTTAGAATGATTACTTTTTATAACCTTGATATGTGATAATTCCTAAACCAACAATCCTATAAGAATGAAAGTATGAATAAAAAAGTCTTGTCTACTTCTTTCTCTTCTTGGCTGCTTTCTTAGGAGCTTTCTTTGCTGCCGCTACTGAACATGTATTCCACTTGAATACTGTATATAGGCCGCACCATCCGACAATGCCAGTTACTAGCGCAATCACTGCAGGTACAAACCACCACAGGCTTTGTATAGGGCTCTTGACGAGTGCCAATATGACAAAGATTACAGCGAGGATTATCCTAACAATCCTATCAGCCATCCCTACATTCTGACCCATAAGCTATCACCGATAAATTCATGGAATAGAAGATTTATAAAGGTGCTGATTGATTTCTGTGAAAATCCTCTATAAAACCGAAACATTTATATATTTCTTAGTAAAGTGTACTTTACGTTAAGTCAACTTAACATAGAGGAAGAGCATGTTGTCGAAGAACCGCTTGAAGGAGATGAGAGAGAAGGGAAAGTTCACACAGGAGAGACTCGCTGACCTGACAGAAGTATCTAGGCAGACTATAATCTCTATTGAGTCTGGAAAGTATGTCCCGAGCCTTGAACTCTCATTGAAGTTCGCGAAATTATTCAAGTGTAAAGTCGAGGACTTGTTCGGAATATAATTAAAATTTGGTGATACAAAATGATAGGCAAACCACATTGGTTCAGGTACAGGATTTTCGGCTGGGGACTTGCCCCTAAGACTTGGCAGGGATGGGTATATGTCGCAGTCCTTGCATTTCTCATAGGCGGCACACTTGCCATGGGCATTAATGATTCCACGAAGATGTGGATATTTGCGATAATAATCACTGTTGCCGTGGTGGACATGATCCTGATAATGTCAAGTTTGCCTAAAGTGAGCGATGAAAGGGAGAATTATCATCAACTGATAATTGAGAGGAACTGCTCATTTGCTGCTATCGTGGCATTGCTCGCTATAGCATTATACCAGACATACAAGAATACTGGATTCATGCAATCCCAAGGATTGCCTTTCGATTATTCTCTGCTGATAATACTTGGCGCCATGTTCATAACGAAAGTCATATCCACATTGTATGTGAAGACGAAGATGTAGGATCTTTATTTTTTTAACTATATTTTTAAATAATCCATTATTCTATTCATTTATGCCAAAGAAAATAGGTTTCAGGATAATCAAGAAGGACAAGTCCAGTAACGCACGTATAGGCAAACTCATCACAGTCCATGGGACGATAGAGACTCCATACTTCATGTCAGTCGCGACGAAGGCCGTAGGGAAATTCATAGGCCCTGAAGAGTACAACAAGATATCTGACGGACTCATATGCAACGCTTTGATTCTCTCACTTAGACCTGGAGTCGATGTGATAAAGTCGTTCGGGAGCATACACAAGTTCATGAATTTCAATAAACCGATTTTTACTGATTGCGGCGGATTCCAGATGCTGAGAGAAAGCTTCATGAAAGACCGCTCGAAAAATGGCATACAGTTCAATGATCCGTTCAGCGGACAGAATTTCCTCTTGACTCCTGAAAAGATCATGGACATAGAGCAGGATATAGGCGCTGACTGCGTCATGATGCTCGATGATGTCGCTTCATACGGCTCATCAAAAGAAGAATACTCAAGATCAGTCGATAATACGCACAGATGGGGTACGGAATGCAGGAGATATCATGTTAAAAAAGACCAGTTCCTCTATGGCATAGTGCAGGGAGGATTCTATCCTGATTTGAGAAAGAAGAGCGCAGAATACATCAATTCCCTCGATTTTGACGGCCTCGCGATAGGCGGTGTTGCGATAGGCGAGACTCGCGAAGAGATGTATATCGCGATAAATAGTGCGATGCCATATCTGGACGAAAAAAAACCAAAGCACCTGCTTGGAGTCGGAAGCCCTGATGATATAGTGGAATGCGTGGCTTTAGGACTTGACACATTCGATTCAGTATTCCCTACACAGACTGCAAGGCATGGGACGATGTTCACATTCAGCGGCCGAATAGACATCTTGGGAGCAAAATATTCACGCGACAAGAATCCTATAGAGAAAGGATGCAAGTGCTATACTTGTAAGAACCATTCGAAAGCATATCTAAGGCATCTATTGAAATTAGGGGAATCAGAAGGCAAGAGATATGCGACTATACATAATACTTATTTCATGAATGAACTCATGCGCCAAGTGAGAGCGAGCATTAAGAACGGAACATTCAAGACATTCAGAAAGAAGATAGTGGATGCATACAGGAGAAATAAGGATCCGAAGAAATTGATAGGAGTGAATGTCAGTACGTAAGAACCATGTCACTTCCTGCTTCTCTTATTCTTTGCGTTAGGGATAGGCGCGGTCTTCTCCGTCTGCTTGTCGCTTATCATCCTCTTTATCTCAAGAGGCCTTGACACTTTATCGAACACCAGCTCTATATCATCTTCTCCTGCTGTGTCGAGCAATATGGTGCCTGTGTTAAGTATGCGGTCGAAGAATGACTGCTTAAGCCCTATATCCGTTATCTTTGAATATATCGTGCTCTTGAAATTTTCGCTCAATATCCCTGCACTATACATTATCCTCTCAGTCGTGAGTGCATATCTTACAGACCATATCTTAAGCTCCACTCTTATGAGAAGTATCAATGCGACAAGAAAGAATATTCCGGATAATACAGTATATAATCTTGCAGCATCATACGATGTATTTAGCCAAAGCATCAACCTATAACATGCAAGAGCGAGCGCTATGATTATTGTCATCGCAACAAGGAGATATTCCTCTATGAATGCTCTTCTTGCAGGCCTGCACCTATATATTATCTTCTCATCGCTGTCAAGCTGGTTGTCGAAAAATGCCATTGACTTATATTTAGAATAAGGGTTTATAAAGTTTTATCGCTTTCCGTTTATCTTCTTGAAGAAGCCCATCAAGGCGTAAGCCTCCCTTTTTGACAGGAATGATTTGTTCACCATCTTCTTCCATACGATCCTTTGTGTATCCTTCTTGTCTTCATTGAGAAAGCCCATCGTGTCCATTGATTCGTCAAGAAGCTTCATGAGCTGCCTCTTTTCAGGCTCAGTTATAGGATTGATGTGTGAGACGATGTTCTCTTCATTTATCTTCTTGAATATCTCGTAGAGTATTATTGTCGTAGCATGGCTTATATTCATCGTGCCATACTTCTTGCTTGTAGGGATAGTGACTGCAAAATCCATTGAGTCAAGCTCTTCATTAGTGAGCCCTGAACTCTCGCGGCCCATCACTATAGCGATATTCGCGTCTTTCTTAAGTTTTAATCCTGACAGTCTTTCAGCCAACTGCACAGGCGTAATAGGGCTTCTTAAAATATTATAATCCCGCCCCAATTTTGCTGTCGTTGCGATCAAGTAATCGTATCTTTTCCTTATCTTCTTTAGAGCCTTCACATCATACTTAGGGATTATCTCCATCCTCTCGACTATATCGTTCGCCCATTTCGCCCTATTCTTCAGTTCTTCAGAATCCGTGTCAAATTTCGGGCCTACAAGAACAAGGTTCCTGAAATCAAAATTTTTCATGGCTCTACATATTGCGCCGGTATTGCCAGGGTTCTCCGGCTCGATTAGGATTACAGAGATGTTTATCATTTTAGAATCCTTCCTCTCCAAGAAGCGTCAATACTCTTTTTATCTCGTCTATAGTCTTCTGCTGGTCTTTCTTGTTCGACATGTCAGAAATCGAAGATTTCTGATCATGATCAAGAACAGAAGTTCTTGACATTCGGACGAATTTTATCATTAAATCGTGTAATTCTGAGATTTTCAGGACTTTTATCTTGTATCCGTCAGTCACGAAATAGAACCTATAATTTCCGTATTTTATCTCTTTAATTACTGCTTTTCCGACTGTTGTAAGTTCTTTGCCTTTGTGCGGATTCTCTTCAAGACTTTCGAGCAGGTCTAATATCTTGTTACCTTCCTGTTCGCTGAATTTCTTCTTCAACTCCTTGACGAAGAATTCCGTAAAGACTACTTTTGCCATTTTCTATCTCTTCAATCGTTTTCTTGCTTCTTCAACAGTAAGACAGTCTTTTGTATCCATCAATAATTCCTGCAATTGTCTTTGTTTGGCGCTATTCAGGAGTCTTTCAAGGATATCGCCGTATGTTTCTCCCTTGTTGCCGAATTCTTTTAATTGATCTCTTAATTCATTAGGTATAGCAATCGTAGTGTTCATTATAATCACCTATAATAGTTATAAGAGTTATAATTATTATATAAATTTAACGGTTTTTGGAACGCTCATCTCTTTTCGCAATCTTTATTAATACTCTTCTCTAATGTCTGATTGTGGCAAAAGCTTCGAATAATCCAAGAACTTTCCTCGGCGTGGACTGGAACATATTCCTTCTAGGCATCGTAAGTTTCTTGACGGATGTAAGTTCCGAGATGATATTTTCGGTGTTCTCGATATTTTTCACGGTGATACTTGGAGCCTCAACATTTTTATTAGGACTGATCGAAGGTCTTTCAGACTTTGCTGCATCATCGCTGGACTATATTTCAGGATATCTTTCTGATATAACAGGGAAGAGGAGAAGGTATGCTGCAATGGGTTATGGTTTCTCGACCGCAGCCAAGACATTGCTCTTATTTGCAAATTCAGTCATCATCGCATCAGCATTCAGGGTCGTTGAACGTCTAGGAAAATCTTTCCGCGGACCTCCAAGAGATGCATGGATAGCATCATTGACGACAGACAAGAACAGGGGCTATTCATTCGGCGTCCATAAGGCTCTGGATAAATCAGGAGCTATCCTGGGGCCTCTGATTGCCTATCTTATCCTTAACGCTCTTGGACAGACTAAATCAACGTTCACATTATTGTTCCAGATAGCATTGATACCAGCAATACTTGCTGTCATCCTCCTGTTCTTCATCAAGGAGAAGCCTGAACCCGTCCAGCCGCGCGAAAATATCTTCAAGGCGTACAAAAAATTAAGCCCTGAATATAAGCATTATCTGCATACGGCAGTATTATTTTCAGTCGCATACTTTAGCTTCAGTTTCCTTCTGTTGAAAGCATATATTGTAGGATTTGAAATAAAAGATGTCGTACTATTGTATGCATTATTCAACGTAGCATTCGTCATAGTGTCTGCGCCTATAGGGAAACTTGGCGACATCATCGGCAGAAAAAAGATCATTGTTGTAGAGTATCTGGCATATTTTCTCATGTGCCTAGGATTCATCTTCGCTACGACAAAAATAGAGGTCATAATATTATTTGTATTGTTCGGGATATTCTATGCCATAGATGAAGGCCAGAGCAAGGCATATATAGGCGACATGGAGAAAGTGAAGAGAGGCACAGCGATAGGACTATATAATTTTGTCACAGGCGTCGTCTATCTTCCGGCGTCGCTGATAGCGGGATATCTATGGGGGATAAACCCTACATATGCATTCGTATTTGCAGGAATAGTCTCTATAACAGCGATGACATTCTTCATAGTTAGCAAGAGATGAATTAATTTCTAAATATATTCATTACTTTCCAGTAATTATTAAACCGAAACCTTTATATAGAACTTAAATTTCCTTCAAGTATAATTGAGAGGAGAATAAAATGAACATCAATAAACCGCTTGCATACCTGTCTCTTTTAGCTATGAGTTATGGCTGCATGAGCAATATGCATGTCAAATCAAAGGAGTTCCATAAGACAATCAATGGAGTAGACTGCAGAGTTATTGCACGTTCAATCGACGGTTGCTTTGATGAAAATATATTTCCTTATAGCGACACTAATAGCCAGCTACATATTAAAGATATAGATTATGATAGTATTCCTGAAATCTATGACTTTAACGGAAAAGGCATGGATTTTCTTAAAAATCAGTCCCTAGAATTCTATGAAAACTTAGAAAAAAGCTCATTGGACTCGCTTAAGTAAATTCTTCAAAGAGGTTTCATGTACAAAAGCAATATGTTGATATATCTTGGATGATGTTTGCATTAGAAGGATGCACTAATATTAAAACACTTGAAACAGTTGAAGGTAAGACGCTTTATTTTAAGGATTACCCGTTCAATGGAAAACCGTATGATATTACTGTAATCCAAGTGAAAGATTGTTATGGGAAAAAACATGATGTATTAGAGATTACAATACCTATATCACAAGGACAGTTTGAAGGCGCATTTTTCTATGATTACTCTGAAGAGGGTAATGATACAGGAACAGTGGAAATAAGAGGGAAAACTACAGGTCTTACTGACTTGTTGAACATTCCAAAGAAAGAACTCAAAAATCTAGATAAAAAATTGCTGGAAAAAGGGAAATAGCTAGAGCAATAAGATTTAAAGGTATTATACTCTTCGATACGAACATAACTCTTTCTGAGTATATTCATTACTAGCTAGTAGATGTTATATCCAAACATTTATATACCCTATAAATTTCTCATAATTATAATCGAGAGGAAAATAAAAGAAAAAATCACAAAATTTTTAATATGTTAATTTAAGTAGAATATAAATTTAAGCGAGGAGATAAAAAATGGAATCAACACAAAAAGAAAAAAATGCAAGTATTGCTGATAAAGTAAAATTAGCCGTTGTGTCAGTTGGAGTTTTAACAATATGTACTTTGGTCTATAAAGGTCTTTCGCCAGATCTTAAAGGAATTGAAGAGGTTAACTCAGAATATGCAGGCGCAAAAGCAGATTCTATATATGACGCCAAAAGAGATTCTCTGGCTAAAGCATATAATGCTCAACATGACTTTATTATTGCAAGTTACAAGAATCAACTCAAGGAGTTAAAACAAGAGCATGAGCTTCAAGAAGACTCGATAGAAATGTATGCGGCTGTCATAGAATAGAGACGCCAATACATTAATCTTGTTTTATTGTTATAAGACGCATCTCTTATAACAAGACTTAAAACAAATGATGATGCTGTTTGTCAAAACAGCAAATATTCTTTTTTTTTGAAAATTAGAAGAAGGCCTATCGGACTCGCTTAAGTAAATTCTTCAAGAAGCACCTTATATTTTTGTATTTAATCATCAATATTATCCTTTCATTTTCTCCACTGCTTTTCTGTGTTTATCGAATAGTTTCTGGTCTATTCCTCCATACACTCCTGATAATCCGTCCTTGAACTGTTTGGAATTTATTTTTTCAAGTATTTTCGCTGTCCTGTCATTAAGATCATGTCTGGAATTAATCTCGCTCTTTATCCAGCTTGTATCTTTGGCATTTGGCAGCATCATGAATACATCTCTTATGTCTGTCGATCTGCACGATATTGTCTTCATCGCTATAAGCGCGTCTATGCCTATTATTTTTAGCTGAAGTTCCTCAATTATGGTCTTTCCATTCAAATGACCATCCGTAGCATGCTTGAATATCCATTCTGCGCTAAACACTGCTCCAGTCATTCTGTCTGAAACATCGCCTATCAATATATCCATGCTGACACTAAAATTCTTTTCGATGATCTTCTCATATCTAGAAAATTTTCCAGAATATGCAAATTCTCCTTTAGGATTATTCTTCCTATATCCCTCGCTCACAAGTATCTTGGAAATATTACTCAATTCAGCAGAATCTTTTACGACGATGTCGCAGTCTATCGAGAATCTTGGCAAAGCATATGCGTTGACGGCATATCCTCCTATCAATACAAAATTGCAGTCTTTAATCTTCTTTAAGATATTGAATATTTCCTGCTCGCGTATAGAGAATAGGTTTGTGTTCATTTCTCTCCATATTTCTTCTTCATGTATCCTGACGCATATTCATAAATGTCGTTTGATCTAGCGTATTTCATAGTCTCTTTTAATGTATCGACTTTTAATCCGTCCTTTTCATCTGATTTTAAACTGTCAACAGGCATCAATATGATATATTCTCCAATTGCTGCGCCTGACTCTATATAGTTAGGTATCTCATTCTTGCTCCAGAATTCTTTCCAGTATTTTAAGTCTTTTCTCAATACTTTCATGAAATATGGAGACTTTTCTATGCTTCGCAACGTATAAGAATAGTCAGACCATATCTCTATTGCGGAGTTTTTTGTGAACGCATAAGGCTTTTTTGCATCCAAGATTATTTTTTGAACCCTAAACTCCATCAATCCCTTAATAGCATCAACCGGGCTAGTGCAAGTGTATTCTCCAGAATTATGCTTGCTTATCCATCCATATCTTAATAATAAGGAGAATATTTTCTTCTTCATGCTGGAAGATACAATCCAATCTAATTCTGACTGCCTGAATAATCCATTGGTTCCATGCTTTGCAAACAATAATGCATAAGCTTTCAATCCATATTGGGGTAATTCAATAACCATAGTTACCTAATAGGTAACCAATATATAAATGTTTCGGTCGATGGAGATATCTCTATAAGTTTGTATTTATCAGAAAAATAATCTCTCTACACCTTAAAGAACACATTCTTTATTATAGGTACGAGTATCAATACCAACATCACGCCTATCGTGATCACTGTGATTGCTGCCCATATCTTCATCCCCTTCTTCTTCCCGTTGGTGTCGATGAGCGCCTTTCCGACCATCCTTCCGCCGTCTACAGGCCCTATAGGCAATAGATTAGCAAGGCCTATTCCTAGACTGAGTATCTCTATCCATATTAATAGATTTTTTAAGAAATACAGCAAGTAATATGTTCCGGCATACCACCATGCTAAATTATTAGGCAAATAATAATCCTGTATACCTATAACTCCCAAATACGGTTGGGAGACATTTTTAGGATTAAATCCCAAAACTACAGAAACATGATTATCTTTAATATCTGTCAAGATTATAGTATCATTTGGCTTGAACTTGTTTAATTCTAATACGAAATCGTCAGTATTATTCGTCCGTATACCATTTAACGAAGTATATGCTAAATCTTTTTTCAAACCATATTCTTCTGCCGCGTAGCCTTTTTGTATAGTCTGAAATTCAACTCCACTATTATGACTCATCATGCTTGATAGCGGAATTATCATCAGGGACAATATGACAAGGACTAATACGGTTAATATCACATTGAAGAATGGTCCTGCTGCAAATATCGAGTGTTGCACTACTGAAGGCTTCTTTACGACTTCAGTCTCATCAGGTTCTACGAACGCTAATGGAAGTGGTCCCATGAATCCAAAGCCAGTATGTTTTATCTTAAGGCCGTGTGATCTTGCGATTATCCCGTGGCCGAATTCGTGGAATACTACGACTATGAATAATGCTATTATGCCATACCAGAATGGGATGAATATAGGGCTTCCAGGGATCTGCACTCCAGGAATCACAAGAGACAATGTCGGAGGAGCTGCTGGGACGAATATCATTTCGTACAATCCCTTAAGCAGTAATACGCATATCGTTATCATGCCTGCAAATCCTATACCTATGGCGCTGTATCCTACAACTTTGAGGAATTCGCCATACTTGTCAGCTATCTTGTTGATGAATCTTATCCCGAAATCTGTCCTGTATAGAAGTATGAATCCGCTCTCGAGCGCGAATTTCTTCCTATGGATATATACTATTATACCCAATATGATATAGAATAACAGCACAAACTTCCATGAGGATAAAAATGTCAATAATATCTGGATGAATGCCATGGTGTTGAAAAGAATAGAAGAAATATATAAATCTATCTAGATTTACTTCTTTCTGACAGGCCTCAATGCTCGACCGTTGCACTTTCTGCATGTGACTTCTTTTGCGATGACCTTCATGTTGTCAGACCTTATCTTGGTCTTGCATCTCCTGCATACGAATACATTCTTGTAAAGTCTTGCTTGAGCCTCTGGAAATTTGACCATATTATTACCTCATTATAGATATTAAATTAATTGTCAGGCTTTACCTGCTTCATGACCCTATCATTGAGTATGACCCAATATAGGATGTTGCTTCCCTCAACGACTCCTTCCAAGTCTTCAGGGATCTTCAGATCGAAAGTCTCGAAAGTCTCTGCATCCATCACGTTAGCGGTAGTCCCATTGATGCTTAAGACCTGCGCAGTCTTCTTCTCAATGATTGGGACATCGATATTATCGTGACCAGGCATTACGAGTTCGCGCTTTTTGCCATCGATCATGCCTACAGCGACAAGCCTTACCTTTGCGTGGCCGTGCTTTCCAGGTCTTGAAGTTGATGTATCAGACACGATTGATGCTACGCCATCGATGATGACATAATTTCCTTTTGATAGCGTTGCGACGCTTTTTGGTACAGTTTCACCCATAAGATCACCTGGATATTGATTGTAATATTTTAATAAAGAATAGGAGTTTTAGGGGATTTATAAATGTTTTTGTATAGTTTTAGGGATATGTTGGACAAATTTTACCACATCCTAAAAATCCTCTTTATGGAATATCTCTTCTTTCTTAACCATTTCGTCAATTCTTCTTCTGCGTTCTCGCCGAATCTCTTCTCGTCATTGCGAAAGGCGGTCGTATGCGCTTGATGCCTGCCGTTCTTCACATTGAATGTGTGCTTCTTGTGCAATAATTCATGGTATACGACATAGTCAAGGAATCTCTGCTCGTCTTCCGGAAGATCCTTGAATATAGTGCTTATATTGACTGTATCCGTCCCATACTCGTAGCTTCCGAGCTTTCTGAAACTCTCGCTTGCAAATACCAGATTGGATTTTTCCATCATGCCATCGAAAAATTTTTCGTTGACACGATTAAAGCTTGTCTCAAGCTGGGGATCATAAAGATGCTTCTTGGCATACTTGGAAAGCCCTTTCATGAACGCGACATAGAGCTTCATCTTGTCCGTAGATATCCCTCGAAGCTTGAACATCCGCACGACAAGGCTTTCTATAAGCCCTGCCTGTATATCCTCATCGACATTCTTCCACAAGGCAGATAAGTTGAATTCAATATGCGACCGTGTATATCTAACATTGGCATTGTAATTATTGAAGTGGCCTGAATAATTGAGTATGACTCTCCTGTTCTGCACAAGATCCTTGCCCGACAGGAATTCTATATTCAGCATCGCCTTAAGCGCAATCTTGTCTGAGAGATTATCCATGAATTTATAGAATGATTTTTGGTTTAAGTAGTTTATGGAAGAACTCGCTAGGCGCAGACTATTTGAATGAGTCTCTGATAACTCTCTTCTGATCCTTCTTCTCGACATACGTGTATGGCACATATATCTTTTTCTTCGTCTTTGGATCAAGGCCTGTATAGTACATGCATGTCGATACGGTCATCGGTGTCGGCGTGAATATCTGCACTGTCTCTGCATTGTTCACATCCTTTATGAATTTTGCAAGTTTGTTTGCGTGTTCCATCGTCGAACCTGGGTGCGCTGTCATGAAGTAGAATGATAATTCTTTTCTCTCTCCAGGATCCTTTATCTCCGCATTTATGTCATCGAATGTCTTCATGAACTTCTTAAGGTTCCCTCGATCCTTGTTCATAAGTTTCAGGACATCATCGCATACATGCTCGGGAGCTATCCTTAATGTATGCGCCGTATGATGCATCACTATCTCTTTCAGGTATTCATCCGTGCACAGATCGAACCTTATGCCGCTTCTTACGAAGACATCCTGAATGCCTGGTATCGCACGCGTCTTATGTAATAATCCTATAATCCTCTTGTTGTCCTTGATTAATTTTTTGCAGTCGATGCATGAATCGCTGCATGCTATGCAGTCCATCCCGTACATGTTTGCTGCAGGACCTCCTAAATCGTCGATGCTTCCCTTGAAGTATGGAAGATGCGTCATCGCTTCAATCTCCCTAAGTATGGATTCTTCGCTTCGCGATATTATCTTGCTTCCCTGCGTGAGATTTAAAGAGCAGAAATTGCATTCTCCGATGCATCCGCGATGCGTCACGACGCTGAATTCGAATCCTCTTAAGTGCCTTATGGCGTCAGGTATCTCTCTTGTGAATCCCAGTTCATAATATCCGTCAAGATCCTCTGGGGTGTATTTTGGCGACTTGTACTGCAATACGTACCTGTCTATTATCTTCTGCGCCAGATTCCTCTCGTTTGAGAATCCGTTCTGCATATCGCAGAATTTCTCTTTTGAGTCTGTGACTTCGTCGAATGTAGGAAGTTCTATGAATTCATCTTCGGGATTCCCGTCAGAAACATTTGGGATATGTTTTGACATTATGCATGTGCCTGCTATTCCTGTAAGCGCTGCTCTTGTATCGATGATATTTTTTCCATTCCTGTAACTATCGTCAATCTTTTTAGCGACTTCGAGTATCTGCTTTTCGGAATTCCCGTAGCATAATATGTCCGCTCTTGAATCGCATAGTATAGGTTTTCTTAATTTATTATCCCAGTAATCATAATGCGTGAATCTTCGCAGGGTGGCTTCAGTCCCTCCAAGCACTATAACTGAATCCTTGAAATGTTTCCGTATCCAATTGCTGTATACGATAACAGCCCTGTCAGGCACATGCCCTTCAACTCCGTCATCGAATGGGTCATCAACCCTCAATCTCTTGAGCGCATTATAGTTCCGTAGCATGGAATCGATGCTTCCTGAACTCACGCCGAAGAATAGCCGAGGTTTCCCTAGTTTCAGTATATCCATATCAGAATATGGCATCTCGATTATCCCTACACTGTATCCGTTCTTCTCGAGCAGCCTCTTGAGTATTGCTGCGCCTGATAGCGGATGGTCAAAGAATGCTTCTCCCATTACGAATATGATATCATATGTCATACGTCTAGAAATTTATATCGGTTGATATAGTTTACTAAAAATGTAGAATAAAATATGGAATAAGATAACAGTCAGAAGAACTTATCTTCCGCCTCCTCCTCCACCGCCTATCCCTCCTCCTGAGAATCCTCCTCCGCCTCCCATTCCCGGAGTTCCTGTCCCTGCAGGGTTCATCATTATTATAGGCATCGCGTATATCCTGTTGTAATGGTCATATGTCTTCGCATTTATCACTTTCCACTTCTTGAATGTATCGAGGACTTTTCTTCCGACGCCGAGGGCCGTAGCGTATACGAGATATTTTTCCCATATTATCGCTCCCTGCGGAGGGGATCTCTTCATCGAATCGAGTGTTGAAAGATAATTCTTGAATCCCTGCCACTTCTGGTATTCCGGATAGTATTCCTTGTTGAATCTCATGAATAATGCAGAATATCCGCAGATGACTCCTAATGTTATCAATGTAACAAGAGCATATATTATCCAGTAATTGAACATCATCGCCATGACGAGCATCAATGGTATGAATACTGCAAACAGTATCTTGACGCCGATATTATCGTGGTATTCTTTTGCTGTCTCGCTAACTTTCTGCTGCAATGATTGCTGCTTCTTCCATAATTCCATTGTCTTTGACGGATCCTTTATTTCGCTCATGTCGAAATATCCATCCTTTGAAGTTGACAGTTCTTTTGTCTTCTTCAATAATGCGTAGAATTCTTTCTCTACATTGTCAAGCCCTGCCTGATCCTTCAATATCTTTATCCTGCTCGCCTTATTTTCAGTCTTTACATCTATTATCTTCCTGTTATAGAAGTCCATAAGCATCGTTGAATTGAAATTCTGGTCTATCACGCCAAACGGTGGAGTGAAGTATGCAGAGACTTCCCATGCCTTCCTCTCTTTAGGATACTGGCTTAATTCTTCAGGATAGTCCCCTTCTATATGCTCCTTGCCGAACTTTCTCCATATGAGAAAGCATGCCACTACAGGTATCATCAGGAACAATATCTTGAATATCCTTGAATTAGTATTTCCGAAATCAAGCCTATTGACAGCCAATATCCTGTAGTCTTCAATGTGCACAGGCTCGTATGGTATATATATTATGACATCTTCTGACGCCATATAGACCTTTTTTGAAACAAAATTTTCAGAAACGAAAAGATTCTTTCCATTGACAAGCAATGGATGGGCGTTCCTGCTGTATGCGACGAATCTTATATAGTGTCTGCCGTGAAATTCCGTGAGAGTCTTTGCATTAAGGGAATATCTTGATTGGATAGAATATTGCGTGTCTACCTTGAACCCTACATCATTCCCGAAGCCGCATCCATACTCATTGCTTTCCGTGAATTCCATATTTTTTGTGTATTCTGAATAGAACGCGCCATCATAAGTCTTGAAGTATGGCGTTCCGTCTGTGCATTTCACGTCGAGTATAACGATATTATCTGTAGACAGGTCATTTTGTATCATTATAGGAGTTCCGAAATTTCTGTACAACGTATGATATCCTTTCAATGACGGCTCATAAGCCAATGATTCATTGATCTTGTTATCGTGGATGTCTGAACTCGTTATGGTTGAACTCTCGAATGTGAATTGTGTGGCGTTAGCCTCTGTAAAATAATAGAATACTGCGCCTATGACTAAGAATAATATACACAATAAGACTATAGAATTTCTCTCCCTCATGATATGCCATTTGGGAAAGTGGTATATAAATGTTTCTTTGAAGTTTCAAGAATATTTTCTTTTACTCCTTGTTCATCTCATATCTTAATATCGCAGCTATCTTTCCTATCTCCCTTAACTGCACGCCTTCGCGCGTCTCGACTGATATTAGATATACTGTTCCACCCATCTTTTCCGCTTCGAGTGTGAATTCATCTATCGTCTCATCGTCCAAGGATTCGCTCAATAGGAGGATGTCTACTGCCCCGAACTTTATGTGCTGCATGACTTCATCCTTTCCATAGCTTGCTTTGCCTGGCTGCTTTCCCAAAGTGTCGAAGAATCTCTGCATTATCTTCTTCTCTTCATTTATCTCTTCCTCGGCGAGCAGATCATCAGATTTCTCGACAAGTTCCTGCAGCCCGAACTCTTCAGTATAGGACAAGTCCTTTATTCCTATGATCTTTTTCTTGACTTCATTCGTTATGAATGCGCCTTCAGCGAATTCGTATTTTGTGGGGCCTGGTCCTCCGATTATTATCCCCTTGAGTTCATCGCCCATGTTAAGGAACTGGTCTTTCATCATGTCGCCTATCTTCTTATAGAACGCTTTTGCTGCGAGTTCCCTGTTCTGCGCGAACCTTACTGACGATTGACCTCCTGCCTTCATCTTTCCTGGGACCATTGAATCTTCCTTCACGAGTGGTATGATTGTCTTTCCTTTCAGTATTGCGATTATTGCATCCCTCTTGTCCATGACGACAAGTCCGTATGTCGTCCTGTCTGACGCCATCTCCTTCAATGGTTCGAGTATGAATTCCTTGTCGCACCTGTACATCCTGATATTTATCGGTGATGGAGGCTCTATGGACCATACGCGATAATCCTGCGAGCCTTCTCGTTCAGCGACATTACCTGCGAATGATACCAGTCCATAAGGAGGTGTGCGTCCTACAAGTTTCAAGTGCTGCACCATCTTCTCAAGCGCAGCGATGACATTATCTCTTGTGCTCTTGCTCTTGATGTTTGTCGCTGTCCCCTGCTCCTGCTGCAACTGGTTTATTACGCCGTTGAGGTCATATCCCTGAGGCACATACACTGTGACCAGTTCAGTATGTCTTCCCTTGAAGTTCTCGAGTTCCTTCACGAAGTGCTTAAGCTTCTGACGCTGCTGCGGGGTGATCTTTCCCTTCCCTTCGTTCGGATTGATATTGTTCGCCATCTGTATCCTATGATATAGAACTATCAGGCAGTTTTTAAATGTTAAGATTATTATATGCCCATCCAGACACATAAATTTTATAAACGCCTAGCAATACCTATAGTCAATGGAACTTAAGCACACTATAGGATTATTCAATTATTCTGATGGGAAGATGGATGTGATCAGATATTTTGATGATGAGGCGTCCATAGACTTGTCAAGGAACCTTTCAGCTAATCCATGGGGCATAAGCAATCTTCTGCTTAAGGAATTGCGCTGGCCGCAATATCGCGAGAAGCTCATCCATTCTAACCTTTTGTTTGTCAAGAGAGTCATATCCGAATCCGTGAATACTGACAATCATATAATCCAGTCGATAAATGCTGTAGGCGAACTCGACAAGATATGCAATACCCTGGTCAAGAGGATACGCGAATGGTACGGATATTATTATCCTGAACTGTCGCATGATATAGCTGACAATGAGATATTCATAAAAAAGATCCTGCAGAAGTCCAAATCTGAATACATGCTCGAGCGTGAAGAGTCATATTCCATGGGTCCTGACATAAGCGAGACTGACTTGAATATGCTTCTAGGATTTGCGCGCCAGGTAGATGATTTGTATCTTCAGCGCGCGAACCTGATAAATTATATCGATAATACCATGATGGCATACTGTCCCAACATGTATACAATCACTGGAGGACTCGTAGGCGCAAAGCTTCTCGAGAAGGCCAAGTCCTTGAAGCATCTTGCATTCATGCCTTCATCGACCATACAATTATTAGGTGCTGAGAAGGCGCTCTTCAGGCACTTGCGAAATAAGAGGATAAGACCTCCAAAGCATGGATTGATACTCAGCCATTCATTCGTCATGAACGCGAAACGCTCGAACAAGGGAGCGGCCGCAAGAGCGCTCGCTGCAAAGATATCTATAGCTGCGCGCGTAGACTATTTCAAGGGAGAATTCATAGGCGATACGTTGAAAGAGGAATTGGATAAGAAGGGGAAAGGATAAAATATTTAAATGTTGTCATATTAGCAACGATTGTTGTCAAAATGAAAACATTGATCCGTGATGCATACTGGGATATTTTGGAAGTATTTTACAGGAATAATAATACTCCGACGCATCTTAGGGAAATTTCAAGGACTATACAGTTGAATGAGAGTCCATTGACAAGGCATCTAAAGGCTCTCGAGAGTGGTCACATATTGGATGCTGTGGTGGATGGGAATCTGAAGAAGTTTTGCATCAACAAGGCATATCTGCCGGAAATTTTTCCGATGTTTGATGCTGAGAGGATGAGGCGTCTGCCTTCAATTCGAAGGAATGCAATTGCTTACTATGTCAATAAGATGCAAAAAAAGCCTGTATTCATGATATTATTTGGTTCGACCGCGAAGGGAAGCTTCAGGCAGGATTCGGACATGGATGTTTTGGAGATATTCAATGAAAAGACAGACACTAGAGATGCATGCAAGTATGCTGAAGCCCAGACGGGCATCCACATAAGCGCAATGCAGATGCAATTCAAGGATTTCATCAAGGAATTGAAGCTTAAGGAAGACCATGTGGTGCAGTCTGCCTTGGAAACGGGGTTTCCAGTGTATAATCAGAAATATTTTTATGAGGCAATAAATAATGAATGAGCGCGACTTGCAGAGGCTTATGGATGACAAGTCTTTTGTAGATTCAAGAATAAAAGAATATTTGGGCAAGAACGTGATAGTTCAAATACACTCTAAAGAGGAGTTGCTTGGGCATATGGCTAAAGCAGAGCATAATCTTGAATTCATCAGCGATACAAATAGCAAGTATAATGATTGGATACTGGTCGGCTGCTATTATGCGATATATCATGCGGCATTATCCCTGATATTGATGAAAGGGATAATGCCACATTATGTCTATTGATAAAACACTTTTATGATAAGTCTTTATCGAAAGAGGATATCATCTTGGTAAACACTTTTGATTCGCAGGAAATGTTATTTTATGTGCAGTCAAAGCAGGAGCGCGAGAAGGCATCCTACTCGACAAAAATACTGTTCGACACAAAATATGTGAATAAGATTGTCATACAATCAAGGCTTTTTGTAGATAAGTCAAAAGAGATCATAAAATCTGGTGCAAGATGGACATAAAGCAATTGCCGCAAATTTTTTTCCTAAAAAAATTTAGTAAAAAGGATTTTTCTGAAAGAAAAATCGGAAAACTAACATGCCAGACATAAAACAATTCAAGCATTTTAAGGGAGTATTCGAGACCAAGGATAAAGGCAGGACTGTGCTTCTGACTAAGAATCTCGTTCCTGGAAAGATTGTCTATGGCGAATTTTTGTATTATTATACTGATGAACAGGGTGTCAAGACTGAATTCCGTGAATGGAATCCTGAACGTTCGAAACTTGGCGCTGCACTCATGAAGGAAGTCTCGCAGATAGGCATGAAAGAGAATGATTACATATTATATCTTGGATGTTCGACCGGAACGACTGTAAGCCACGTCTCTGATATTGTAGGACCAAACGGATTGGTATTCGCTCTCGATTTCGCTCCAAGAGTCTTGAGAGATATGGTATTCGTCGCAGAAGATAGAAAAAATATCGCTCCTATAATGGCTGACGCAAACAAGCCTGAATCGTATGCCCATCTGATATGCGAAGTCGATACTGTATTCATGGACATCGCGCAGAAGAATCAGGCAGAGATATTCATCAAGAACTGCAAGGCATTCCTGAAGCCTGGAGGCTTCGGACTATTGGCGCTCAAGGCACGTAGTGTTGATGTGTCTAGGAATCCTAAGGACATATTCAGGGAGATCAGGACAAAACTTGAGAAGGAACTTTCAATAGTCGATTATCGGGAGCTTGACCCGTTCGAGAGGGATCATGCATTCTTTGTCGTGAAGAAGAAATAAGATGATCATTTAGCTGGTATATATTCTGTTTCAGATATTATTTTTTCAGATGGGGCATGTATTATGTTCTTGTCTTCCACTGAAGATTTCACACTGTTTCTCCTGATATTTCCTCTATATTCCGCATCCCATAGTTCAGGGTTGCTTATCCATCTGTCAAGCGTCTCTATATGCCTTAATTTTATGTAGCCATACTTTTTTGCGTTCTCGATAAGCCTGAAATAAGGTACCGCTGTAATCACCTCACAAGGATTTTCAAGTTTGCTGCCGTCCATGTCGAATTGCTCTTTTCCTTCAAACATGTCCTTAGGCCATTTCATATTATAATTGAACAATGTAAGGCACATGTTGCAGCATGTCCTGCCATCTCTTGCATAATTTATTCCCTTCACAGTCTTCATCGCATTCTCGCCCGTAGAGATAGCTCCTTCCATAAAGAGCGTATACTTATAATGTTCATTATCTCCATCAAGCGGTACTGCTTTGCCATTGACTCTTCTTGATGTTCCTTCTGGCAAGGATATTATATAGAAAGGTTTTTTGTAGGTTCCTGCGAGCATTCTCGCAAGAGATATCCCTACGCTTGATACTCCAGCAAACGATTGCGAAGCATATGAGGGGATATCGTGCGCAATGACATCGATAAGAAGTTCTTCGACGCATTCCCTGCTATATTTATCTCCTAATAGAAGATTTATATCAGTATTTATGGGACGCTCATATTGATCCACGGGTGAGTCTTTGAGATTGAACCTTATAGCTCCTGTCTTCAGGCACTGCTCTATGACAATGTCAATAAGATCTACCCTCTCCGCAGACATCTTCCTTGAATCATTCATTGTATTGGAAACGATATTAAAAAGAAAAAATATTAATACTTTACAATTTGCTTGTAAGCTCTATCGCTGCCTGTCTCTTGTCCTTAGCAGCATATATTCCTCTGCCTACTATTCCATGGAACCTGTCGCCTGCAACCTTGGCAGCATCAGATAAACTTCCGCCTTGTGCTACAAATCCTGGGGAATAGAATATCGGAGAGACACCTTCTGCCATTATCAAGTCCTTCACTTGCTGTATGACTTCAGGCTTGTTTCCAGGGACTACAAAGTCTGTGACTCCTGCTCTTGCACCTATTCTATACATCTCAAGTGCTCCTTCATCTGTTATGAATCCACCCTCGCTTACTGCATATGCTGCATGTGTCATCCTTCCACCGACTATGACTTTCAAGTCATTGTCTAATGCGTGATATATCCATGCCCTCTCAGTTTCAGGTCCTGCCTGCGGGAATAATATTATTGTATCTATGCCGCTCTTCTTGCATACTTTGGCGAAATCTTTTCCTGTATCAGGAATATCTGTTCCAGCCTTTTGATGGTCATATATAAGTGCCTTATCGGTATATTTTCTTGCGATTTCTACAACCTTAGGCAATCCATATGTAAGCCCTAATGTGAATCCTACTTTGTATCCTCCAATCTTCTCGATGTCTGCTGTGTTCTTTATTATGTCCTCGAATTCTTCTATAGTTGATACGTCACATGCAGGTATTACGCTTCGATCTATCTTTATTATTTTCTGTTCAAGCTTGCTCATTGTGGATCTTGCCTCCTTGGTTCCATATACTCTTAGATATGTTGCTATCCTCTCAACATCCTTCTGGTTGAAATTCTTCTTGGTCTTCAGATGATTATATATCTCTGTAGCATTTACTATTGATATTACTGGGATTCCTGTTTTTGAAGTTAATTCTTCAATTGCGCTCACTCCATTAATTCCTACTTCCTGCCTGTCGACAGCTACGACTACTGCAGTATAATTCAGATTATCTGCTATTGTGTTAAGCAAATCTATAGTCTGATACTTTGTATCTCCACTAGTAATTACGTCGTCTAGAATCATTATTTTTGATCCATTAGGGATTGATTTTCCGACAAGCATTGATTTCTGCAGATCATTCTTGTTAGTTACTTCTCCATGGTCTTTTGGTTCTTTCCTGTCAAACACAAATTCTATATTCTGGCCCTTTTCCGCAAGTGCCATTGCAGTCGTGATTGCAAGGGATATCCCCTTATATGCAGGACCGAACAATCTGTCCACTTCCTTTCCAGAATTTTGTATTGTTGAGGCGTAAGCCTGTCCAAGCATAGCGACACTATTTCCATCGCTAAAATCTCCTACATTGATGAAGTAAGGTGAAAGTCTCTTGCTTTTTAGATTAAAATCCGAACCTATCTTCAAAGAATTTATGTCTAATAATCCATCTATAAAATTTTCTTTATGTTGTTCCATAAAAATCCCCTATGATATTATAAGCTATAGACCTGCTGAACGCCGACTCTTTTATATATTTTACCATTTTCAAGTTTTAACACCGAAGATTAGTCAACGCTTTTAGTTATAGAGCAAAGAGCATCTGTTCGCTCAATCGATTAGTTATTGATTGGATTGACATCTCCGTAAGAGACAACCCTCTGTCAATATGCATTATTATATTTGTTTAGCTGCTAGCGAGCCTTCGAGTGTAGATTGTTTCTACAATTAACTCGGATTAACATTCGAATAAAGAATCTATGCGAGCCTGCTAAACAAATATGTATTATTTAATTATATTCGCTCACAAAGAAATCCTATGTATTGGATTTCTTGTGCAAGAAATATTCTAATATTTCTTTGCACCTTATGATGCTCGATGCCCTAATAATTATGGCGTTGACTAGACTCTCCCAAAACATTTTTAAAAGCGTATCATTATATCCGTGTATTATGGTCAAACTCTATAATACTTTGAATCGCAAGAAGGAGGAATTCATTCCGATCAAGGAAGGTCATGTCGGCATGTATACATGCGGTCCTACGGTATATTGGTTCCCTCACGTCGGCAATTTCCGCGCGTACATCTTTGAGGATGTCCTGAAGAGGATGTTCTTGTATAATGATTTCAAGGTAAAGCATGTGATGAATATCACTGATGTAGGCCACTTGACTGGCGACACTGATGCTGGCGAGGATAAGATGCTCGTAGGCGCGAGGCGCGAGGGTAAGACAGTCTGGGAAGTCGCCAAATTCTATGAAGAGGCATTCTTTGTCGATGCGAAAAAGCTTAATATAATCCCTCCGGATATAGTCTGCAGGGCGACTGACCATATCAAGGACATGATTAAACTCGTGCAGCAGCTCGAGAAGAATAATATGACCTATATCGCGAACGGCAATGTATATTATGATATCAGCAAGTTCAAGTCTTATGGGAAGCTTGCGAGACTCAAGCTTGATGATTTGAAGGCAGGTGTCAAGATAGCCATCGATGAGCATAAGCGCAATCCTCACGATTTCGTCTTATGGTTTACGAGAAGCAAGTTCCATGATCAGGAGATGAAGTGGCCAAGCCCTTGGGGTATAGGATATCCTGGATGGCATATAGAATGCTCTGCCATGAGCATGAAATATCTTGGCGAACATTTCGATATACACTGCGGGGGCATGGACTTGATTCCTGTCCATCATACCAATGAGATTGCGCAGTCTGAAGGCGTGACTGGCCATAAGTGGGTAAATTATTGGATGCACAATGAATTCTTGATAGTCGGCAAGGAGAAGATGTCTAAGAGCAAGGGCGAGATAATGACCATCTCGAACCTTGAAAAGCATGGATACTGCGCGAAGGATTACAGGTATCTCTGCCTGAATACGCATTATAAGGTCCCATTAGCATTCTCACTGGAAGCCATGACTTCCGCAAAGAACTCATTCGAGACTCTGAGAGAAAAAGTCCTCGATTTCAGGAAATCAGACAAGGAGATAGTGCATTCAGGGATACTTGACAAGCATAGGGCAGATTTCATCGATGCCATAAATGATGACCTGAACACTCCGAAAGCCTTGGCCATAATGTGGACTGTCGTCAAGGACAAGGAATTGAATGACAGGGAGAAATATCTTATGCTCCTGGACTTTGACAAGGTTCTTGGACTCGATCTAGAGAATCTGCAGCATCAGGATGTCATAGTCCCTGAAGAGGTCATGAGCGTCGTTCGTGAGCGCGAGAGGGCTAGAAGGAACAAGGATTTCAAGAAGTCAGACCAGTTGCGCGACGTCATAAAGATGATGGGATTCACAGTCGACGATACTGCGGACGGGCCGAAGTTGAAGAGAGTATAGTATTTCTTTAGATAGGATTTTTTCTTAGACATTTTTCCTATAATTTTATAAATACTTTGTCCTTTATGCATATCGATGGTGGGCAATCGTGTGATTAAGAAGGTCAAGGTTAAAGGTTCTAAAAAAAAGAGTCTTGATTCTGGAAAGGCCCGATCGAAGAAGTTGCGTTCAGCAGTCCTGTTCTCAGGCGGAAAGGATTCCGGTCTTGCTCTTGATTACTCTCTAAAATATACGGATGTCAAATGCCTCATAATAATCGAATCGAAGAATCCTGAAAGCTATATGTTCCATACGCCGAACATCCGCTGGGCGAAGGTTCAGGCGAAAGCTGCAGGCATCCCTTGCATAGTACATTCGACGAAAGGAAATAAGGAAGAGGAATTGAAGGACCTGAAATCAGCGATAAAGAATGCAAAAATAAAATACGAAGTGCAATCAATTGTCACAGGAGCCATCGAATCAGTATATCAGGCTTCGCGCGTGCAGACGATAACCAATGAACTTGGGATGGAATGCTTCAATCCATTGTGGCAGAAGGATCAGTTGGAAATTCTGGATGAACTGATAAAAAAGAAGTTTGAAGTCATCATCGGCGGGATTGCAGGAGAAGGCTTTGATAAGAGCTGGCTTGGAAGGACACTTGATGAGAAGATGATCCATGAATTGATGGAACTGAACAAAAAATATGGCATAAATCCTGCATTCGAGGGTGGAGAAGCAGAATCTATGGTACTCAACGCTCCATTCTTCAAGAAGAGACTGATGGTAAAGAAAGCTAAGAGCATAATGACTGGAGAAAACTCAGGCTATTATGACATTGAGGAGTTGGACTTGGTATAATCTACAACTGATTCTAATGTTTGTGCTTAAAAAATAGAAACCTTTATATATAATAATGCTTTACATTTCTTTAATTACCTAAATGGTGAAAAATGGTGAAGAAATGAATACTGAACTTGACAAAGTCAAATCAACGATCACTATCTCACTAGGGCTTAAGAATCGCTTGAGAGATATCAAGGGCAGCGCGAGCTATGAAGAATATATATCTCAAATGTTAAGGATGAGAAATGAAATAGCTCACAGTGGAAATTATATCGAATTGCAGAAATTCGAGCGAAGGGAAATAGTCTATTCTTTTGAAGATTACAAAGTGATCTTTTCATGCAATAAATATAATCGATCCCTGAATTTCGTTTTTGATATTCAAATAAATAATATCCGACAAGGGGGAAAAAAGATTCTTGATTTAAAGTATAATGATGTACAGTCAGGATATAGGCTATATTTCGAATTGTTGGCATTAGCAATCCAAAACGAGATCGAGCCATTATTCAAGCATAAAGGCAGATTTGAGGATTACTATTCATGGCAAAAAGAGTTTGAACGTCTAGGGCTTTCCGCAAAAGCATTTGATAATGATGTTATGGAAAGATTGAATGATTTCAAAAGCGGAGTGCATTACAGATGATAGATATATCGACTCTTGAGCAGTACTTCCCTAAAATAAATACTTCCCTTGTTTTTGGTAAGTATTCATTCACAATTTCATTCAGGCAGGATAAAGATATATTCCTTATTAACCTGCAAATAAGGCAGCAGGATACTAAGGAAGAGCACTTGATTAAATTCAGGTTCGGAATAGGCAAGGATAAGCATCAGGAAAAAGCGATACACGAGGCAGATAAGCCGCACTTTGAGATTGATATCTATAAAAGAGAAGAAACAGTCTCTTCAGTGACGGTATATTTTACTTTTAACAATTCTGACGATAAATTGTTGGATTATGCAAAAGGCACTCTGGTCCTGATTGACAAGATCGTTAAACAGTTTATCGCGCATCAAAAACTGGACAAATCAATCATCAACAAAATAGTATATGATGAAGCGATTTTGGATGAACTTTCAGAATTTGAACCTATGCTTATAGAAGCATTATATGAATGTTATAAACACAGCGATTTGGTTGTAAGAGATGGGGACAATGCCATAATCATTAAGACACCGCACAATTTCAAGAAATATCTAGGCATCAAGGATTTGAATCCGTTGTTTTTGCCTCTTCTGGATAAAATAGAGAAGAAGAGATAAAAGAGATAATAAGGCTATGAGGTTGAACCTATCATGAATGCGTTTGGAAACTTTGGAAAGGGCAATCTGAAGAAGATTTTGATAATATCAGCGATATTTCTCGTCCTTGTCATAGCTTTTGTGTTATTGAAGATAAATTTTCTTATAGGCGAACAGCTCCGTATGACCATAAGTCCTGAATATTCCGAAGTTCGGATTGTAAGTCCTGGCAATGTCTCGTTCAAGGTGGATGTGAAGATATATAATAAGTTCGTCTGCGATGTATCATGCGATTTCTCTTTTACAGACCTTTCAGGAAATATCATCCTGGATAATGGCACGTTCACCTCGAAGGTCTTCAAGGACAAGGGTTATTTTGCCAATATAAATCTTTCAGAGCATGGATATGGCACTAAATTGTATCTTTACAGGATCCAGTGCGCGAATATAGGAAGCGCTGTCTGCATCTCGAACGGAGAGTCCTTGGTGCGCAAGTCCTTGATGGTCGTATCTTACGAGCCTTCAAGCGAGCAGCTTGCGGCATTGTTCTCTTCAAGGGAGAGCTATTCTTTCATCTCGCGAAATCTTGCGAATTCCTCGATGATACTGAAGGATGCGCAAAATATGATGCAGAATATCAGCATGTCAAATGCTGGCGCATCATCTGTCGGAATATCTTTAGACACTGGCAGGTATGATTCCCTGAAGTCTGAATATGATTCCTTGGATTCAGGGTTGCATAATGTATTGTCATTATGGGATTCTGATGATTTCGTTTCCGTTCAATCATATATCTCGAAGAATAATCTGAGTCTAAGATCATCTGTACTTCCGCTATCAGCCCTATCATACATTTCATACATCAATGATACTATAACTGAACATAATATTCTTGTCTCTACATTCTCTTCAGTTTATGATTCTGTCTCGAATTACGCTTCCACATTGTCCTATATCCCTGACATGTCATATAATAGTTATGTAGGGAGCGATTATGTCAGCGACTCTTCAAGAAAGATGGCATCTTCATCCTTGAAGGACTGGAATGCTGCTATAGGAACATTCAATAAAGGGAACTATACAAAAAATGCCGTCTATAATGATATATATAGTCTGCAAAGGTCCACAAATAGCCTGAATATCCAGCTTATCAACGCCACGATGAAGAAGTTGTCTGATGATTATCCTTCATTATATGTATATTCAAATATCTTGTGCAGACTATATTCCTATTCTTCATCTGCATCATCCTCGGGTCCGTCTCCGTCGAATGCTTCAGGAAATATTTCAGGGAACTCTTCCAATCAAAATAACCAGAATGCCCAAAGCGGCCTTGACGTCAAGGCTTACCTGTGCAATAACGAATATGGCCTGAATATAAGTTCGATGTCTGATACTTCATTCAAGCTTTCAAACATCTGCGACAGGTCTTCAGTGATACTCAGCCATCTTGGCGTGCTGAACACTTCCGAGAATGATTCGATGGAATTATTGCTTCTGCAGTACAAGCTGTTGATAGATTATGGATCGCTCAATGGCATAAATCCTCGTGCTGAAGCCTACATGAAAAACGTAAGCGATATGCTCTCAAGCAAGTATAACATCTCAGGCTATGATCCTATAGTAGCTGCAGCGATACTTTCAGGATATGATTTCAATTATTCCATTGTATCCATGGGTGGGAAGGATCCTATGATAGGGCATATAAGGGATATAATCCATATATGCAGCATTTCAGGGATTTCTTCAGGTAATATTAATTCATCCTCGAGTGCTGTCAATTCATCTTCAAATTCATCTTCAGGTCCCTCAAATTCTTCTGACCTCTCTTTCCCTCAAGCTATCAAGATTACAGTCAAGCGATATGTTATGCCAGCGAGCAGTTATAACACTTCAATGATTCCTGCATATCCTATAATCCCTCCCGAAGTATCTGATACTTGCTGCATATATGATAGATGCCAGTCGTGCAACAAGTCAACATCCCGCAATCCATTGATACTGCTGCATGGACACTCTTTTGATGTCGGCAGCGACGCATACAGGTCTGTCGAGATATTCGATGCATTCGAGGATAAACTTGCAAGGGACGGACTGTATTATCCTACAGGGATGCTCATCTACAATTCAAATTCTACAAGAGGGATACTAGGGAAGTTTGATGTCCCGATAGTAAGCAAGCCTACATATTATATCGAGACATATAATGACCTTTTAGGGCTCACTGTAAGCGAATCCAAGACGAGCAACATAGATACATACGTATTGCGCCTGAAGGAATCCATAGATTATACGCGATACATAACAGGAAAGGACAAGGTCGATATAGTCACGCATTCAATGGGAGGCCTCGTCGTCCGAAGATACATGCAGGTATTCGGCACAGATAGCCTGGGCACGGTGATATTGATAGCATCGCCTAATGGAGGGATAAGTTCCACAACCTATAACCTGTGCAAGATATTCGGCTCATCCAATGAATGCGATGACATGAACAGTGATGGGCTATTCATAAAGAAACTTAATGACCTGTCGGACCAGCCGAATATGGACCATGTATATCTCGTCATAGGCAAAGGATGCTCCACTTCAGGCGTTGACGGCGACGGTGTAATCACGGCGGAAAGTTCTTTAATGAATTCAGTCTCAAAGAGCCACATACTCTATGTCGACGGGAACTGCACGGGCACGAACTATCTTCATAATAATATGCTCAACATATATGATTATCCTCAAGTGTATGATTTCGTGAAATCGAAGCTTGAAGCGAAGTGAACATAAAAGAATACGAAAATAAAAGAGTTTGACATGATACTTTTGATCAACATCTGCAAGGAAGAGATGCACTATCTGGAATTCGTGAAGCCTATAGAGGATATATTGTCGAAATCTGAGGCGTCATTCGAAACGAAACATTTCCTTGATGTGAAGAAGTCTGACTTGGAATCATGCCACAGGATAATAATTGCAGGCACGTCACTTAAGGATTTCGAATATACAAAACATCTTTCAAAGTTCAATTTTCTTAAGTCATTTAATAAGCCTGTGCTTGCCATATGCGGTGGGATGCAGATATTGTGCATGGCGCATGGGTGCAAACTTTCGAATGGGCAGGAGATAGGGCTTAAGAGGATAAATTTCAATGCGGAATATCTTGGGGTCAATGGACAAAGGGATGTCTACTGTCTCCATAATATGGTATTGAAGGATGATGATGCTCTTAAAAGATCATTTCGCATATTCTCAAAGACTGAGTATGTGCAGGCAGTCATGCACAAGCATAAGCCTAAACAGTATGGAGTGCTGTTCCATCCTGAAGTGCGCAACAAGGATTTGATAGTAAACTTTTTATATATCTGAGTCTAATTTTGATTCTAATAAGGTCTAAAGGGGTTCGGGTTCTGGATGGTGAGTAATAATTCAGGGAAGATACAGTTTTCAGTAGTCCTGTCACTAGTCATATTATTCCTGATATCATTATCTTTATTCTTTATATATTCTTCTTATGCTGATGCAAGACCAGTGGATGGTTCAGATGTAAAGTCCATGGATGTAAAGTCCATTGCATCTCATGGCACTATTGAGAGTCCTTCAAGGTATTTTAGGAATGTGAGCGACAAGATAGATTCTGAAGGTTCTGCGGATGTCATAATAATTCTTGAGGATTCTTCGTCAAATTCACTATCAGATCCATCGTCAGCAGGGATACAGGCTCTAAATAAAAGTGAGAACAGTAGGAAGGCAGTGAAGGATGACTTGAAGATATCTTCTGTTTCTGGATTCTCTGAAGATCGGAAGCTTGGGATAATAAACGGCTATTCTGGAAGGCTGACGAAGAAAGGGCTTGAGAACTTGAAGAATAGCGGCCTCAAATTCAGGGTGTATGAAGATAGGATGATGTATATACAGGACGATGTTCCTGCCGGCATAATCAATTCTTCTGATTCGAATTTTTCCGGCATGAACATTTCTGTTGATTCTGCCCTAAATGTTTCTGTCATCAATGTCTCTGATATCAATGATTCTGCCCTAAATGTTTCTGTCATCAATGTCTCTGATATTAGTGAGGATACAAATATCCCAGCGTCAGATATACAGCCGACAGTGCAATCATCGCTTGCCATCGCCACATCTTCAGTCAATGCGAACTATTCATGGAACGTCCTGAATATTACAGGTTCGGGAGTCAAGGTCGCGTTGATAGATACGGGGATAGATTATACTCATCCTGACCTAGGAAATTGTTCTACTGCAACATTTCTTGCAGGGAATTGCGCCAAAATAGTCGGCGGATATGATTTCTACAATAATGATAATGATCCTATGGATGATCATGTATACGGCCACGGGACGCATGTTGCAGGAATACTCGGGGCGAATGGCGCCATAGTAGGAGTCGCTCCGAACGCTTCGATATATGCCCTCAAGGCGTGCAGCAGTTCAGGTTCGTGCCCTACATCTGATGTCATTGCGGCGATGGATTGGGCAAAGGACCATTCCATAAAAGTCATAGGATTATCTTTAGGGATATATGCCTCTTATGATGATAATGGCAACGACGGGAAAGATCCATTCTCCATAGCAGTAGATGATATCGTCGATGATGGGATAGTCGTCGTGATAAGCGCAGGCAACAATGGTCCTGGCGCTTCGACCATAACCACTCCAGGATCTTCGGAGAAGGCTGTGACTGTAGGGGCAGTGGATGACAAGAATGATTATGATATAACTGATGATTCTATGTGGCTTGAGAGCAGCCGCGGCCCTGGGGCTTTCGGAAGGCTCGATCCTGAGATGTCAGCTCCAGGATATCAGATCCAGTCGACGACAAGAGGGAATGCATATATGGAATTGACAGGCACGAGCATGGCATCGCCCTTTGTTAGCGGAGCTGCAACTCTTCTCTTGAGCGCGTATCCCTCGTTGAATCCATTGCAGATAAGGGCTATACTTATGCAGTCTACGGATTCTATATCAGGAAAACTTTTCGAGAGAGGGACTGGAGAACTTGACATCCGCCGTGCGCTCACAGGAAAAGTGTATGCATTGGTCAATCATACTGACATGTACGGACATAATGTCGTGGATGATAGGTGGGAATTTATCGTGACTCCATACACGACAAGCTATGCCAATATGACTATATTCAACAATAATGATTACAATGTCACATTCACGTCAATCATCGAGTCTTTGGATAATATGGATAATTCCATCACACTCAACATCTCGCAGCTAGGGATGCTTTCTAATGTGACGATCGCGAACAATTCCAATTATACCTTCAACATGAATTTCACGCTCGCAAATTTCAGCAGCATATATGCAGCGACTTACGGAGGGGTTATATTCCTTAACGGCACAGGCAATAATGGCACATCAAACATCTCAAAGACATTAAGGATACCTCTCGTGATAACCGTTCCAATGATGAATTATGCGAACATAAACAGGACTCTTGATACTGATTCCTCTGATCCTTCTTACACGAATACAGACCCTTCGCATGAAGACGTGTATTTCTATGCATATTACAACAATAATTCAAGGGATGTGCATGCTACGATAAATTGGCCTCTGGCATCTGACTGGCTCAGCCTGTATCTCTACAATTCGACAGGCGACTTCGACATGTCATCGAAAGGTTCGGGAACAAATACGCAGTCTGTATATACAGCAAAATCAGATTCTTTCAAGTGGATAAGGATTGACGGCTACGATTTCAACACATTAGTCACTTTCAGCATGAATGTCTCTGAACTGGGCAATCATGCGCCTTCCATAACATCCATAACTGACGTCTATGGTTCATCCAATGGTTCGTTCGGCAACGGCTCATCCAACACTTCTGTAAGCCTGCTGTTCTATCGTCCGAATGATGTCACGATAAACATCTCATACAATGATTATGACAATGATTCAGTCATCATAACGCTCAATGATTCAAGATACCAGCTCATGAATTCTTCAAGCAATATTTCCAGCGACGGACGCAACGGTTATGCATTGTTCAAAAGGATATATAATTCGAGCATGCCTGATACTGACCAAGTCCTTGCGACGATTATAGACCCATACTCCGGAACGACCATTCAATCAATAAATATACTCATGCATACATCAATAGATATATTATCATATTATCCTTTGAACATCACGACAAGCGGCGCAGTATTCATGAAGACGAACAGTACACTGAATTTCACTGTAGATGCCGTTGATCTTGGGAACAGATCATTGTATTATTATTGGAGCATAAACGGCACATTGAATTCCACGACGAAGAACATGACATTCAGCGCAGTCAACCGTTCAACAGGACTTTATGGCATCTTCCTTCTCATATCTAATAATGCCTCGGGCAATTCCACTAATGAATCATTATCATGGAATGTATATATTGATGGTGCGGCGCCTGTTATAAATATCCAGAACCCTGCCGCATCATCAATACAGAACCGTTCAAGAATTTCAGTAAATTATACTGTGAATGATTCCCTTTCAGGCGCCAGCAGCTGTTGGTACACTTTGTTTAATGTATCCAATGCATCATCTAATGCGTCGAATGATGTCTTGATAGGCAATACGACGCTGAATTCGTGCAGCGCAATCAATAATAATTTCACCATGGATATACCTGACGGCAACTATACTTTAAGGATATATTCTAACGATACCGTAGGGAACAGCGCATATGCGGATTCAGTATTTATCGCCAATGATTCCACTCCTCCGATAATGAGCGCAGCATCCCCTTCAGGAGATTTGGGCGCAACGACAGGCGTGAGCCTGTCAGTATCTACAGACGAGAATGCTGTATGCAGGTACAGCGCTTCAGACATATCCTATGATTCCATGAGCCTTTCGTTCGACGATTATGGAAATTATTCAACAGAGCATACTGCAGGTTTTGGCGTGAATTCAGGGAATGCATATACATTGTATGTCAGATGTTCTGACATGTCAAATAATTCAGATAATGAATCGACGCCTATAGCATTCAGGATAGCTGTTCCTTCAGGGGGAAGTTCTGGAGGTGGCGGCTCAGGCGGTGGAGGTTCTGGTGGAGGAGGGAGTGGTGGCGGTGGCGGTGCTATCATCGAGGATCCGAACGTCGTGACGCAGACTTTAGAGAACATCACTTCAGGGAGCACTGAGGTCGACATATCAAAGGAGAACATCTCGATAAGCAAGGTGACCATAGATGTCAACGACACTTTCTATGGTGTAAGGATAATAGTCACAAGATTGAACAGTTCAGACGTCACTTATGACGATGGGTTGGTGTATGGATATCTGCAGATAGATTATGATAACATAGATCCTGCGTCGCTTAAGGGTGCAAAGATATCTTTTGATGTGTTGAAAGAGTGGCTTGAGAACAGCAATCTTTCGATGAATGGTGTAGAACTCGTAAGGTATGATTCAGTATACGGCTGGAAAGTCTTGTCGACGGAATTATTGACACAGGATTATGGGAAGGTATATTATGAAGCATACAGCGACCAGTTAGGACTGTTTGCGATAGCGCACAGGAACCTGACGGAGTACACAGAAGGTCCTTTTGTAAAGATAGAAGAGAAGAACATCACGGACATACCGAAGGTGAATTCGGAAAATTCCTTGAACACGACCGCCGCAGCTTCAGGATTAAGAGGGTTTATGGATGAAGCTATCGCTGCAATAAACAGTGCAGAAGCGCCTCAGTGGTTATTGATAATAATATTCAGCCTGTTCATGGTGGTCGTCATCATAGCTCTTGCTACAAGACAGAAATCCATAAGCAAGTATGGTCCGGAATTGATAAAGGAGGCGAATAAGGAATTCGTTGGAACAAAAGAGTTCAATAAGATAGATAATTTATCATTGAAACAGGAAGCGAACATACTGTTCAGGGCTGTGGAAGAAAAGCCGAAGATCGACACTACACGGATGATATACAGGCACAATCCTGAACTCATAAGCAGGCAGCAGCAGATGAATGCAAGGGCTGCCATGGAATCTGCAAACAGGAGAAGATACATGAATGCCTCGATGAAGAATCTAGGTGTGTATAAGAGGAAATAAACCTGACAAGAAAATCCCTTACTAAAATATCTCTGTCAACAATTGTGGAAATTAACTTTTTTGAGAGACACAGATTGAAAAATATCTTATTCATAATATTCTAGACAATAATTGTCTTTGTTCTCATTCTGTAGTTTATTCTAAAATGTAACTATTTTAAGAAACCAGCTATATTATTCATAAAGTATTAAAAGAACACTGCTTATCCTACTAGTGTGACTCATCATAATCAAACTAACCGTGGATTTTCTAGTCGTTTTATACTGGTATTGTTATTGATAACTATCGCAGGTGTATTGAGTGTCTCTATGACTATTGCGGATTCTAATCTTAGCTTCAACAACACAAGTGATAATATTGGCAATAGTACTGAACCATTTGTCGATCCTGAAATATGGTCTCAACTTGAAAACAAAAGTGAAGTAAAAATTATAGTATATGTTAAAGACAATACAGGTATTATTATGACTCCTATCAGTGATGCTGCATCACAAGAGAGGTTGGCTGAAAGAACGGCTATATTGTCTCGAGAGACTGATGCTGTGTTGTCTCAATTGTCTCCTGATGAATTTAATCTCACAGACAGGTTTATGATGAGTGGGCGAGGATTTTATGGCTATGCTACTCGGGAAGCTGTCAATAAGATAATCAATATGTCTGATGTGTACCAAATCTGGTTTGATGGTGTCTCTTACGCTACGGATGCGACTGCAGTTTTTCCTCCTGGCATGAATCTTAGTATCAATGATACAAGCAATAATACAGATTTTCAGTCAACAATATCAAACAATATATCTAACATTTCACTTGATAATGACAATTCTGTTGGTGCTCTTAATGCAACTGTTGATATAGCTCCTGCTCCTAAAGAAAAAGGCAAAAGTTCATGGTTCTCTCGTATAATTGAATTCTTTAAATCTCTTTTCTAAATAACTAGAATTCACTGTTTGGAACTATCTACTACATGAATGTAGAGGCTACACAAAATTTTAGGAGTTTCTTATACTAGCGAATTTTAAAAACTTTTTGTACTGAACCTATTAACTTCTATCGAAATTTTCAATAAGACTGATGTGCAACAAAGATAGGTTTTATATATCTAAATACTTGGTATATTTATGTATCTACCTGATGTTTATACATAGATTTAAGTATGACCCGTACTATTAGTTACAAGATATAATTATAATATTATATATTTCACAGGCGAGTGTATAAATGGGAAAATATCTATCAGGCATAAGAAAAATCTTAATTGTGTTGATATTTGTTAGTATGCTTGTAACGTCTTTAGTACAGTCAGAGTCTATAGTTACAAGAGAAACATCAGGTTCATCTGGTGGAGAAATAAATTCTAGCATGCCTTTTGTATTAGAACCCGCAGAAAATATATCTGCTTCTATTATTGTACCTCAAGATGTAATTATGCCTGTTGTATCTCCAATAAATACATCGATAATTCCTGATGATATAATGCTTCCTGCAAAACAAAAATTTTTAGATCCTAACGTACTTGATGCATTCAACAATAATGCAACTGAAGTCGAAGTCATTGTGTACATATTTGATGATACAAATATTACTATTTCCAGAAGAGACTTGCCTGAAAAATATCGTATTCTTCTTCAAGAAAGAACTGATAAATTAAAAAGAAAGACGCAAGCGCTTTTTTCTAGAATACAGACCAAAGACCTTGAAGTGCATGGAATGTTCATATCTGGAAAAGGATTTTATGGAAATGTCACACTTCAATTATATAACCAGCTTGCAAGGGATTCGGATGTGCAATCGATTTACTTGGATGGCGTGTCTCATATAAGTCTTGCGGAAAGCCGACCTTTAATTAACGCTGATGCAGTTGAAAATTTAGGTCTCAATGGGTCGGGCGAGTCTGCATGTGTCGTTGATACAGGAATTGACTATAGGCATCACTATTTAGGAGATGGGTGCTTTGATACGCCCGGATGCAAAGTTCGTGCAGGCTATAATTATATATACGGCAATAGTGATCCATTGGATGACAATGGTCACGGAACGCATGTTGCAGGAATCATTGCTTCTGAAAGCCCAGTATATCGAGGAATTGCGCCTGGAGCTAGTTTGATTGCAATGAAAGCATGCGATATTAATGGCGATTGTAATGAGGGTGCAATTGCCAACTCCCTTGACTTTTGTGCTTTTGCAAGAGATTTATACAACATTAGCGTTGTAAGCCTAAGTTTTGCGAGTAACACTATATATAATAAGAATTGTACAGGATATGCAGATACCGCGCTTGCCGACTTATATAATGCCGGTATTCCTGTGGTTGCAGCCTCAGGCAATGGTGGAAGCACAAGCGGGATAGGTTATCCTGCCTGTGCTGTACATGTAATTTCTGTAGGTGCCACATATGATGCAAATTTGGGTAGACAACCGCCATCACCATTTGTTTATAATGGATCATTTTGTTATGATAACAACACTAGAGCTGACAATATTACATGCTTTACTAATAGGAAACCAGGCGTTCTAGATTTGCTTGCTCCGGGTTGTCAGGTGACATCTACTAAATTAAACGGAGCGTACATTACGGAGTGCGGTACATCACAGGCAGCTCCGATGGTAGCTGGAACGATTTTGTTGATGAGAGAATTGAATAAATCGCTTTCGCCTGAACAATTAAAGACTATAATGCAAAATACTGGAAAGACAATCGGTGCATATAAGCGTGTTGATACTCTTGCCGCAATAAAGGCAATAAAAGATAGCGATAGCGACGGATACAACGCCACATCCTATGGTGGCAATGATTGTAATGATAATGATGCATCTGTACATCCTGGGGCGACTGAGATTTGTGATGGTAAAGATAATAATTGCGATGGAACAGTTGATGAAGGATGCTCTCAATCACCTTCCTGCTCTCAATCAGGTTATGCCTCCTGCTTATCAAGTACTTATGGTGATAGTACTGTGAGTTTTGCGTTCAACTACTATTCAAATAATAATATTCGTTGGGGATTTGTCAATGGCTCAAATATGGCATACACTATAGGAAATTATAGTATAGGATGGAGTGCCGGAAGTGCCAAGTATATGTATTACAACATTGCTAATCCCCATACTAGCTGTAGTAGAGGAGGATGTACGGGAGGAACACTACTTTCATCTGTAGGCACTCTTGTATCTACTACGTCTCCAGCAATAGCGTCAATAAGCACGCTTGTTGCATATCAAGATACAGCGAACTCTTGGAGTGCTGTGTGGGAAAATCCCTATTCTCCGTATTTTTATGATAATACTACACATATAACTTATCCAGTATATGTGCTCAATTGTTTTCAAGATTCTGACTGTAATAGTGGAAATTACTGTAATAAAACTGGAATATGGTCTACTTGGTCTTGTGTTTCAAAGAGTACGTTAGGACAATCATGTTCTAAAAATATTGACTGCCAATCAAATTTATGTGATAGCGACGGGGTCGGATTGGCAGATGATAATTGGTGTATAAACGGAAGCAGTGCTCCATTCGACAGTCAGGAGAATAACTTCTGCGAATATTCAACTGGATCAGGCATTGTCGATTGTGATGAAAGACATCCCAGTGATTCATTAAGCAAGTGCACGATTGTTTCTTATTATCAAGTGTCATGCAGTGCAAATTGTACTTATCAAAATATAGCTAACACATTTGATTGCAATGATGCAGGATGTTCATGTGTACAGCCTCTATGTCAGGGACTTACAACTGCAAGTAATATCACTACTTGTTCATCTGACCAGCCTTATTTTGCCGACAAATGTTCATCAACAGCATCAGGTATCGACAGAGGAGATGCTATTTGTAGAAGTAGCACCTTTGCTACTGGCTGCACTGCAGATACACAGTGTAATGGTGTAGTTGCAGGAACAGGAAGTTGTTCTCCAACTTGTACATATGCAGGAGCCAACGCATCAATTAGTATTTCTTTACTTCAGCCAATAATAAATACGAACGTATTAAGCAATTCTTATTTCAACGTTACTACGCAAATATGTTGTCGTACAGCGAATTGCGGCACAGTCCAGGCAAGCTTAGACCCTATTGCGGAGACGCCTGTTAATGTGCCTATCGAGGCTATTAATACAGATGAATATTCCTATACTTCAGAAAAGCATTGTAAAGATGGAGTGTGTACTACAATTTATTACGCATTCCCGCATTTCGGATATGAAGATAATACGTGGAAACCACTTGAAAAATTAAGAAGCTTTAGAAACACAACATCAATTGAATGTCAAGTCGAAAGCGATGGAATACATTTAGTTGAATGTGTTGACTATAATTATACTAGTAGAAGACTTCGAATTCATGTACTAAACAATTCTTACACTAATGTCTTAATCCCGATAAGAACAGTTCCCAAAGGAATCATCAATAATTTGTCACACAATCAATCAAGCATAATTAAATATATCAAAATAAACAAGACTACTGATGTGGTCGATCAATGGTTTAAAACAGGATTCCATGAAGAAGTACATGTTGGCGAAAACTCTACAATTATAACATATGTGCCTATTAATGCATCTTTCTTTGGAGCATGGAATGCAACAAGCGGCAGATTAACATTGTTTAATTGGACAAACTGCGCAGGAAACAATTATAGCGCTAGCGACATTAATTCTATTTCAGATGGAAACAGTAGTACCAGCATTTATGGACAAGGTGGTGGCAATGGTAATAATTACACTTATTGTCATTGGATGAGATGGCAAATTAATGAAACACCATCGCAGATTAGCAGTATCATGGCTTGGGCTTACTGGGCAGGAAGCCTTAACGCAGGTGCAGATACTATCACTAAATCGTTTTATATTGGAAACGTTACAGGACAAAACTGGAAACTTCTTGACAGTCAAGTCACAGGTGGATCGGCAAATCATACTGGAACAGTAAATGCAAGTATTTCTGACTTTGTAAAAAATGTTAGCGGTAAATACTATGTCTACCTTCTTTTACATTATAATGCAACTAAAGCAAATAGTACTTATGCATATAGTAATTTTTACGACACACAACTTCAAATAACGACAGGTAACAGTTCAAGTTCAGGATATATACTTATTAACAAAACATACAGGCCAAATAGTTCATTATCTTTCAACGGATCATGGAAAATAATGGATAACTCGTTGGCAATGTACAATTGGACAAATTGCAATGGACAATCCTATACTGGAAGTGATATAACAAGCATATCAGATAGCACTTCCGCAACAAAAATCTATGCAAGTGACGCAGTCAATAGCGCGAACTTCTCATTCTGCCATTGGATGAAGTGGCAAATCAATGAGAGTCCGACAAATATTAATCAAATATGGGTGAATGCACATTGGTTCGGAGATCTACACGATGGCTCCGATTCACAGGCAAAATCTGTCTATATAGGTAATGTCAATTCAAGATCCTGGGAACTCATCTCACAAACAATGACTGGAGACACATTACAGATAGGAAATGTAAGCGGAAACATTAGCAAATATGTGGAGAATGTAAACGGAAAATATTATGTATACGTTCTTTTGCATTTCAATGCTACAAGAAACGCATACAGCAATGGATCTTACACCGAAATTTATGATGCGGAGTTAGATGTTACAGTGAATTCTTCGACTAGCGGACTTACTCCAAAGGGTTTAATCTCTACGGTTGATGGCGATACTCCATTTTATACAAATGGCTCAAACCCTCTGAATATCAGTTTAGGAGTTAACCAGTGCCAGAATATAATATGGTGGGTAAATGCGACAGGCGCAATTGGAACGACATACACATTTTTTGCCTTTGCAAATATGACTAATAACCGAAGTATAAACAATCAAACAGCTTTAGTTAATATAACTATAACATCAAATTCAAGTGGACCAACACTATTGGCAAATTACACATTCACTTCAAGTAATGAAGGATTCACGCTAAATAATGGATGGACCTGGGACAGCGGAGCAGGAATTTTGCGATATAATGGTAGCGATTATGGTGGTAATTTAATTAGCCCAAATATTAGTTTAAGTCAGTATAAAAACGGCTACAGTATAATACTGGTATTTGCATCAGGTAATATCACAAATACAAAATTCTACATAAATAGCCCTAGCAATGGTTTGGCGGGCGATAAGTACAACTTTGAACTCCAAAATGATACGTACCAACATTTCAAACATGACAGCGGTAATTTTACTCAAACTGACAACTATGCCGATGGTATTTATCAAACTCTCAGAATAAGTGTCAATCTCAGCGAGAACACAACTCAAGCATGTCATGACGGCGGCACATGTTCAAGCAAAGAAGGAATGGCTACCTATACTCCGGGAGATTATTTTGGAATTGTTCCGGGTGTAATAAACGGTAAAAACATAAATATCACAACAATTGAAGTGTGGCGTATAGGATAACTGTAACGTAAATATTATTCTATTAAATTTCCATAAGAATAAAAAATATTTTAAAATAAAAAAACATTCTAGGGATTTCTAGAACTCTATTCCCTGCTCGCCGAACGATAGATGCTTCACATTATGCGCGCTTATGATGTCGTGCTGTATCGACTTGTATTTCTCGTCGATGACGAGCTTCTTCACTTCATCCTTCAGGCTCTTTGCGTTATCCTTCTTGCTCTTCCATATGAAGCTGTTGAGGCTTGATATGTCTTCGCATGTCAATTTCACGTCTTCATGAATCTTCCACTGCACAGCGAAAGGCTCGAAGTGTATGTCCTTGCCGCGAAGTTCCTTATAGACCTTGTATGTTATGAGCGGCAATACTGGTGCCAACATCTTAAGGATCGCATCAAGTATATGGTTCAATGTGAATATCGCTGCATGCTGCTGCTCTTTAGGATATTCATTGTTCTGATTATATGCCCTGTTCTTGACGAGTTCAAGATATTGCGATGCGAATTCTTCCCAGATATAATGCCTTATCAATACAGTAGGATTATGGAAGTCATAGTTCGGATACTGCTCATGGCATTTTATTACGAGCAGGTTCGCTTCATTCAGGGCCCACTTGTCAAGTTCCGTCAGGTGCGGTTCTGCTTCATGCATCGTCTTGAATTCCGATTCCTTGAACATCGAGATGAATTTTGATACATTCCATAATTTGCTTATGGTCTTTGCAGAACCTTCTATACGTTCATATGAACACCTGAAGTCAGTCTTCTCAAGGTTTCCCTCGAGGGCAGCCCAAAGCCTGAACGGTTCAGCGCCGAATTTTTCAAGGACATCTTTAGGGTCTATGCCGTTGCCTGCGGATTTTGACATCTTCTTGCCATTCTCATCGACGATATGATAATTGATCCACACATTCTCGAAGATGCATTTTCCCGTCAATAAGTAATCCTTGAGCAAAGTATAATACAGCCATGTCCTTGTTATCTCTTTTCCCTGAGGCCTTAATGAACATACAGGATTGTGTTTGAAAAATTCCTCATCTCTAGAATAT
>Ga0265323_10000133_pt1 | contig 42373 bp, 29 predicted proteins | sample 41225metaG_FD_193580 | JGI IMG/M metagenome (GOLD analysis project Ga0265323, IMG submission 193580) | Rhizosphere microbial communities from Carex aquatilis grown in University of Washington, Seatle, WA, United States - 4-12-25 metaG | ecosystem: Host-associated > Plants > Roots > Rhizosphere...
TTGTTGGCGCGAGCATCGAGCGTTGGGCCGTCGAGTTCCGCCACCTGCAGCGCACCGAGGTGCTGGAAACCGAGGAACCGTTTGCCAAGGGCCAGAAAGGCAGCAGCGCCATGCCGCACAAGCGCAATCCCATCACCTGGGAACGCCTCACCGGCCTCGCCCGCGTGCTCCGCGGCAACGCCTTTGCCGCGCTGGAAAACGTCGCCCTCTGGCACGAGCGCGACATCAGCCACAGCAGCGTCGAGCGCATCATCTTTCCCGATTCCTGCACGCTGCTCGATTACATGTTCGGCCTGCTCACGCGCCTGATGGACGGGCTCAACGTTTATCCGGAGAACATGAAGAAGAACCTCGGCCTAAGCCTCGGCATGTGGAATTCGCAGACCATTTTGCTGGCGCTCATCAAAAAAGGCCTGACGCGCGAAGCCGCCTACAAACTGGTCCAGGACGCGGCGATGAAGACCTGGGAAGTGAAGCACGCCGGCCGCGACGACGCCAATTTTGTGGAAGTTCTGAAAGCCGACCCCGCCGTGGCGAAACATTTCCAGCCCGGCGAACTGGAAAAACTCTGCTCGCTCGAGTTCCATTTCAAGGAAGTAAAGAACCGGTTCAAGAAGCTGGGATTGTAGGCGCCGACGTGAGGAGGCGGAATATTTTAACCACGGATGGACGCGGATTAACACGGATGAAAAACAGTTCTTGATGTGCTCACCAAACCGCATTAACCCATGCCCAAACTCGCCCCGCCACCGCCCGTCGCGCCCGAAACCTGGCATGCACTGCTCGCCGCCGCCTCTGACTTTGCCGCCCTCCAGCCGTGGGAATGCATGTATGACAACGATGTGGTCGGCCTGATTGATCCCGCCACCGGCGAGACGCGCATTGCCGCTGTGCTCGGCCACGCCGGAGAAGTGTTTGCCGCCGTTTTCTATCGCCGTGCCGCCGGGTTGCGCTGGATTCTCCAGATGCTCAACGACACGCCCGACCCCGAAGACATCAACACCGCCGACGGCATTGATTGTCTCAAGCTCGAATTTGTTCCCAAACGCGAACTGTGCAAGGAAGACCTGGCCATGCTCAAAGCCGCCGGATTCAAACCGGCTGGCAAAGGCAGCGTCTGGCCGCAATTCCGCTCCGCCGCTCCCGGCTGGCTTCCCTGGCATATCAATCAGGCCGAGGCCGGCCAGCTCCTCGCCGATCTCCCGCGCCTCACCGCCTTCTCCAGATTGTTCGAGCAATACCCGGGAATTTTCGACAATTGCGATCCTGGTGAAATCCCTTTTCTTCCTGCCGTCATGCCCGCCCGCCCGCTCACGCCCAAGGACCTCGACTGGCGACCGCTCCTGCCGCCGCCCGTCAGCGGGCTTGATTCCTTCCAGCCCGCCGCCGGCCAGCTCGAAAAACTCCACGTTCTCAAACGCGCGCCCGGCACGGCGTTTGAATTTGATTCCAGTTTGCTGCCCGGCGGTTCAATTCTCGAAAACGGAAGGCCGTGCTTCGGCCGGTTCAGTTTGCTGGTGGAACAAAAACGCGGGCTGGTGCTTGGCATGGACGTGCAAAGCGGCGCGCTCACACCCGGTGAAGCCGCCGGTCGCGGACTGGTTGAATCGCTGCTCAAGGCCGGAATTCTGCCGGATAAAATCATCATCGGCGGCTCGCGTCTCCAACCCGTGCTGCAACCGCTCTGCGACGCGCTGCAAATTCAACTCCGGCCCGCCTCATCCCTGCCCGCGCTCGAAGCCGCCGTCGCGTCCCTCAGCCAGCACATGTTGGCCCAGCACTAACCCACCCTCTCCGCCTCGAACGGGGAGAGGGCCGGGGCGAGGTGTCGATATTTTTTAACCGCGAACCACAAAAAACGCTAACAGATTTTTAACGCAAAGACGCCAAGGCGCAAAGGCACGGAGATTTGAACCGCTGATGAACGCTGATTGACGCTGATTCAAAGGCAGAACCAATCACCCATGCAGTTTCCAAATTCGCCGCAGCCCACTCACCCACTTTCCAAGAGCTTCCCGCGAGAGCGAAGCGTCCGCGAGTTGCTTGTCTTGGTGCGCGATGTAGTTGTTGCGGAATGTGTTGATGTCGCTGACCAGCTTGTAAGTTTCCGACGGCACGCCAGCAAACCGCTGCTTCACGACGCCGAAAACAGCTTCCGTTGGCCCGGTTGATTCACCCGCGAATTGCAAACACCACCGGAGTAATCCGATTGGACTCATGCCATTGTGATCCACGAGGGTTCGCCTCAAGTCGCGACCACGGCGCTGGCACATCTCCGCTTCCTTTTTTGGCAAATGACTCGTGTCAGGCTCAAAAAACTTTTGCTGTGCTTCGCGCTCTGTCGGAATGTCCGCCCCCAGGAATTTCAACATGACCGCGCGCGACGCTTCATCCAGCGGGCCAAGCAGCGGCGTGAATACCGGTGCAAACGATTGCCCCGTCTTTTTCTCCAGAAATTGAAACAAGCCAATCGCCTGTTGCACCATCTTCTGATGAGCGGGCGGCAATGCAGCAAAGTCTGCTTTGCTGATAAATGCTTCTGTTTCGTCTTCGCGCACTTCACCAAACGCCAGCGTCAATTGCGGCACTGCCGCTTCGTCAATCAAGTCTTGCAGCGCGGGTTCACACGAGCGCGCGAGCACGTCGAGCCGGTTGTCGCCGAACACCTCAAAAGTTTGCTGCGGAACGTAAAGATAAGCCCATTTTGTCTTTCCCTTTGACGCAGCCTTGCACCACGCCACCGCCGCCCGCGATTTCAACGGCACGTCTTTGTCCACGCGTCCCTTTGTTTCTGCGAGGACGTAATTGCCATCGTTCAACCGCACTAAAAAATCCGGCGTGTAAAACGCGAGCTGTCCATTGCCGCTCAAATAATCCACCCGCAACGACTGCGGCCCGGCGTTCTTGCAAAAAGCGGCCACGTCCGGCGCGCGGTCAAGAAACTGGCTCATCGCCACTTCCAAATCGCGATTGCACGGAGCGAGATTGAACAAAGTCCGCTTGGCGGGAACGGCTGGACGATGCGCCGAGTGCGTCACTTGAAACGGCTTCCACAAAGAAACCGACTGGCTCGCGCTGCTGGCTTTGCGTTCTTCTTTGATGGTCGTACGCTTGAGAATCAGCGGCACAAACGTGGCGCGTATATTCTCGCGCACATCCGCATCGCTAATCCGGCTCAGGAGGCGTTGGTCGAAGAGTGTCAACTTTTCCGTGAATAAAATTTCCGTGATGAATGTATCCAGCAGCGGTGCCAGCACCTGGTGCGTGCCGCGCAATCCGCAAATGCGTTCCAGCTCTTCGCGGTAAAACGACACCGCTCCCATTCCGTTTTCCAGCAGCGGCAGACGAATCTTCATCTGCTCGACCAGTTCGTCTGTTATGAGATGCCGTCCCTCGTAATGGATTTCCTCCGAACGCACTTCGCCCACCGGCAAAGGCCGGTAACGCGCAAATTGTTTGCGAACATCTTCCAGCGTCAACCCTTCGAGCAACGCGGTTCGGCTGAATCCGCCGCTCACTTCTGGCAAAACAATGTCCAGCGCCGCAAAATCCTTGTGCTCCTTGTCCGGGAAAATTGTGACCGTCGTTTTTGGGATATGGTCAACGTCAATCGTCTCAATGAACAAACCTTCCTGCTCCAATTCCTGTGCATAAAGGCTGACGAATGCCGGATGCTCGACCACCGTCACCAATTCCGCCGCTTCTCCCGGCGGTGTCATGCGGCGCAAACCGCGACCCAGCGTCTGCTCCGGCAGGATGTTCGCCTTCGACGTGTAAGGCCGCAGCGGAACAATGGTCGTCACGTTTCGCACGTCCCAGCCCTCGCGCAACATTAACACCGACACGATGCAGGTGTAAGGATTCTGGTCGGAGTCAATCTGCCGCGACAATTCACGCAACGACTTCAAATCCTCGTCGCTGATTTCGCTCTCACTTTCCTCAAAAACCGGATAACCGTTCTTCCTGCCGCCAACCCATTTCACTTTGCCTTTGAGATTGGTGTGCAGGTTCGTTGTCTTTCCGTTCAATTCCTTGAATGCCGGGTCGGTGTTCAGCCGGCGGGCAATCTGATTCGCGTCCGCCGTGTCCTCGGTCATCACGAATAGCAACGGCTTCTTTCCGCTCTTTTGCCATTCCTCTTTTGACTTCAACCAGCGCGCGTAACCCACGCGCAACTGCTCCTCAAATCTTTCCGACGCATCCGTGCTGGTGCGCTCCACCCAGCCTTTGCCCTTGCCGATGATCGGCGTCTTCACGATGCCACCATCCACCGCTTCGCCCAGCGGCGTGTCGCAAACGACATGCTGGAACATTTGCCCGTTATCGTCTTTGGGCGTGGCCGAGAAATCCAGTTGCGCCATGATCCAACGCCGCCCCAACCGCTCTGCCACCGCGCCCGTCGTTCCACTGCCGCAGAAAAAGTCGGCCACGAGGTCACCTTCATTGCTGCTGGCTTTGATGATGCGTTCAAGAAGGGCTTCGGGTTTCTGGGTGGCATAGTCAACTCGCTCGATAGCCTGCGAGTTTACTACAGGAATGTTCCAAACATCATCAATAGGAGTGCCCGGCGATTTTTCTTCGGTCATTTGAGTTACTTGTCTGACGCCATCAATAAATTCAACCTTACTCTTTTGTCCTCCCCATCGTCTGTTCGTACCTTCGGTTAGTTCCTGCAGTGTTACATTAAAAACTCTTGCCGACGTTTTTTCGCACATCAGCAGCATGTCGTGCATTTTTTGAAAATTGTTCGACGGTGCAGGCCAGCGCTTGTAATGCCATACAATCTCGTTTACGTGTTGATCGCTCCCAAATATATCATCAAGAATCAAACGCAGAAGTGAATCCACGCGCCAGTCGCAGTGCACATAAATGCTTCCTTTCTCTGACAGCAGTTCCTTCATCAGTGAAAGCCGCTCGAACATCATGTGGAGGTAGGAGTCTGTGTCTTTGCCCCACATATCCTTGAAAGCAACCATTTCAATGCATGATTGATCTTTGAAAATTGTTTCTTTCTCTTCACCAATTGGCACATCCATGGTGAAGTCCGCGCCCACGTCGAACGGCGGGTCAATGTAGATGAGGTCAATTTTGCCTTTGAATTCGGCCAGCAGGCTGGCCATCACCAACTTGTTGTCGCCCCAGATGAGCCGGTTGCGGAAATCGTCGCAACGCTTCTTCTCCTTCTCAAACAATTCCAGATTGCCGGCGGCGGCAGCGCGACTGCGCGGCTCGTCAATCGTCTCAATCTTTTGCAATGGCATCGCGCACCCGGCAATGTCCACCGCGCGCCGGTTGCCATACTCGTCGTATTTCCCATCCCACACCAACTCGGTCTTAATTTGCGAAAGCGGATGCGGATTATCGAGGCCGTAACGGACGGTCGGAGATTTCGGTTTGTGGTTTTCAGCCATTGCGCTTGGCGCAACCGCAACCACGGGAAATTCCTTAACAGAAGGGGCGCGAACTCAACGCGCCCCGCATCGAGGCACCGCTAAGCGCCTTGCACAGAAGACACGCCAAGCCGCGCCCGATGGGGCGCGTGCTCGGTCGAGTTCTGTGCGGGCCTGGAAAATTAGCGGTTTTCGATGCAGCCCGTAGCCGAAGCTACGCGAAATGATTTTGGTTAAATTTTGGTTCTGGTCGTTTTGGTTTTTCCGGACGCAGCGAGATTACGCCGAAGGGCAGAATTTGAAAAGACCGAGTTTGACCCGTTTTTTTACAGGAGGGCGCAGAGGCAGCAGAGACTTTCCCCTTTGTTTCCTCCGCCCGCTCGCGACGTGTCGGAGTTTGCTTCTGTTCACATCGGCATCGAGCCGGGTCGGACCAGCCTTCGCTTGGAAGCTACGGCGCAGCAGGGACCGGCGTTCCAAAACATCGAACCCTCAACTCTCAACCTTCAACCCTCAACAATGGAGACAGGCAGGACGCGCTGTCCTACGTTATCAGCGGTTGAAAATTGTTTTGGCATTTATCCGCGCCGGCATGTTTGATACGGTTTCGGCGTGAATGGTGTGCCATGAAACCAGCCAACTCAACCAAGCCGGCTTCTGAATCCAAGGACATTGTCGTCTTCATCATCCGCCGTGACACGAAATGCGCCGAGTGCGGCGAGGAATTGGGGTCGGGACGCTGGATTCGGGTGGAGAATGACAAGGCGCTCTGCATGACCTGCGCCGATCTTGCGCATCTGGAATATCTGCCCAGCGGCAATACTGCCCTCACGCGCCGCGCCACGAAGCACTCGCCGCTCCGCGCCGTGGTTGTCCAATGGGCGCGCGCCCGCAAACGCTACGAACGCCAGGGAATCCTCGTCACCGCCGAAGCCCTGCGCCGTGCGGAGGAGGAGTGTCTGGCCGACGAGGATCGCCGCGCCCGGCAACGTGAGCGGGCGGCGGAACGCCGCGAGAACGAGGACTTGCAATATCTGGCTGCGGTCACGGTAAAGCTAAAGGAGCTGTTTCCGGGTTGTCCGCCGAAGGCGGCGGCGCGCATCGCAGCGTGGACCTGCCAGAAACATTCAGGCCGCGTCGGCCGCTCGGCGGCGGCGAAAGATTTCGAGCCGCAGGCCCTGCGGCTGGCGGTCATTGCGCACATCCGGCACGAACACACGCGCTACGACGAACTCCTCATGCAGTACGGCGACCGGCAGCAGGCGCGGGAAATGGTCCATGCACAAATTGAAAAGCTGCTGGTTCGCTGGGAGTCTCCTGCGTAGAGCAGACATTCCCGTCTGCTGGTCATGGAACTTTCCAGTTCTGTTTCGGGCAACAGGAAAACCTGCATTGCATCCCGCAATGCGAAACAACTTCAGTTCCAGGCTTAACCACTGATGGACGCTGGCCTGTCGCGACGGGCGCGAGCACGGCGCAACCTTGTCCGCCCCGCCACCACCGCAACTTCGGAGTTCGGGTTCAACGGCCATTCAGCCGGGCTGGAGGGGTCGGCAATTTTTGAAGCGAATGGTTGTTTTTTCCGGGACATTCAAACTACAATGGAAATCATGAAATCAATCATCCGTTGTCTGCTGGCCACCGGCGTTGTGCTGCTGGCCGGTTGTTCCTCCACTCCCACCAAGGTGAACACCGGCGACGTGCATGCCAGCACGTTCAGCTTTGTGACCGGCCGGCCCATGCCGCCGGATTACGCCGAGAAACGCGACCAGATTCACCGGCTCATCCAAAGCGCCATCACCACCAACCTGACGGCCAAGGGCCTCAGCCGGGCACCGGCGGGCGGCGATGTCTTCCTGGCTTACCTCGTCATTTTGGGTGACAACGTGTCCACCACGGACGTAAATGATTACTTCGGCTATGGGCGGGATGCGGACGCGCTCCTGGACAAGGCGCACGAGAAATTCGCCGTCGAGAGCAAAAATCCAAACCACTTTGTGGCCGGCACGCTGGTCATTGACGTCATTGATGCCAAAACCTACAAACTGCTCTATCGCAATTACGCGGTGCGTCAGGTCCTGCGCAACATCCCCGACGATGTGCGCGCCGAGCGGGTCCAGTCGGCGGTGGACCAGGCACTGGCCGGGTTGCACATCGCCCATTGACCGGGCCGTCTCCTGCGCATGAAGGCCAAATCATTTCTCGCCCTGGCCATGCTCGGTTTGCTGGCGGGTGGTTGCGCCTCGCCCAACGTCAATCCCGCGAGCGCCCGGCCCAACACCGGCTACGCGGACTTTTATGCCGTCGATGCGGACAATTTGTGGTGGGACATCACCGATGTTAAACGGAACAAAAAGGTTTTTTACGAATTCGGTCCCGTGCAGGAACCAATTCTGCGGCTGGCTTTCAAGCCGGGAACCTACCAGTTGCACATCAGCTTCCTGAACCATGCCATCCTTGTGCCGGGCGTGGCGGACGTGGAAGTCCGGGACGGCATGGTCACGCCGGTAACGGTGACGTTGGTGCCGGCGGGCACGGTGCTCATCGAAACGAAAACAACGCAGACGGGCGGAACCTATTACGGCCGCTATGGCCGGCGCACCAAAATCAGCAGCACCGAGGCGGTCAATTACGAGGTCAGCGCCGAACCGCAACCCCCGTTGCCTTACCAGCCCAAGGCGCAGATGCCTTACGCCGTTGCGCCGAAAGATTGAATGCCGGGGCAGGAAAATGAGACCACGTCCTGATTTGCCGAGGTTTGCAAAATGCGAAGCGGGGCGAGGGGTTCAGCCCGTTTCACTCTCCACGATGACGAGAAGCCGGAAATGCCCAACCAGCTTTCGTTTCACACATCGAAACGGTCCCGCGACGGGCGGGGCGCGCTCCGGGTCGAACGCATGTCCATTGCGGCCTGTGATTTCAGGCTGGATTTATAGCGACGGTTTGGTTGACATTGGCGCCGCCACGCGGCAACCAACATGAACCCATCCAACCCGTCCCACTCCCGGTCGTCCAGCGTGGCCAGCGTCCTGACGCGCACGCAAGGATTTCTCCGCACGCAGTTGTGGGTCTGGCCGCTGGTCGCCGCGCTGGTGCTCGTGTTCCTCGGCGTCTGGCTGCGCGTGAAAATGGAGGGCGCCACCAAACAGCAGATCGCCGACACGCTCCAGACCATCCTCAATGCCAACACCGAGGCGCTCCGCGCGTGGTCGGTCACCATGAAATCAGATGCCGAAAACCTTGCGGAAGACGGCCGTGTGCGCGAACTCGTTGCTGGCCTGATTCAACAGACAAAATCCAGTTCACAGATCCAGGCGACTTTGCTGACATCCCCGCAGCTTTCCGCCTTGCGCAAACACCTGAAACCCATGCTCGATCGACGCGGGTTCAGCGGGTTCGTGGTGCTGGACACCAATTTCATGGTGCTCGCCGCGATGCGTGACCAGCTCATCGGCATGCAAAGACCGCCAGGCAACGCGGAGGCGCTGGCATCGTGCTTGGCTGGCAAAGTCCTCGTCACCCAGCCTTTCCCCAGTGTGCAAATGTTGCAGGATCAACGAGGCAACCTGCGCGCCGGCGTGCCCACCATGTTTGCCGCCGCACCCATCCGGTCAACCGACGGCCAGATCATTGCCATTCTGGGACTGCGCATCGAGCCGGACAAGGACTTCACGCGCATCCTCGCCACGGCGCGCGCCGGCCAGACCGGCGAGACCTATGCCTTTGGTCATGATGGCAAACAGCTTTCCGAAAGCCGCTTCGACAACGACCTCAAACGCCTGGGATTGATTTCGGACACGGACGATGCGCGCTCGACCCTGACTCTGGAGTTGCGCGATCCGCTGGTGGATCTCAGCAAAGGACGCCAGTCACCCAAGCGCCGCACGGAACTGCCGTTCATTCATGCGGTGAGCGGGGCGCTGGCCGGCCACACGGGCGCGGATGCCGATGGTTACCGCGATTATCGCGGCGTGCTAGTGGTGGGCGCGTGGACATGGCTGGACGATTTCAACCTGGGCCTGGTCACAGAAATGGACCGGGCTGAGGCGTTTCGTCCGTTGCACATCCTGCGGATCGGCTTCTGGTCCATCTTTGGAATGCTGATGATAAGTGCGGTGCTGGTTTATGTGCTGATGCGGCTGGCCAACCGGTTGCAGGCCACGGCCCGGAGGGCGGCCTTGAAAGCCAGACAACTTGGCCAGTATGCGCTGGACGACAAGATTGGCGAGGGCGCTTTCGGCGCGGTCTATCGCGCGCATCACGCGCTGATGCGCCGGCCGGTTGCGGTGAAATTGTTGCAGACGGAAAAATTGACCCAGTCCAGCGCCGCGCGGTTCGAACGGGAGGTGCAATTGACCAGCCAGTTGACCCACCCCAACACGATCACCCTCTACGATTATGGCCGCACCCCCGAAGGCATCTTCTACTACGCGATGGAATATCTGGACGGCCTGACCATTGACCGGCTGGTGAAACAATACGGCGCGCAACCGGAGGGCAGGGTGATAGCCATCCTGCGGCAGGTCTGCGGTTCGCTCGCCGAGGCGCACGCCATCGGCCTGGTGCATCGCGACATCAAGCCGGCCAACGTGTTCCTGACGCAGCGCGGCGGCGTGCCAGACTTCGTCAAGGTGCTCGACTTCGGCCTCGTGAAGGTGCGCGACGTTCCGGGCGGGGCCGAATTGACCATGGCCGAAGCCACGCTCGGCACACCGCTCTACATGTCGCCCGAGGCCGTGGAACATGCCAACGACGTGGACGCGAGCAGCGACCTCTACTCGCTGGGGGCGGTGGGATATTTCCTCGTCACCGGCGAGGCACTGTTCGACTGCCTCACGCTCGGAGAAGTCTTGATGCACCAAGTGAAGGATTTGCCCGTGCGGCCCTCCGAACGCCTGGGCAAGCCCGTGTCGCCCGATTTGGAGGAGCTGTTGATGCGCTGCCTGGCCAAAAATCCCGCGTCGCGTCCGGCCAACGCCCGTGAACTGGACGATGCACTGGCCCGCTGCCGTAACGCGGCAGATTGGACGCGCGATCTGGCTGACGAGTGGTGGCGGAAATTTGCCGCAGTGCAAAGCGAGAAAACCATGGTGACGACTCCACCCGTGGCAAAATGACCGAACCGGGCCAAGACCAATACGCAATCACCGGCCATAATGAAGCCGGTCACACCGGCTTCTTTCTCGACGGCAGCATCATGATTGTCCAAACTGGGGCCGGCTTTGAGAGGGGTGGTCGCAACCAGTTTCCGACACCGTTATAAAACCAAATACGACATCACGTGCCGAAACCGGAAGAGCCGGGACTTCGGTTCCTTTGGCTGACCGGCAGCGGTCTGGCTTTTTGTCCGGGGCGCATGGAGGGCGAATCCGGCTCCTGCCTCACGAGTATGCCTTCAGTTTGTTTCTGGCGCTCACGTGGGGACGTCTGGTGGCCCGGGTGGGGTTGATCAATCCATTATCGCTGGCCTTCCTCGGTTATCTGTTCGTCAGCGCCGCAGTGATCCTGTGGTCCGGGCCTGAGCCGGCACCCTGGCGTTGGCGGGTCCGGCTGCTGTTTTACCCGGCCCTGATGGGACTGTCTTTCTACCTGATGCCGTCGGTCATCGCGGCGCTCGGTGTGCCGCGAGCCGACGCGCTGCTGGTCAAATGGGACGGCGCCTGGCTGGGCCAAAACTTCAACCTGGCGATTCAGGGGTGGGAGCCTCCGCTGTTCACCGACGCGCTGATGCTGGCCTACGTTTTTTTCTTTTTTTACCTGATCGCCGGGCCGGCGTATTATTGCATCCACGACCTGCCTCGCTTCCGCCAATGCTTCGCCGGCCTCTTCGTGGTTTATGCGCTGGGGTTCATTGGTTACACGTTTTGGCCCGCCGGCGGACCGCATCGCTTCCTTGTTTTTGCGCAACCGCTGGCGGGAGGCTGGATCACCCGGGTGGCCAAGCCGGTCCTGGACGCCGCCAGCAACGGTGTGGACGCGTTTCCGAGCATCCACGTTGCCGTCTCGATGTACCTGCTGGCCTTCGATCACCGGCATTATCGCCGCCGTTTCTGGTGCGTGCTCGTTCCCTGCGTGGCCTTGTGGATTTCGACCGTTTATCTGCGCTATCATTATTGCGTGGACGTGGTGGCGGGTGCCGGCCTTGCTGCCGTCGGTTTTTCGGTGGCTGCCTGGTATGAGGGCTTGAGCCTGAAGACCCGCATCCCGGTCAAATCGATGGACGCGGCGCCGGTTGCTCCGGCAGGTTCAAATTAATTAGACTGCACCGCGCGGCCAAAAATGCCTTCGGGGTTGGCACCGCAATTCATGTTTCAATCCCTCTTGCCGGGGCGTGTTTTTTTGCAGCCCATATTCGGCGAACAATCTGGTTTGCCCCGAAACGTTATTTGCTTATGCTCAATCAGCGTTACGTGTGACCTCCTTGTTCAAATCAAACCATTGTCACGTCTTCTGCCTTGCACTGGCAGCGGTCTTGGGAGCCATTCCGGTTGTCGCCCGGGCCGATGTGTTGATTGCCACGAACGGCGAACGGTTCGTCGGCACGGTGATCGAGGAAACGACCAACGCCGTGGTGTTCGAGTCCAATCTCGGCGGTCGGATGACTATTTATCAAGCGCAAATCCGCAAACTCGATCGGCCTGTGCCCGGCGAGACCAATGCGCCGCCCGCACCGGTTGCTGTTTCCACCAACCTGTCGTGGGTGCCGCCCGCCGTTGGCCACGACGGCGCCGACTGGGTCCAGCTCAAGTCGGGCGAATGGCTGCGGGGCCAGCTCAAATATATCCAGAACAAGGAGGTTGATTTTGACAGCGACGAACTCGATGAACAGTCGTTGAAGTTGAAGAATGTCCGGCAGGTTTACCCCGCCCACCGGATGTTCACCCAATTCGAGGACCAGAAGCCGATTTATGGCAACGTCGTGGTCAGCAATGGTATCGTGATGGTCATGGGGCCGGAAGCCGTCAGTCAGCCGCTGGAGCTGCTCACGGGCATCACGCCCAGCGGTGGTAAAACGGGAATGCGCAACTGGTCGGGCAAAGCCGTCGTGGGAGTCGTTTTGCAATCCGGCAACAACAGCCAGACCACGGTGAACACCAGCGCCGAACTGGCCCGGCGCACACCCAACACCACGTTTTTGCTGGATTACCTGGGCAATTACAGCCAGGTCAACAATGTCGAGAACGCCAACAACGACCGCGTGAACCTGTCCTACGATGTCCGGCTCAACCGCAACTGGTTCGTGCGCCCGGTTCAATTTGAATACTATCACGACTCGCAGGCCAATATTTCGTACCGTCTGACGGACAGCGTCAGCGCCGGCTACTACATCTTCGACCAGAACGACCTAGAATGGACGGTGACGGCCGGCCCCGGCTACCAATACACCCGGTTTGACACGGTCAATCCGGGCGAACCGGACACGGCGTCCACGTTGGCCGGGGTGCTTGAATCCAGCTTCAAGTACGATCTCACCAGCCGCCTCACGTTCATCCAGACCCTGCAATGCATAGTCACCAAGCGGGATGCCGGCCAGTACACCCATCACGCGGTCACCACGCTGGAGTTCGAAATCAAGCGGCACCTCAATCTCGATGTTTCGTTCATCTGGGATTACCTCCAAAATCCCCAGACCCGAGACGGGGGCAGCATACCCGAAAAAAGCGATTACTACCTGACCGTGGGTTTGGGCGTGAGGTTCTGAATCAAATCCTTCAAAGGCGGCAAGGTCACCGTAACATATCTGGAAAGAGGCGGTTCATGGGAGAAACGGGAGGAAGCGTTTGGATGGTAATGAACCCGCTTTTCAAGCCGGGAGCGGACGCGGTCACAACCATTTTGCCGGAAGTCGCACTGGCTTTGACGAACGCGATGCATTGGCCTTGGAAGGCATGGTGCTCAGTCGCTTGGAACGGCTCATGGCTGGCATTGTCGGCGTTGTCCACGGCGGCAATCACGCCGGGACCGGAAATGGCAAACGCGATCAAATCATTCGCGTCCGGCAACGGTACCCCGTGTTCGTCCACGACGGTCGCCGTGACCCGGCAAACATCGTCCCAACCGGCGGCGAGTTTGGACTGGCCGGCGGCGAGAAGAATCCCGGCCGGCCGGCCGGCGGTGCGAAGTTCGTGCGTGGCGGCGGTTTTGCCGTTGTTCCAGGCGATGGCCTTGAGCGCGCCCGGCGCATAGTCCACCTTCCAGACGCGCGGCGACGCGTCGGCGTTCAGCGGTTTGGCGCCGAGCGATTTGCCGTTCAGGAACAGTTCAACTTCCCGGCAATTGGAATAGACCTCCACGTCTTCTTCATGCGGCGCGGAGTTCGTCGGCGTCCAGTCGGCAAACAGATCCTGGGGACGGCGCAAGTTGTCCTGCGCGGCCGGCTCGTAACCGGGGTCGGCCGGCCCGGCGGTGTTCGGTGTGGTGCGGCGGGCCAAGAAGACCATGGGTTGGTCCGACCACCAGCTTTGGCGCTCGAAGGCCATCGGTTTCGGCTCGCCGGTGCGGTCCAAAAGGCCGTACCCGGCGGCGACCACCGGCCAGCGCCGCGATTCGCCCAGATAATCAATGCCGCTCCAGAGAAACTGTCCCGCGTAAGGCGGGTTGTCCCGCAACGCCAGCCAGGTCGCGCGGTCGTGCCGGTTTTCCGTGCCCAAGATTTTGCGCGTGGGTTTCTGCGCGTGCGCGGCGAGGATTTCATTCTCCCGGTAATTTTGCCCGACCACGTCGAGCTGGTCCGCGAGCCCGTCGTCGTAGTCGTGGCTCGCATTCGGGCGGAACAACGCCTGGCTGACCGGACGGGACGGGTCGTTCGCGTGAAAAACTTCGACGAGGCCGGCGAGGATTTTTTTGGCAAGCTCGGCTTTGGGCGTGTCGTGGATTTCGTTGCCTGCGCTATAGACAATGACGCTGGGATGATTGCGGTCGCGCCGCACAGTGTCGGCGGTGTCAATTTTCGACCAGTTGTTGAAATACAGGTGATAATCGGCAAGCCGCTGTCCATCCAGGCCATGTTTCCCAACCGTCCAGCAGTCGAACAGTTCATCCATGACGAGAAAGCCCATGCGATCGCAGAGATCGAGAAATTCCGGCGCCGGTGGATTGTGTGCCGTGCGGATGGCATTCACGCCGACTGATTTCAGGGTTTTCAACCGTTCTTCCCAGACCCCCAGCGGCACCGCCGCGCCGAACGCCCCGCCGTCCGCGTGCAAACACACGCCCTTGATCTTGAAATTTTTACCGTTCAGCCAGAAACCGGTGGCGGCGTCGAAATGAAATTCCCGGATGCCAAAGGACGTGGTCTGCTCATCCAAGACTTTTTTGCGGTCACGGATTTGGCAGACGGCGCGATAAAGTTTCGGATGGTCAAGATCCCAGAGTTGCGGGTTGCGCACCAGCGCACCAGGATTGAAAACTACTGACTGGCCAGGTGCAAGCGTTTGCAGTGCGGTTTGGCTTTCTGCAACGCTTTTCCCATCCGGATCCAGCACGGTTAGCTGAACGACCAGGTCACGGGTGGCTTCAGATTGGTTCGTCACTGTGCTTTGGACTTGCACCATCGCCTTCGGAGTGATCTTTCCCGGTTGCATGGTCAATGTTGCTACTGGCGTTGTCGTCACAAAATTGCCCCATTGCCCGAAATGAACCGGATCGGTGACGACCAGCCGGACGTGGCGGTAAATGCCCGCGCCGGAATACCAGCGCGAAGCCGGCTGGTCCGAGGTGTCGGCGCGGAGGGCCAGAACGTTCGTCCGGCCCGCGCCGAAATTGAGATGGCCGGTAAGTTCGCAACCAAAATTCACGTAACCGAAGGGCCTTTTCCCGAGCGAGTCCCCGTTGATCCAGACTTCACCGTTCTGCATCACGCCATCAAATTCAACGGAAACGCACCGGTTCGAAAACGCATCCGGCAGCGTGAAATCTTTTCGATACCAGCCGACGCCGCTGGGCAGGAACGCGCCCGGGCCGCCAGTCCGGTTGGTTTCGGAAAACGGCCCTTCGATGCTCCAATCGTGCGGCACGTCCAGTTTGCGCCAGGCGCTATCGTCGAACTGCGGCTGCTCCGCACCCGGCACGTCGGCCTTGAGGAAATGCCAGTCAGCATCAAACGAGACGTTGACGCGTGTGTTCGCCGCCGTCCCCAGAGATGGCAACAGGAATAACGATGTCAGAATCGCCGAGGCCAAGGTTTTTTTCATAATCAACGAATGAACCCTCCACCAAACGCTCGATTCGTCGTAGCGGCGTCTCGGCAGAGCGCCGCATCCTTCAAATAAATAAGTCGTCCGGCTTTCTGCCGAAAGCCGCTACGTCGGTTTTGCAGAGGTCTCAGAATGTCAGGAATCACGGCTTTTCTTCCCGCAGATGGGACGCCAGCGGGGCGTCCTTGAGCGCCTTCAGGCCGGCAACAACGCATTGGGCATTCAGTTCGGCGCCGACGGCATTTAAAAGCATATGGTTGCGGGGATGGAGTACGGAGCATCATCATTTCATGGTCGGGTTGATTGGAAAACTGGAGTACAGCATCCGGCAAAGGCAACGGAAACACAAGTCATCCGAAATGGGAACACGGTTCAGATGCCCGTGTGCTTCCGTGGTTGTACTGCGTTTTCTCAGTTCAACTTGTGGGTGACTTGATCAATGGCGGCGAGCGGGGCCGTTTTGTGCGGCGTAATGCTGGTCCATCAGCGTGCGCAACTTGGCCGCCAGTTCGTTCACGACCGGGAAGCGCAGAATGGCCTCATGATCCGTATCCAGCCAGTGCACTTGCACGGGCCGTCCCGCCCAGTAGCTCCACCCGCAATCCGGCAGGTGGTCCATGAACGACGGGTCCAGGGGATGCGCGAAAGTGCAACCGCGCGAGCGGCTTTCACGGAAGAGATGAACGTCGAAAGGCGTTTCCAGCGCCGGATGATAAGGATCCTCGAGGGTGATGAGGTGCTGGGCAATGGGTGAGGCGGCCCAATCCTCCTTGGGCATGGGGGCGGCGATTTCAGCCGGGTCCCAGACCAGGAACCGCAGGAACCGCCGAAACATTTGAGCCGGGGTGCGCCGCTGGCCTTCCTTGGCTTTCAGCACGAACCAGGCGGGGAGCCAGCGGAAGAAATGCCTCACACGGTGAGCCGTCGTGGTCCGCCGGCGTGGCGCCTCCGCGCCAATCATCGCAACGAACGGGGCCGCGCCCCCGCCGCGCAGCCATTGCCGCGAGATTTCAAAAGCCAGCATTCCGCTCCACGAGTAGCCAACGAAGGCCGGCACACAGCCAGGGTGGCACTCACGAATCGAGCGCAGGGCTCTCGCCGCGGCTTCCTCGATGGATTTCGGCAGCTTGGCCAGGTCGTCCAGCGCAAGAGAGCGTATGCCAAAAACGGGTTGGTCCTTCCCGAGAGCCTCGGACAGGTTCTGGTAGTGGCAAACGTCCCCATCAACACCGTAGAGGAAGAACACGGGTGGCCGATGCCCGGCCGGCTGGAAGGTGATCAAGCGCTGCCGCTTCTCGATCTGAGAGTTCTCGATCAGCCACAACAGACCCGGCAGCGTTGGTTCCACCATGAAATCGGACAGCAAGATCCGGCGTCCGATGATTCCTTCCACGCCCAGCATCAGATTGAGCGCATGCAACGAATCGCCGCCCAGCGCGTCAAAGCTCGCGTGAATATCCGCCTGGGCGGCCTGGGGCAGCAGTTGAAACCACAGGCGCGCAATGGCGCGTTGCGGACTGCCTTCGGGAAGGCCCGACTCGAAATCAGTCACTTTCGCCGGCGTGGTGGCGCGCAACGACGCCCGGTCCACCTTGCCGCGCTCGGTGAGCGGCAGGCGCTCGTGAAAGAAGAACCCCGTCGGCACCATGTAGGCGGGCAGACATCCGGCCAGGTGAGCGCGCAGGGTGTCGCCGAGTTTCAATTGGGACTGATTGGCCACCACGTGAGCCACCACCCCCGCCACCGTTTCCCCGTCCAGCACCGGCTCACAGCAAGCTTGTTGGACGGAGGGGTGACGGTGCAGCACCTGCTCGATCTCACCCAGTTCCACGCGCCGCCCGCGGATTTGCACCTGGCGGTCGCGGCGTCCGATGAAATCCAGCTCCCCATCGGGCCGGCGACGGACCCAGTCGCCCGTGCGAAACATCCTCGCCCCGGGTCGCTGTGCGAAGGGGTCGGGCAGGAAATGTTTGCGCGTCAACTCGGGCCGGTTCAAGTAGCCGCGCGCCACCTGCTCGCCGCCCAGATACAGCTCCCCCTCCTCGCCGGGGGACACGCGTTCGCCGAGGTCGTTCAGCACATACGCCGCCACGTTGCCGATGGGGCGGCCGATGGACGGGCGGGATGAATCTCCCACCGGCTCGACCACTGCCCAGGTGCTGTCCACTGTGTTTTCGGTGGGGCCGTATTGGTTGATCAACTGAAAGCGCAGTCCGGCCGGCGGGCGGACATGCAGCGTATCGCCGCCCGTGCCGAGGTATCGCAACGCCATCCGTGCGGGCCAGGGTCGTGTCAGCATCAGTTCCACCAGGGCCGTGGGAATGAACGCACCGGTGATTTGTTTGACGGCCAGCCAATGAAGCAGGCCGTCGAGATCCATGATCAGCGACTTCGGCGGAATGAGGATGGCCCCGCCGGCGCACAAGCCGGGCCACAAGTCCGCCACCGAAGCGTCAAAGGCCACGTTGGCGATGAGCGTCGTACGGTCCGCCGCCGTCAGCTCCAGCCATCGGTGGTAAAAACACACCAGATTGGTCAGGGAGTGGTGCTCGACCTCGACGCCCTTCGGCTGGCCGGTTGACCCGGATGTGTATATCACATACGCGCGGCGGTCTGGATCGGAAGGGACGTTGGGCGGGCTTGCGGGTTCGCCGGTCAGCGCCCGCGCGTCTGCGTCCAGGCCGAACCTCTTGCCCTTCCACCCATCGAGCCGTTCGACCCATTCCGGTGCGGTCACGGCAAACTTTGCGCCGCTGTCTTCCAACAACAACCACCACCACTCGTCGGGTGTGTGAACATCAATCGGCAGATAGGCGCCGCCGGCTTTGAGCACCCCCAAGGCGGCGATGACATAGCCGCACGAACGCTCCATCGGCAGCGCAACGATGTCCTCCGGCTTCAAGCCGTCGCGCAGCAGCCGGTTGGCCATGCGGTTGGTCAACTGGTCCAATGTGCCAAAGTCCAGATTGCGCACGCCGTCCGACAACGCCAAAGCATCCGGCTGCCGCCGCGCGTGGTCGCGGAAGAAATCCACCACCGAACACTCTCGCGGAAACGGCATTCCCGTTCTGCTCCACTTGTCCAGCAACCGGTCCAGCTCCGCTTTCGGCCGAACCGATGCCCCGGCTCCGGGCACAGGACCACGAACAAAACGAGCGTGGATTGTTACCGCCTGGCGCCTTGGTAACTGTTCAATTGTGCTCACCGTTGTTTCGATCCTGAAAGGCAGTTGAACCACGGACCTGCCGCGACGGGCGCGAACACGGCGGGTGGATTCGTTGTCAACAATGAATGAACTGGCGTCATTCTATTAGAGCCATATGTTAATTCGGTTCATTCTGATGTCAAGGAAAAGTTTTTTGTCTAATGCAATTAACATCCCCACCTAATGCAAACTGTCTGGACGCAGCCCTGAGGTTCGGATCATTCCAGGGCAATCTGCGGGCCAGGGAGAGCAAGGTTTACAGCCACATTCTTCTAAACAGCCAGAACCGACATTTCTCAAAAAAATATTGAATTCGGGATGGGAATCTCCTAAACTATCTAATATCAGTTGGAATACTAATATTTAATATTTATAACCTAAAACTCGTATGAAAATGAAATTAATCAGCATGGTAATTGCAGGCGCAGCGCTGATCGTTGCGCAGGCCAAGGCGGGTCCCAATTTATTGGTAAACGGCAGCTTTGAGATTTACAACCCGGTGTACCCATACAACGTCCCTGGTTGGACCGGCACCATACACGTGGCTATTGGGGACGGGGTAAAGGCACCAGGGGCTGAAGACGGTACTAATGCGGCGTATTTTCAAAACCTAGACGGTTCGGCGCAGCAGACAACGGCTGGCGCCATTACCAGCGGGCAGGCTTATCAACTCAACTTCTGGACCATGGACATTGATACCTACAATGGCAGCTGGTCGGGCGCCGGAATTGGGCAGATATCCGTGGAGCTTTATTATGGAAGTCCGGGAAACGACATCTATGCTCAAAAGGACTTTAATTTGGGTCTGTCAAGCGACGGAATTACACCTGGGACATGGGTTGACCAAAACCTGCTGATTCCGGCGAGCGACATTCCGGTGGGCGCCATCGGGCAAGACATCGGGATCAGGATATGGAACAGTTCAAGCGGCGATATATCCAGTTCGTGGATTTATGTGGATAACGTCGTCCTTCAGCCCGTTCCGGAACCCGGCACTGTCGCGCTTTTTGGCCTTGGTGCGCTTGGCGGTCTGCTGGCTCTGCGCCGTCGTCGCGCTTAAACGGCAAAGTCAGACATTTCAAGCACAACCGGAGGGGGTTTCCCTCCGGTTTTTTGTTTATCCGCCCTGCCACCACCGGCAACATCGGAGTTCCGGTGAAATTTGCCGGGTTTGGGTTTGGAAACTAGTTGAGGGTTGAGCCGGCTGTGGACATCGCGGCGCGATGTCCCTACCATTCTTTGGCCATGCAAAACTTCGGTTTTTGTGTGCCATCCTGACCGCCAGGGCAAAACCGCCGGGCGGTCATGCGTTGATTTCCGCAAAAACGCCGATTGAAGAAAGGGCCGCTCATGAAAACAAAAGAAATCATCAAAAAAGCCCGCAAGGTCACGGAGCCGTTCCGGGTCACCGACGGCAAAAAATTCCAGCTCAAGGACATTGACCCCGGCGAGCTGCTCGGGTTCACCACCGAAGACAAGCCGCGGGCCAGGGAGATGCTCACCGCGAGCATCCAGGCGCTCACCGAATTGCAGGACAAGCTGTATGCGGACGATCAGTGGGCATTGCTGCTCATCTTCCAGGCCATGGACGCCGCCGGCAAGGACGGCGCCATCAAGCACGTCATGTCCGGCGTCAATCCCCAAGGTTGCCAGGTTTTTTCCTTCAAATCGCCGTCCGCCGGGGAGCTCGACCATGATTATCTGTGGCGTTGCATGAAGTGCCTGCCGAATCGCGGCCACATCGGCATCTTCAACCGCAGTTACTACGAGGAAACCCTCGTCGTGCGCGTGCATCCGGAATTCCTCAAAAAACAAAAAATCCCGGCGGAACTCATCACCAAGGACCTCTGGCGGGAACGCTTTGAGGACATCCGTAATTTTGAACAGTATCTCACGCGTAACGGCGTGGTGGTGCGGAAGTTTTTCCTGCACGTTTCGAAGAAGGAACAAAAGCGGCGGTTCCTCGAACGCATCGAGAACCCGCAAAAGAACTGGAAGTTCTCCGCTGCCGACATGAACGAACGCGGATACTGGGACGAATATCAGGCAGCCTACGAAGACATGATCCGGCACACGGCCACTGACGAAGCTCCCTGGTACGTGGTGCCGGCGGACAACAAATGGTTCACGCGCGCGATCGTGGCCGCCGCGGTCATCGAGACCCTGGCTTCGCTCGGCCTGAAATATCCCGAAGTCGGCCCGGACCAGCTCAAGGAACTCGCCGCGGCGAAGGCGGCTTTGATGAAGAAGTGATCGGGGCCGGGCCGGCAGCGTTAACATGACGACTCCAATACAACCGATTGCTTCCGGAAGCGCCGGGTGGCGGACGCTCTTTCCACCAGCCCAATGGCTGGCCGGCTACCCGGCAAAGTGGCTGACGCCGGACGCGTTGGCGGGGTTCACCCTCGCGGCTTACGCCATCCCCGTTTCGCTCGCCTACGCGGCCCTGGCCGGGCTGCCGCCACAGACGGGTCTTTACTGTTACCTCGCCGGGGGACTGGGCTACGCGCTCTTCGGGTCGTCGCGGCACCTGGCCGTCGGCCCCACTTCGGCCATCTCGCTGGTTTTCGGAGTGACGCTCGCGCAATTGGCAAGGGGCGATGCGGACCGGCTGTTGTCGCTGGTGGCGCTGGCCACGGTGCTGACCGCGGGTCTGTTCGTGCTGGCCTGGCTCCTGAAACTCAGCGTCATCGTCAATTTCTTCTCCGAAAGCATTCTCACCGGTTTCAAGGCGGGCGCCGCCCTGTCCATCATCGTGACGCAATTGCCCAAACTGTTTGGCGTGCCGGGCGGCGGCGCCGATTTCTTCTCGCGCCTCGGGCTGGTGTGCCATCAGCTCGGCGATACCAACCCCGCAGTGCTCGCGGTGGGCGTGGCCGCCATCGTATTGCTGGTGCTGGGCGATAAATGGCTGCCGGGACGACCGGTGGCCCTCGGCGTGGTTATTGTTTCCTTGGTGGCGGTGCCGCTGCTGGCCCTGCCGGAACACGGTGTCAGCGTCGTCGGCCAGTTGCCCGCCGGCCTGCCGTCCTTCGACCTCGCACATCTCGGACTGCGCGATTTGGACGTGGTCACGTGGCGCCAACTGATCAGCCTGGCCTTTGCGTGCTTCCTGCTCTCCTACATCGAAAGCATCTCCGCCGCACGCACGTTCGCCCTTAAACATGGTTATGACCTGGATGCGCGGCAGGAATTGCTCGGTCTGGGCGCGGCCAACCTGCTCGCCGGGATGTTTCAAGGTTACCCGTCGGCCGGCGGGCTTTCGCAGAGTGCCGTCAACGAGCAAGGCGGCGCCCGCTCGCCGCTCGCGCTCGTCTTTGCCTCGGTCACGCTCGGGCTGGTGTTGTTGTTCCTCACCGGCCTGTTCCGCAACCTGCCCAACACCGTGCTCGCCGCGGTGGTGCTGGTGGCCGTGCTCGGGCTGATTGACCTCCGGGAATTTCGCCACCTGTTCCGGGTCAGCCGCCTCGACTTCATCGCCGCCGTGGTGGCGTTGGCCGGCGTGCTCCTGCTCGGCATCCTCAACGGTGTCATCTTTGCCGTCGTTGCCTCGCTGGTCATAGTGCTGCAACGGACGTCCACGCCGCACGTCGCCTTTCTCGGTCGCATCCTCGGCACCAACCGGTTTTCCGACCTCGCCCGGCATCCCGACAACGAACCGGTTCCCGGCGTACTTATTTTCCGGGTCGAAGCCCCGCTGCTTTATTTCAACGCGGACCACGTGCAACGCACGGTGCTGGAACGGGTGCGCAGCCAGCCCGATGGCCTGCACGTTGTAGTTTGTGATCTTTCCAACTCTCCATACCTGGATCTGGCCGGGACGCGCATGCTCGCCCGTCTGTTCGACGAACTGAAAACGATGAATATCGAGCTGCTCGTTGTTGAAGCCCATGCCACCGAGCGGGACATCCTCCGGGCCGAAGGGCTGGACAAGCTGGTCGGCCCCATCCATCGTGAAACCTCGCTGGCTGACGCCCTGGCGGATTTGAAAAAAGAAAACCCGCAAAAAAACCTATGAACAAATTGCGCTCCCAACTGGAACAAAACCTGGGCTGGATCGTTCTGCTGCTCCTGCTGGCCGGCTGCCTGCTCGTCCTGCGCCCCTTCGTGTCCGCCCTGCTCTGGGCGGTGGTGCTGTGTTTTTCGAGCTGGCCGGTGTACCGCCGCCTGCTGGCGTGGCTCGGCAACCGAAACTCGATCGCCGCTTTCGTGATGACGATGGGCATGGTTCTCATCATCCTGCTGCCCTTCGTCATCGTGGGCGTAACGCTCGCCGACAACGTCAATCAACTCACCGACGCCACAAAACGCTGGGTCGAAAACGGTCCGCCCGCGCCGCCCGACTGGCTGGCCAGGATGCCCGTCGTCGGACAACAGGCAACGGCCTACTGGCAAAGCATGGCGGCGGACTCCTCGAAGTTGTGGACGGAAGCCCAGCGCATCATCGAACCGGCAAGTGCGTGGCTGCTCAGGGGCGGCCTGGCGCTGGGCGGCGGACTCATTCAATTGGCCTTGAGCATTTTCATCGCGTTCTTTTTGTTCCGCGATGGCATCACCGCTGCCAAACGTTTGATCGACATGGTTGATCGCATCGGCGGCGAACGGGGCAAACATCTCCTGACCGTGGCCGGCAAGACCATCCGCGGGGTCGTGTATGGCATTCTGGGCACCGCGCTCCTGCAGGCGATCGTGACCGGCATTGGCCTGCTCATTGCCGGTGTGCCGGGGGCCATGCTGCTGGCGCTGCTGACCTTTTTCGTTTCCGTCGTGCCGGTCGTGGGGACCGGGCTGGTCTGGATCCCCGCCGCCCTCTGGCTGTTTCATCAAGGCGCGACGGGCTGGGGCATCTTCCTGCTCGTCTGGGGCGTGGGCGTCGCCAACATTGACAACTTCGTCAAGCCGTGGCTCATCAGCCAGGGCAGCGATATGCCGTTCATCCTGATTTTCTTCGGCGTGGTGGGTGGCGCGCTGGCCTTTGGCTTCATCGGCGTCTTTCTCGGCCCGACGCTGCTGGCCGTCGGGTTCCGCCTCGTCGAGGAATGGAACTCCGCCAACCGCGTCGTGCCGGACGACGTTCCAGCAACAGAAAGACCATGACCGTCGCGCGCCATGCCTGAAAAAAAGCGATTCCCACTTCACCGTGGGTTTTAGAGCGTTTTCAAAAAAAGTGTAGCCGCCGACGTCAGTCGGCGCAAATCGAGTAATGAAGAATGAATATGGCGCGAACTGACGTTCGCGGCTACGAGATTAATTAAATTGCTTTAGAGTGAGATTTCAGGTTCGCGCATTTTGCTTCCGTTGAAGCAACACCCCGGCGGGCTGGAGACGAGTTCGTGCTTGCACAGATTCCTTGGGGGCGGCAAAGCTTGCAGGCATGGCAACCATCCGATGCCGCCGGTTTGCCGCCGCCGCAGTGACAGTGTTGTTCCTGCTGCTGGCGGTGGCATTGTCTTCCCGGGCCGCCGACATCGCCGACGCCGCGCCGACGAATGCCCCGGACGTGTCCCCGTTCCCGCCGCACCTGGAAAGCTACCACGATGCGGACATGACCGGCGTGTGGCAGGTCCTGTTGAACCGGATACATCAGGAACCGTTCAACCTGTGGGCCACGCTGATTTTTCTGGCCGCGGTGGTTCACACCTTTCTGACGCATAAATTCATCCGGTGGGCGAATGTCCTGGAAACGAGGCATGAACAACACTGGGCGGCCGACCCCGCCCATACCGGGCCGTGCCCGGCCTCGATGCCGGCCCGGGTGCTGCACTTTTTTGGCGAGGTGGAGGTGGTCTTCGGCATCTGGGTCATCCCCTTGTTTCTGCTGATGATGTGGCGGGTGGGCCGGCAACCGACGCTCGATTATCTGAACCAGCGCGTCAGTTACCGCGAACCGCTGTTCGTCGTAACGATCATGGCCATTGCGTCCACGAAGCCGATTCTGCGCCTGGCGGAACGGTGTCTCCGGTTCTTTGCCCGGCTGGGCGGCGGCGGGCCGGGAGCTTGGTGGCTGGCCATTCTCACCCTCGGACCGCTGCTGGGATCGCTCATCAGCGAACCGGCGGCGATGACCATTTCGGCCCTGCTGCTGGGCCGTCAGTTTTACGCGTTGAAACCCGCGCCGCGTTTCGCCCATGCCACGCTCGGATTGCTGTTCACCAACGTTTCAGTCGGCGGCTTGCTGACGCATTACGCCGCGCCGCCGGTTTTGATGGTGGCCGATCCGTGGGGATGGAACACGCTGTTCATGTTCCGCCATTTCGGCTGGATTGTGCTGGTGGGCATCGCCATCGCCAACGCCGGTTACTACCTGGTATTTCGAAAAGAACTGGCCCAATTGAAACCGGACCCGGAAGCGGTGCCGGCGGAACCACCGGACGAAGAGCAGGCATCCATTCCAGCGTGGGTGACGGTGTCGCACTTGTTGTTCATGGCGGCGTTTGTGTGGTGGGCACACTATCCGGTCTTTCTCATCGGCGTGTTTCTTTTCTTCCTGGCGTTCTTCGAGGTGACGGCGGAATACCAGTCCGAGCTGCAATTGCGCTCGCCGATCCTGGTGGGTTTCTTCCTGGCCGGCCTGGTCATACACGGCGGCCTCCAGCAATGGTGGATTGCCCCGGTCCTGAGCCGGTTGAACGAGGTGCCGCTCATGCTCGGCGCCATCGGCCTGACGGCGTTCAACGACAACGCCGCCATCACCTATCTCTCCACGCTGGTGCCCAACCTGGCCGCGGCGATGAAATTTGCCGTGGTCGCCGGGGCGGTCACGGGAGGCGGGTTGACGGTGATTGCCAACGCCCCCAATCCCGCCGGCCAATCCATCCTGAAAAAGTTTTTCCCCGACGGCATCTCCCCGCTGGGTCTGCTGCTGGGCGCGCTGCCCGCAACGATTGTGTTCGCCGTATGTTTCCTGTGGCTGGGATAGAACCGGCATACAACGTTTTTTACACGGCCTGCCGCGTGAGGCTGAAAGCCTTTTACGCGGCCTGCAACGATTGTATTCGCCCTGTGCTTCCTCTGGCTGGGATAGAACCAACCACAACGCTTTTTACGCGGCCTACCGCGTGAGGCTGAAAGCCTTTTACGCGGCCCTACCGTCTGGAATAGATGCCGATTATTATCGGAAAAGTATATCAGGCAAATCGGAACGGCCACCGGAACGGTTCGCGCAGAAGGCATTGGGCCACAACAGCAAGGCGGCGCATCGCGCTTATGCGAAACGGGCATTGATGAAAATTCCGTCGCTGGAAGATTATGAACAGCGGCCTGGGACGAAGGCTGAACCGGCGGCGTAGCCATCCTCCTATCAAATCAATCCCTTCTGCATTTGCTTTAAAGCGCAGATTCTGCATTTACAGGCTCAATCCAGGCGCAATTCACGACTTTATCTCCCAATCTCCTTTGGTTTTTTGTTTTGGCAAAAAAAACAGGGTGTGCAGTCAAACGCACACTTCTCAAGGGTGTGGAATGAGAGTAAAAGGATTACATGAAAACAAAACGCTCGGTTGCGAAAACCGCCAACCCGAACACGTTGGCTGCGCGTTTAAAGTCCGCCTGCGCCACAAAATCGCTGTTGCCAGCGCTCCTGTTGTTCGTGCTACCCGCCGTGGTCCAAGCCCAATTCACTTTCACGACCAATAACGGCGCGATTACTATCACCAAATACACCGGTTCTGGCGGCGCAGTAGTCATCCCCAGCGTAACCAATGGCTTTCCAGTCACCGTCATCGCCGGAGATAAAGGCGCATTCAGCGGTTCCGGCGTGACCAGCGTTGCGATCCCCAATAGTGTTACCAACATCGGGAGCTTTGCATTCTATAATTGCACCAAATTGACCAGCATCATTATTCCTGACAGTGTTATTTATGTCGGACAGGGGGCATTTTGTTTTTGCTCCAGCCTGACCAGCGCCGCACTCGGGAACAATGTTGCCAGTGTCGGGTTTCAAGTGTTCCGGGCCTGCAACAATTTGACTGCAATAACAGTGAGCAAGCTAAATACAAATTACTGCAGCGTGGCTGGAGTCTTGTTCAATAAAAGCCAAACTGTACTTGTCGCATACCCCCCCGGCAAAAGCGGCAGCTATCCAATTCCCAACGGTGTAACCAGCATTGGAGAGGAGGCGTTTGAGACTTGCGCCGGCCTGACGGGTGTAACGATCCCCAACAGCGTGACCAGCATTGGAGAGGAGGCGTTCTATTCCACCAGTCTTGCCGACATTACGATTCCCAACGGCGTCACCAATATCTCAGATTATTTATTTTACAACTGCACCCGCCTGGCCAGCGTCACGATCGGCAACAGCGTCACCTATCTCGGATACGATGCGTTCTCTGGCTGCTCCAGCCTGGCAGGAATCTATTTCCTGGGTAACGCCCCCAGCGTTGCTTGGGCTGTATTTAGTGATAATCCGACCGTCTATTATTTGCCGGGAACCACGGGCTGGGGCCCACCAGGCACGCTGTTTGACGGTCTTCCGACTGCGTTATGGTTGCTTCCGAACCCGATGATTCTAAATTTCGAACCCAATTTTGGCGTGCGGACCAACCGGTTCGGTTTCACCATCTCTTGGGCAACGAACATCCCCGTCGTGGTGGAGGCCTGCACTAATTTTACCAGCCCCGTATGGCAACCAGTTCAAACCAATACCCTCACTGGCGGCTCGTCCTATTTCAGTGATCCACAGTGGACAAATTATCCTGCCCGTTTCTACCGCCTCCGCTCGCCGTAATCTTCGGGCGCGCCGTCAACATTTTTGCCGGCAAACCTTATGTCTTCCACACGCCCGCAATCTTCGTCCCGCAGAAATTGCATTTGCCGTCCGTGAGGTTCATGTGGATGACGGCGAAGATATCGCGCTCGATGACGGCTTTTTTGCAGTTGGGGCACCAGGTCGTCTCCACTCCTTCGAGGCCGGGCACGTTGCCGATATAAACGTAGTGCAAGCCCTCGGCGCGGGCGGAGTCGCGCGCTTTCACGAGCGTCTCAACGGGCGTGGGCGCCAGGTGCGTGAGCTTGTGCTCGGGATGGAACCGCGAGAAGTGCAGCGGCTGGTCCGGCCCCAGCTCCTTCGCAATCCAGGCGCACATGCGGCGGATGGTGTCCAGGTTGTCCGTGTAGGTCGGGACGACGAGGTTGATGATCTCGACCCACACGCCCAGTTCCTTGAGCGTCTTGAGCAGGTTGAGAATGGGCTGGAGCCTGCCGGAGTTGAGCTTCCGGTAGGTATCCTCGTCGAAACCTTTCAGGTCCACGTGCGCGGCGTCCACGAATTGATACAGGTCGCGCGCGGCCCGGTCTTCGATTGAGCCGCAGCTTACGACAATGTTTTTGAGTTTCCGCTCGCGTGCGGCCTGGCAGGTGTCCTGCGTGTATTCGTAGAATGCCGTCGGCTCGGAGTAGGTGTAGGAAATGGACGGGCAACCGAGCGCCTCGGTCACCGCGACGGCGTCTTCGGGGAACAAACTCAGGCGCGCAATTTGTTCGAGCGAAAGGCTCGCCGGCAGCGGCGGGCGCAGGCGCAGTTCCTCGCCGCGCGGGTCCTTGGTTTCTTCGGGTTTCTTCTGCGAAATTTCCCAGTTCTGGCAGTTGAGGCAGCGAAAAACGCAGCCGGACGTGGCAAGGGAAAATGTCTGCGTGCCGGGCAGAAAATGGAACAGCGGCTTTTTCTCAACCGGGTCCACGTGAAACGTGCAGGGGTTGCCATAAACCAGCGTGTAAAGCGTGCCGTCGCGGTTGACGCGGTTGCGGCAATGGCTGCGGTCGCCGGGCTCAAGGATGCAGTTGTTCGGGCAGACCTTGCACTGGACGTTGCGGCCGAGCTTGAGGTAATGGCGGCCTTCCTTCACCCAGCCGCGCTTTTGCCACAGCTCCCAAAGCTCGCCCGACGGCGCGTCGCCTTTGAAGATGTCCGCGGGCGCCTCGGACTCGCGCCATTTGGAGAAAAAATCGAACAGCGACACTGCGCCCGCCATTCCCACAACGCCTGCCGCGCCCAGCCCGATGGCGGCGCGGCGCGAAATGCCCGCCCGGCTCATTTCGGATTTCGGATTTCGGATTTCGGATTTCACGTCACGTGCGCGGTTTGATCCAGCCCCATCGCTGAAAGGCAAGATACACCGCCGGCGCGACGTGTGCCACCACGAGGACAATCAGCGGCAGGTGCAGCATGCGGTGGAACGTCAGCGCGGATTTCTCGTCCAGCAGTTTGCTGAATCCGTAGCGGCCATCCATGATGTAACCGGTCAGCAGGAACAGGATCACCAGCGGCAGCAGCAGCCAGCCGCTCCAGCGCATGGTTTTAATGGAAATAATGTTGAGTTTATTCATGTCACAGCCTTTCGGGGCAAAAGTGCCGGGCCGGGCATTCCGGCCCGATTGAACTGCCGGCACAGGATGTCACAAATTGGATCGATGAGAAACGACGATTTCACAAACGCGCAGTTTGTGTTCGTCATGGCAAGCCCTCTCACTACCATTTCTCTCACATCTAGACGCAATCTGCCGTGCGATACATTCGCGACCATGATGGTGCTCCGCGAGCGAAACTGACCGTGGAGTCGCGCTTCTCCGGTGATACCAGCCGTGTTGCGCAAGGTGCCTGACGCATTACGTTCAGAGCCGTATTGCGATGCAACCATTTTAGCCAGCCGCGGCAACCGTGCCTGCTCATGACAATCGGGTCCGCTTGCAAACGCTTTGCTGTCTCGACAATTGCCTCTGCCGGACGCCCCTCGCAAACGAGGATCTCCGTGGTCACCTGGCCGCCCAGGCAATCGGCCAGTTGCTGCAATTGAAATTCCGCGGCGCGGCATAATTCATTGAGCAGACGCGTGCGCGGAATCCCGCGCTCCTCCCCTGCAATATTCAATTGCACGGCATGCAGCAGCACCAGCCTTGCCTGGGATTCGCGGGCAAGGTTCCTGGCGACCACGAGGGCCGTGTAAGAGCTGCCCGAAAGCGCCAGAGGAACGAGAATGGTTTTAGGAGCAAATGCGGAGCGGTCTTCGTTCCGATCATCGTTCTCGCCTTGAGCGGCGGCCGGCACCCGATGGCTCGCATGATATTCGCCACGACCTTGGACAACGAGTGACTCGATATTCGTATGGGATTGAGAATGGATGGTTTTCATACGTTTATTTTGTTTGTGAACTTGTTTCCACCACGCCGGGCTTGGATGTTCCGGCAGAGTTGTCGCGGTGACTCCGGTGGCTGAACCACCAGAAGAGAAGAAAGAAAACCGCGATCTGGATAACAACGAATGCGGCGATTTTCGGCAGCAACGGGACACGTGCTTTCCATAGTTGGGGAGGTCGCAGCCTTTTGAACCGCTCGGTCAAAGAAACCTGACCGTAGTTGTTCAACTCCGCCTTCATGGAGGCAACCGAGGGGAAGCGTTTCGATGGGTTGCGTTCCAGCGCGTGCAAAATAATCTCCTCAATTTCGGGGGATAACTCCGGGTTCCGCTTGCGGGGCGGTTCGGGATCCCCGGAGAGCCGGGCATTCATGATAACGTACGGGTTGTCGCCGTCGTAGGGAGGAAGGCCGGTGGTCATTTCGTACAGCATCGCTCCCAGGGCATAAATGTCGGTCCGGGAATCCCCACGCTTGCCCTGAACCCGCTCTGGCGCAATGTAGTCCGGTGTGCCCATCGGGGCCGTGAAGCCGCCAAACGTGAGACGGCGCGCATTCTCGGATTTGGCAATGCCAAAATCCAGGATGCGAACGGTGCCATCTTTGCATAGCATGACGTTCTCCGGCTTCAAGTCCCGATGCACCACTCCTTTCCGGTGCAGGTAATCAAGCCCCTCGCAAATCTGGCTGACGATGCGCACGGCTTCGCCTTCCGACAGCCGCGTCTGTTCGTGAAGACGGGCGGCCAGGGTCCGGCCTTCGAGATATTCCATCACGATATAGGGCCGGCTTTTGTCCGACGCAGGGAACATTTTCAAAATACATGGGTGGTTCAAAGTGAGGCCGATATTCTCTTCGCGTTGAAAGCGGGAAAAGAAACCCGGATCGCATTCGAACTGCAACAATGGAACTTTCAAAGCCACTGATCGTCCCGTCTGACGATCCAAGGCCTCGCAGATCCATGCCATGCCGCCGCGATTGATGACCTCCAGAATCTTGAATCGGTCATCCAACACCTGGCCAACCTGAAGCTCATTCGACATGGAAAAAGAGGCAGGAACGTTTGATAGTGACCGGCTGTTATCGAAACCAAATGCAGGCATGGCTGTTCCTTCGTGAAAACGAGATTGCTGCTTTAAAGGAGCGGCAACCATCACCCGCCGGTCCTCGCTGCAAATGCTCATTGAACTTTTCATGGATGTACTATTTCACACAGAGTGAATTCCGGGTAATTAAGAGGCGGCCAAAACGCATAAAAATAGTGTAAAGAGACCGGCTATGATCAACCCCTCCACCTTTTCGGCCTTAACGATTTCTTTACGGGACTTGGCTTTCATTTAATTCACGGCCGGAGTCGAGCGAGCTTACACTTGTTACATGAAACGCCATGACGGGTGTTAAATGAAACCAAATCCGATCGCCTTGGTTGTTGATGCTGACCGGCCGATCCGGCGCCTGCTGCGGGTCGTCTTGGAGCCGCACCATTACAAGGTCCACGAAGCCGAGAATGGCCAGACGGGGATAAAAGAGGCCGTTGCACACCGGCCAGATGTGATCATCCTCGACTTGTCTCTGCCTGATATGGACGGTCTGACCGTGCTAAAGCGATTGCGCGAATGGAATCGAGACCCGGTCTTGATTCTATCGGCTCAGAATGACGAAGAGAACAAGGTGGCGGCGCTCGACAGCGGGGCGAATGATTACATGACCAAACCCTTCGGTTCCGCTGAATTGTTGGCTCGTCTCGGCGTCCTCCAGCGCTCAATTCCGGGTGAGCCAGACGGTCCTCTGTTCATTCACGGCGACCTGCAGGTGGACATCATATCCCATCGGGTTACCCTTCGGGGTCGCCAGGTGGATTTTACACCTACTGAAGCGGCCGTCCTTTACATCCTCGTCCGGCATGCCGGGAAACTGGTCCCGTGCGGGCATCTGCTCCGTTGCGTTTGGGGAAACGACTCGGAAAACAAGCTCCACGATCTACATGTCTATATCCGCAGTCTCCGCCAAAAGCTGAACGGAGCTGGCAATGAAAGCGTGATCCAAACCGTAGGCAGCGCAGGCTATCGTCTCCTGCTTCCAATGGATTGCCAGCACGCTCCTTCCGAATCAGCTTCGCCGAACATGAGTTGCGCCATTGCCTGACCGGGTTCTCATCCTTTTCGGCCAGCCCGCGTAGTTAACCCCTTGGAATTTCACTGCGACAGCCCTGATTGCTAGGACATAACCGTGCCTCTTGATGGAATTTTAATTCTTCTTTCGATCCTTTGAGTCTTTTTTGCGTCACGCTGTTGAGGTTTGAGCATCGTGGCAAATGCACGCCTCGCCATTTGTTCGACATCAAGTCTGAACAACAAATAAATCCCCTGTGGCATAACCATTTACGATTTTCCATCCGAGGCGGGCACGGTCCCTGCACAAGGCTTATCCCAGTAAAACGGACATTGAGTGAATTGAGCTATGAAGAAAATCGAGACTGCTAAATGGATTGAAGAAGGGGACTATGTTCCCGACGTTTCTTGTTCACTCAAATGGCATTTCCATCTTAACAATTTCTTTACGAAATTCGGCTTTCATTTAATTACCTGCCGGCGCCGGGCGGTGGCATGGTAGGCGCGGGAAAGGAAAAACGTGTAATAAAACACGTGAAAACATTATGAAAAAAATCGAAGTGATTATCAAGCCTTTCAAACTGGAGGAGGTCAAAGACGCCCTGGGGGAGATCGGCATTGATGGGATGACCGTCTATGAAGCGAAGGGATTTGGACGGCAGAAGGGGCACATTGAAATCTTCCGCGGCAGCGAATACACCGTGGATCTTCTGCCCAAGATCAAGCTGGAAATTGTAGTGGCCAACGAAAAGGTGGAGCAGGCGGTCGCAGTCATCATCAAATCCGCCAGGACGGGAAAAATTGGCGACGGCAAGGTGTTCATTTCCGCGATTGAAGACGCCATTCGGATTCGGACGGAAGAAAAAGGAGACCTGGCAGTTTAGAAACAAATTTGAGTTTGGCAGCGCAATTAAACCGACATTGAACGAATTGAATTATGAAGACAATCGAGATTATCCAGATAGTGCTCTTCTTTGGGTTGGGCATCGCACTGACGCCGCCGGTGGGCCGCTTCATGGCCAAGGTGTATAAGGGCGAGAAGACTTTTCTCCATCCGATTTTTCATCCAGTTGAGAAAATTATTTACCGGCTGACGGGAATTGATCCGAACGAGGAAATGACCTGGTTGAAATACTTCTGGGCGGTGCTGCTGTTTGCCACGGTCGGTTTCGTGGCGGATATGGCGATTTTCATGACCCAGCAATGGCTGCCGCTGAATCCGCAAAAGCTGCCCAATTGCTCCTGGCATCTCGCGTTCATGCAGGCCTGGAGTTTCACCTGCAACGCGGATTGGCAGTCTTACGCGGGCGAGACGACCATGAGTTACTTTTCACAGATTTTCGCCATCATGGTGCATCAGTTCCTAAGTGGCGCCTCGGGCCTCGCGGTGTTGGTGGCTGTGGGCCGGGCGCTGAAACGGGCCTCGGTCAAGACCGTCGGCAATTTCTGGGCGGACCTGACTCGCGGCATGCTTTACTTCGTGATGCCGCTCTGCGTGCTCTGGACCATTCCGCTCGCCTGGCAGGGTGTTCCGCAAACGTTCAAACCCTATCAAACGGCTCAACTCATGGAGCCGTACACCACCCAGGTGCAAGCGACCGACGCGAAGGGGAATAACGTGACAACCAACATCCAGTTGGTGTTACAGGCTCCGAAGCTGGATGCGAAGGGCCAGCCGGTCATGACCAACGGGGTTGCGGCCATGGTGGATGTGCCGCAGGTGGACGCGAAAGGCGCGCCCATCATGACCAACACGCCGGTCATGGTGGATGCGAAAGTGGACACCCAACCCATTCCGGTTGGTGCCGTGGCGTGCTTCGAGGCGATCAAGCAGCTCTTCACCAACGGAGGTGGTTGGTACAACGTGAACAGCGCGCATCCGTTTGAGAATCCCACTCCGTTGACGAACTTCCTTGAGATGTTGGCGATCATTGTCGTGCCGATGGCTCAGGTCTATATGTTTGGCTTGCTGGTGGGTAACAAGAAACACGCCTGGACGTTGTTCAGTGTCATGCTCGCCCTGTTTTTCCTTTCCTTCGTCGGAGCCTGGTACTTCGAGTCGCAGCCCAACCCGGTAACGGGCAACGCTCTGGCGAACATGGAAGGCAAGGAACAAAGAATCGGGGTGATGAACAGCGTGCTTTGGGGCACCTCTTGCACCGCGATTGACAACGGTTCGGTCAATTCCATGCACGACAGTTACATGCCGCTGGCCGGGATGATGCCGTTGTGGAACATCCTCGTCGGTGAAATGCTTTTCGGCGGCATTGGTTGCGGCATGTATTGCATGTTGTTTCACGTAATTATCACCGTCTTCATCGCCGGCCTGATGATCGGGCGAACACCGGAATATCTCGGCAAGAAACTGGATGCGTGGGTCGCGACTTGGGCGGTGATTGGCGTGCTGATTCCGAATGCCGCGTGTTTGCTGCCAACGGCTTTGGCCGTCGAGATACCGCAAGGCTTGTCCAGCATGGCCAACAACGGCCCGCACGGGTTGACTGAGGTCCTTTACTGCTTTGGCGAGGCTGCGAACAACAATGGCAGCGCCTTCGCCGGACTGAACGCCAATACGCCGTTCTACAATATCGGCGCCGGCATTGTCATTTGGATCGGACGATTCATCCCCATCATATCCATACTGGCCATCGTGGGCCGGCTGGCTTCCAAGAAAACCGTCGAGGCTTCGTCCGGCACGCTGCCCACTCATGGCTGGACGTTTGGCCTCACCTTGGCGGGAGTCATTTGCATCGTCGCAGCGTTGACGTTCTTCCCGGCACTTTGCCTGGGACCCATCATCGAGCATGGATTGATGCTGGCGGGCCGAATGTTCTAAGCCACTAAATATTTTCAACCAATACTCAAATACTATGAGCACAAAAGTCGAATTCAAATATTCGGAATTGTTCCGCCAGGCGGTGATTGACTCGTTCAAAAAGCTGCACCCCCGCGACGAAATCAAGAATCTGGTGATGTTCGTCGTGTGGCTCGGCTCCATCTGGACGACGATCGTCCTGTTCCTGCCCGGCCAGTTCAATCTGTTCAACATCCAGATTTGCTTCTGGCTGTGGTTCACCTGCCTGTTCGCGAATTTCGCCGAAGCGATGGCCGAAGGCCGGGGCAAGGCCCACGCCGACGCTCTCAAGAAAATGCGCACGAAGACCATGGCCCGCGCGCTGGTGAATGGCAAAGAAGTTCAGGTCGCCAGCTCGGATCTGAAAGTGGGCGACTATTATGTTTGCGAAGCCGGGGAATTGGTTCCCGCCGATGGTGAAATTGAAGACGGCATCGCCACGGTGGACGAATCGGCGATCACGGGCGAGTCCGCGCCCGTGGTGCGTGAAAGCGGCGGTGACCGCAGCGCAGTGACCGGCGGCACCCGTGTGTTGAGCGACCGGATCGTTGTGCGCGTCACCGCCGAATCCGGCAATTCGTTTCTCGACCGGATGATTTCGATGATTGAAGGCGCTCGCCGGCAGAAAACGCCAAATGAAATAGCGCTGAATATTGTATTGGTCAGCCTCACGGCACTTTTCATCGTCGTCGTCTTCGTGCTGCCGCCTTACGCCCATTACAACGAAGCTCAGGCCGGCCAAAAGGGCGTCGTATTGACTTCCATTCCCGTGTTGCTCGCGCTGATCGTTTGTTTGATCCCGACGACCATCGGCGGACTTTTGAGCGCCATCGGCATCGCCGGCATAGACCGTTTGATGCGCCGCAACGTCCTGGCGACGAGCGGCCGGGCAGTCGAGGCGGCGGGTGACGTGGACGTGCTGTTGCTCGACAAGACCGGCACAATCACACTCGGCAATCGTCAGGCGACGGAATTCATTCCCGCTCCGGGCGTCAAAATTGAAGAGCTTGCCGAAGCCGCCCAACTCGCCTCGCTGGCAGATGAAACGCCCGAGGGCCGCTCCATCGCCGTATTGGCAAAGGAGAAATATGGTTTGCGCGGCCAGGAAGTGGCCGAACGATTCGCGACTTTCGTGCCCTTCACGGCGCAAACACGGATGAGCGGCGTGGACCTTTACGCCGAACCACAACTCCAGCCCGACTTAAGGGAGCGCGGAATGGCCATGGCCGACCGTTCAACAGTTCCCGCGGCGACGCAGTCGCTGGCAACCGAGCCTGCCGCACATCCAATCCGATGCATTCGCAAAGGCGCAGCCGAGGCGGTCGCCAAACTTGTGAAAGAGAAGGGCGGATCGGTTGACCCAAGCGTGATGAACCGGGTGGACGACATTTCGCGACAAGGCGGCACCCCGCTGCTGGTGGCCGACGGAGCCAGGTTGCTCGGGGTCATTCAACTCAAAGACATCGTCAAAGGCGGCATCAAGGAACGCTTTGCACAACTCCGCAAGATGGGCATCAGCACGGTGATGATCACCGGTGACAATCCGCTGACTGCGGCCGCGATTGCCGCCGAGGCTGGCGTGGACGATTACATTGCGCAGGCGAAGCCGGAGGACAAGCTTGCCCGCATCCGCAAGGAACAGGAAGGCGGCAAACTGATCGCCATGATCGGCGACGGCACCAACGACGCGCCCGCCCTGGCGCAGGCCGATGTGGGCGTGGCCATGAATACGGGCACCCAGGCGGCGCGCGAAGCCGGCAACATGGTGGACTTGGACAGCAATCCGACCAAGCTCATCGAGGTGGTGGAGATCGGGAAGCAATTGCTCATGACGCGCGGCGCGCTGACCACGTTCAGCATTGCCAACGACGTGTCGAAATATTTCGCAATTCTGCCGGCGATGTTTGGGCTGCTCTACGCCGCCACCGTCGGTGGGCGCGGCCCGCTGGACAAGTTGAACATCATGTATCTGCACTCGCCGCAGAGCGCGATCCTGGCGGCGGTTATTTTTAACGCACTGATCATCGTGGCGCTGATCCCCCTGGCGTTGAAAGGCGTGAAATACCGCCCGCTCGGGGCCGCAGTGATTTTGCGCAACAACATGCTGATTTACGGTATTGGCGGCATCATCGTGCCGTTCATATTCATAAAGCTGATTGATATGCTTTTGGTGTTGGTTCACCTGGCACCTTGATGTCGCTGATGCCGAAAATTACAAACGAGGAAATATTATGATAAAACTTATAAACCAATCCGTAAGGCAGACTATTTTGTGGAGCGTCGTGGCCGGAGTCCTGTATCCGGTCATCATGACGATCTTCGCGCAGGTTGCATTTCACAACCAGGCCAACGGGAGTCTGGTGGAAAAGGACGGCAAGATTATTGGCTCCGCGCTGCTGGCACAGCAGTTCCAGGGCACCAATTATTTCTGGCCGCGGCCCTCGGCCTGCAGCTATGGCACGGGGCCATCGGGCATCGCGGCATCCAGTGGCAGCAACCTGGGTCCAACCAGCGGGCCTTTGTACACGAATGTCCTGAACAACATCGCAGCCTTCATCAGCGGGAACAACCTGCCGACGAATACGGTTGTGCCGCCAGATATGGTTTTTGCCTCCGCCAGCGGCCTAGATCCGCATATCAGTCCCGAAGCTGCGCGGCTTCAGATCGCGCGCGTCGCCGCTTCGCGCGGCATGAGCGAGGACAAAATCAAGGCGTTCGTGGATCAATTCACCGAGCCGCCGCAGTGGGGTTTTCTTGGCCAGTCGCGAGTAAATGTCTTACTGCTGAATGTGGCCCTTGACCAGGCCCAAGCCGAGCCGAAGAAAGCCGACACCGGCGTGCCATCCAAAGGATGATTGGGAGCGAACCGTTCGGTCGCCCCCAATCTGTCCTCACCAATGGGCCAGTGTCTGGTAGCCGAGCGATAGAGCCTGGGTTTTCATGACGGCGTCAGCCACGCCTCAAACCTGCCCCCGTGGCTGACGCCCCGTCTCTTCCACCTCCCTGGCTCTATTCCGAAGTCAACACCGTTCCTCAACCGCAGGACAGCCAGTCACCCGGTTGTTTCCCCACTCGCGCAAGCTCCCGGCACGATCACGTCGCGACCGGGTTCGGTTTGAATTGGGGATTGATTGTTCATGTGCGCTTCTTTTTACAGATCGTTTAATAGCGATAAAGTTCCGCGTTCCTCACTGAATAATTCCTGACTCGCCGATGCCTTGGAAGATTCCTCCATGACTTTGGACGTGATTTTCCACCCGTTCAGCCAGACGGGCTGAGGTTCTGGTTTAATCGGTGGGGCCAAACGAACCGGCCCCGGCCTGGTTTCCGAAATGTCCCATGCTCCAGGCGTGATCATGTCGCCACTGGGTTCGGTTTGCGTCGGGGTTTGATTTTTCATGTGCATTCCCGCTCACGGGTCGCTTAACAGTGGTAAATTTTCGTGATCATGGCTGAGTGCTTTCTGAACCACCGAGGTTGCGGGGTTGGTCTGTTCCGTGAGCTTCTCGATGTAGAAGTAACCGCGTGACGCCACCGGCAGCTTGCGTTCCCGCAACAGGAAATCCAGCCGGCCCTTGCGCGCGACGGCGCGCAGGTAGCCCCGGGCGTGTTCCAATTGGGCGCTCGTCTGTCCGGGCACGCTGATCAGCGCAATCAATGCTCCCGTCGGCAGGGAGCGGCGCGACAACCACGCGTCAATCCACACGCAGAGATCTGCCGGCAATTCTTTTGCGTCATAAATTGAGATCAAAATAACGTCGGCCGACGCTGTCGTCAGGACGGCGTCCTTGAGCACCTCGGGGTCGCTCAGGCGGCTGATCTCCCACCAAGTGCAGCGGACAGCGTCCTTGCCTCCCAGCCGCGTCACCTGGTCACACACTTGGGCGGCCCATTCCCGGGTCGGCGCGTCTTGATAAACTAATGCGACGTTTAACCCATACTCCGTTTCTGGCGGGACAAATCCCTCTTCATCCGACGGGTCGTGCCGTTCCAAGATGTTTTTTTGTTCCATAAATCGCGGCAATAATAGCCCCCAAGTTCCCCGCTTGAACAGTCGGGGAAGGGGGAATTCTTGCATCAGGGAATTCCCTGACATTCGGCGGTCGAAAACCCGGTTCACTTCGCCAGGAAATGACGCAGAACGGAGAACGCCGGCATTGGCAACTAGATGAACCCCACGCCGGGCAGCGTAAAGTAAAGGAGGTCACTGGTTTTGACACATTTCTTCACTGCCAGGTTTGGAGGACTCGTTGAAAACTGAAATTGAATTTATCGCGCGGCAGGTTTTCCCCGGGAAAGGTTGCGCCCGGATGGTTTCGGAATTCCTTCAATGTACCGGAATGGTTGCGCCAGTGCGTCCGCTCTGATCAGAAAGTTTTTTCGCTGTTGCTGCGCGAGAGTGCCGGGGCGCGCGACCTTCTGATTTCCATGACGACATCAGCCACGGGTCGAACCTGACCCGCAACTGATGCCCCACCTCCCTGGCTGTTTTCCGAAGTCAACTCCGTTCCTCACCGCAGGACCGCCAGTCACTCGGTTGCTTACCCAAATCCTGCAAGCTCCCCAGGCACGAACATGTCGCGACTGGGTTCGGTTTGCATTGGGGTTTGATTTTCATATGCGGCCCTTTTTACGGGGCGTTTAACAGTGATAAATCTCCATGTTCATGGCTGAGCGCTTCCTGAAGCACCGATGTCGTGGGGTTGGTCCATTCCGCGAGCTTCTCCATGTAGAAGTAACCGCGTGATGCCACCGGCAGCCTGCGTTCCCGCGACAGGAAATCCAACTGGCCCTCGCGCGCGATGGCGCGCAGGTAATCCCGGGCGTGGTTCGTTTGAGCGCCCGTCTGTCCGGGCACGTTGATCAGTGCAATCAAAGCTCCCGTCGGCAGGGAGCGATACGGCAACCACGCGTTAATCCACCCGCAGAGTTCAATCGGCAATTCTTTCGCGTCATAAATTGAAACCATGATGACGTCGGCCACCAGCGTCATCAGGATGGCGTCCATGAGCACCTCGGGATCGCTCAGGCGGTTGATTTCCCACGAAGAGCAGTGGACCGCGTCCTTGCCGGCCAGTTGCGCCACCTGGTCACACACCTGGGTGGCCCATTTCCGGGTCGGCGCGTCTTGATAAACCAATGCCACGTTTAACCCATTCTCCGTTTCTGGCGGGGCAAATTCCACTGCATCCGACGGTGCAGTCCGTTCCAGGATGTCCTTTGGTCCCATAAACGCGGCAATAGTAATTCACGAGTTCCCCGCTCGAACAGTCAGGGAAGAGGGAATTCTTGCATCGGGGAATTCCCTGACATTTGGCGGCGGGAAACCCGGTAATGCCGGGGAGGCAAGATGCGCCCCGCAGTTCAGGCCTGGTGAATTTATGTTTGTCACATTGCCTTGAAAATGCTGGAATTTGCATCCAAGTAGGTGGTGAAAATGAAAACCGAACAGCGATGAAGAAACTACGACCGCATGAAACTTTGGAAATGAGGTTCCCGTGAGTCACTACCACTCTTCATCGTCCATCCGGCGAAAATGGGCTTTGCGCTACAGCCTGGCCTTCGTGACCGTGGCGGCGGGATTCGGGTTGCGCGTGGCGCTGACGGCGTGGATCGGGCCGGGGCTGCCCACCTTCATCACATTCTATCCGGCGGTGATGGTGGCGGCATTGCTGGCCGGCTTCGGCCCGGGCCTGCTGGCTACGGTATTGACTGGCGTTGTCGTGGGATACTGGATTCTGCCGCCGGTCGGACAGTTCGCCATCGCCTCGCCTGTGGACCGAGTCGGGCTGGCGTTGTTCACCGGCATGGGCCTGTTCATGAGCGCCGTCGCCGAATTTTATCGGCGTGACCGGCGCAAGGCCGCGGCCTACGACCAGGAAGCGGTCTTGCGCGAAACCCGCCGGGAAAAGGAATTCCTCGCCGACGTGCTGGAGCACACTTCCCAGCCTTTTGTCGTGGGCTATCCGGATGGACGATTGGGTTTGTGCAACCAAGCTTACGAACAACTCACCGGCTACCGTGCGGAAGAACTGCGCGCCATTGACTGGGCCACGACACTCACGCCGCCCGAATGGCGCGAACCGGAGCGGCAAAAGCTGGAGGAACTCCACTGCAGCGGCCAGCCCGTGCGTTACGAGAAGGAATATATCCGCAAGGATGGCACGCGCGTGCCCGTTGAGTTGCTGGTGCATCTGGTGAAGGACGCGGGGGGCAAACCGGAGTATTACTACTCGTTCCTCACGGACATCACCGAGCGCAAGCGGGTGCAGACGGTGCTGCGCGAGAGCGAGGAACGACTGCGCTTCGCGCTGGAAACCAGCCACACCGGCGCGTGGGACCTGGATTTGGCGGACCACACGGCCTTCCGTTCGCTCGAACACGACCGCGTCTTCGGCTACGCGGAATTGCTGCCGAAGTGGACCTACGAAATGTTTCTCGAACACGTGCTGCCGGAAGACCGGGCGATGGTGGATGGCAAATTCCGGCGGGCGATGGAAAACCAGGGCGACTGGAACTTCGAGTGCCGCATCCGCCGCACGGACGGGCAGGTCCGCTGGATTTGGGCAACGGGACGACATCGTCTGGATGACGCCGGCGCCGTGCGCCGCATGTCAGGAATCGTCCAGGACATCACCGAGCGCAAGCTGGCCGAGGAGGCGCTGCAAGAGAGCGAAGAGCGCCATCAACTTGCCACCAGCGTTGCCAAGGAAGCCATTTGGGAAGTGAACCTCAAGACCGGAACGGTGCGCTGGAACCGCGCTTATATCGAATTGTTCGGCCGGCCGGCGGATGCCAAGGCCCATGGCCCCTGGTGGCTCAGCCGCATTCACCCGGAAGACCGCGATCGGGTGGATGCTTCGTTCGCCAGGGTGTTGGCCGAGGGCGGCAACTCATGGACTTGCGACTATCGCATGAAGCTGGCCGACGACAGTTACGCCTTCCTTAATGACCGGGCAATCATCGTTCGGGACCAGACGGGATCGCCTTTGCGGGCCGTCGGCGCCAAATTGAATGTTACCGAGCGCATACAGGCCGAGGAGGCGCTGCGCCAGAGCGAGCAACGCGTCCGCCTCAAACTGGACAGCATCCTTTCCCCGGAGGGCGACCTCGGGAAGCTGGAACTGTCCGACATCATCGATGCCCAGGCGGTCCAGGTGATCATGGACGATTTCCACGCGTTCGCCCGGATACCGATGGCGATCATCGACCTGAAAGGCAGGGTGCTGGTGAAGGTTGGCTGGCAGGACATCTGCACTCAATTCCATCGCGTCAATCCAGAGACCTGCAAGTTCTGCATTGAGAGCGACACGCTCCTTTCCGCCGGCGTTCCGCCCGGAGAATTCAAAGTTTACAAGTGCAAGAACAACATGTGGGACGTGGCGACGCCGATCCTGATGGGCGGCAAACACGTCGGCAATCTGTTCACGGGCCAATTTTTCTTCGAGGGCGAATTGCCGGATCGCGACCTGTTCCGGGCCCAGGCCCGC
>Ga0265323_10000134_pt1 | contig 42370 bp, 31 predicted proteins | sample 41225metaG_FD_193580 | JGI IMG/M metagenome (GOLD analysis project Ga0265323, IMG submission 193580) | Rhizosphere microbial communities from Carex aquatilis grown in University of Washington, Seatle, WA, United States - 4-12-25 metaG | ecosystem: Host-associated > Plants > Roots > Rhizosphere...
CCGCGGGTTACATATTGAAGGGCAGCAAGACGCCGCAGGTAGTGGCCAACGGGCGCACCTATGGCAGCGGCCGTGGCGGCGGCCTGGCCGCCCAGCTCTACTGGTTCGACAACCGGGGCAGCCTGCTGTTCCAGTGGCCGCGGAACCCGCTCGCGGGCAATCCCAACTTCGTGCGCGGCGACTGGTACGGCAACGGCACGAAGCAGTTCTTCTGGCACCGTTTCAAACTGGGCGACGACGGCAAGGGCACGCTGTTCTTCAAGGAGACGGTCTACCACATGTTCGATTTTCTGGGGAACGGCGCCGAGCAGGTGATCACGTGGGACCGCAACGTGCTGCGCGTTTACGGCTATCGCCACGTGAAGTCAAAGACGGTGCAGCGCGATTCGGAATACCTGCGTAACTCGGTCGCCAACCACACGCACTACTGAGCGGCGGATTGCCCCACATTCCGGAGGCGATATACTGGTTCGAACTCCATTATGAGCCAGTCTACCAAGCGTTCGAAATGGTACAGTTGGCGGCCCGCCGCCGGTATCGTGTGCTCCGTGCTTCTCGCTGCCGCCTTCTTCGTAATGCGCGCGCAGCCGGCCGCGCCGCCCGTCCTGGCGGCCATGCAGGCGGAACTTGCCCGCACCCAGGAGAAACTGAAGTCGCAGCCCGTCCCGCCCTACTACCTCGGTTACGAGATCCTCGAAACGCATGGGTTCGTGGTGGCCGGCGAGTTCGGGAAGATCGAGGGCAGCAGCGAATCCCGCAGCCGCAGTCTCGACGTCGAGCTCCGCGTGGGCGATTACAACCTCGATAACACGCACGAGATTCGCGGCGAAGCCAATAACCCGCAATACACCTCCGTCGCCATACCGGTCGATAACGATCCCGACGCCATTCGCGCGGTGCTCTGGCACCAGACCGACGCCGCCTACAAACGCGCGCTCGACCAGTGGACCAAGATCAAGACCAACGTACAGGTGAAGGTGGCGCAGGAGGACCAGAGCGGCGACTTTTCGCGCGAGACTCCCGAGCATTACTCCGAGCCTCTGGTCGACGTTACGGTCAATCGCGCCGCCTGGGAAGAGAAGATCCGCAAGTACACCGCTCCTTTCTCCGCCTATTCGAATATCTATCAGGCGATGGCGTACTTCACCGGCTCTGCCCAATCGCGCTGGTACGTGAACAGCGAAGGCGCCGTCATTCAGACTTCCCAGCCGGCCTTCAATCTCATCATCCTGGCCAGCACCAAGGCCTCCGATGGCATGGAGCTGCCCTTGTACGCGTCCTATTTCGGATTCAGCGAGAAGGATCTCCCCAGCGACGCCACCGTGCTCCAGGCCGTCGACAAGATGATCCACGACCTGGAGGCGTTGCGGGTAGCGCCGGTGGTGGACCCCTACACCGGGCCGGCGATTCTCTCCGGACCGGCCAGCGGCGTCTTCTTCCACGAAATCTTCGGCCACCGCGTGGAAGGGCAGCGTCAGAAAAACTCCGACGACGCCCAGACCTTCAAGAAGAAGATCGGGCAGCCGGTTCTCGCCAAGGAGTTCTCGGTGTATTTCGACCCCACCACGCGGCGCCGGGCCGATACCGACCTGGCCGGCTCGTACCTCTACGACAATCAGGGCGTCAAGGCCCGCCGTGTGACGGTGGTGGAAGACGGCATTCTGAAAACGTTCCTCATGTCGCGCAAGCCTCTCGATGGCATTCCGCAATCCAATGGGCACGGCAGGAACCAGCCGGGCCTGCCTTCGGTCGCCCGCCAGAGCAACCTGATCGTCGAGGTGGCGCCATCCGCGGTGCAGCCCGATCTCAAGAAACTGCTCATCGCGGAAGTCCAGAAACAGGGATTGCCCTTCGGCCTGTACTTCGACTCGATCGAGGGCGGCTTCACATTTACCCAGCGCACCATCCCGAACGCTTTTAACGTGCTGCCCCTGTTGGTCTACCGCATCTACCCGGACGGCCACGAGGAAGTGGTGCGCGGCGTGGACCTGATCGGCACGCCTCTGACCACCTTCAGCAAGATCACCGCCGCCGGCCGGAGCGTGGCGGTGTTCAACGGCTACTGCGGCGCCGAGTCCGGCAGCGTGCCGGTTTCGGCATCGTCACCGGCCATTTTCGTAAGCCAGATCGAAGTCCAGAAAAAGGCCAAGTCGCAGGACCGCACTCCCATTCTGCCGGCGCCATTTGAAGGAGGGAAATGAACATGCGAATCGCCAGACTCTCTCTGCTGCTCGCCGCCGCGGCTCCGCTGGCGGCGCTGCACGCCCAGGACGACGTGGTCATGAAGGCCATGCGCGACGAAATGGCACGCTCCATGAAGGAGCTTACCCTCCCGAATCTCGAAAAACCGTACTTCATCGCGTATCGCGTCGCCGAAAGCGATGCTTCCAGCGTCGCCGCCAGTTTTGGCGCGCTGAACCGTAGCGGGAGCGGCCGCAACCGCATGATCTACGTGGAAGTGCGCGTGGGCGATTACAAGCTCGACAACTCCCACTTTTTTTCCATGAGCGTGGGCGGGGGCGGCGGCGTGCCGATCTACAACGGCACCATGGCCCTGCCGGTGGATGACGACTACAAGGAACTCCGGCGCCAGATCTGGCTGGCCACCGACTCGGTGTACAAGAAGGCCGCCGAGGACCTGTCCAAGAAACGTGCCGCGCTGCAGAACCGCACCCGCACCGACGAATCCGACGATTTCACCCGGGAAGAGCCCGTCACCAGCAGCGCCGGTATGCCCGCCGCGAAGATCGACCTGGCCAAGTGGGAGACCGAGGCCCGCGCGCTATCGGCGATCTTCCGCCACATGCCCGCGATCCAGACTTCCCGCGTCGGTTTCAGCGCCAACAACTCCTACGTCCGCTATCTGACAAGCGAAGGCACGTCCTATACGCGCCGCGAGCCTGTCATCACCTTCACGGCCAACGCCACCACCCAGGCACCGGACGGCGCGGCGTTGGAGGACGGCGTCTGGAGGTTCGGCCATTCGCTGGCGGAACTGCCGTCGCAGGAGGAGTTGGCCGAGCGCCTGGAGCGCCTGGGCAAGCAGCTTACCGAACTGCGCGATGCCGCCATTCTGGAGAATTACAGCGGCCCGGTGCTGGCCGAAGGCGATGCCGCGGGCCAGGTGTTCCGGACGCATTTCCTGTCCAGCCTGCTGGCCGTCAAGCAGATCATCAACGGGATGCCGGGCACCTACGGCAACGCCAACCAGAGCGAGAATCCCTTCCTCGACAAGGTAGGCTCCCGCGTGCTCCCCGACTTTCTGAGCGTGCTGGACGATCCCACGATCTCCGAGTACCAGGGCCAGCACGTGGCCGGGCGATCGAAATTCGACGAAGACGGGATGCTCTCGCGCCCGGTCCAACTCGTCGAGGCCGGAATCCTCAAGGCCATGCTGATGTCGCGCGACCCGGTTCGCGGCTTCGACCACTCGACGGGCAGCCGCCACGCCGGGCAGGCAACGCCCTCAAGCGTGATCGTGACGTCCACGGCCGGATTGAGCGCCGCCGACCTGCGCGCCAGGTTCTTCGAACTGCTCAAGCAGCGCAACCGGCCCTTCGGCATCCTGCTGCGCCGGATGAGGAACGCCAACAACGTACTGGTGGCCTACAAGCTATTCCCGGACGGGCACGAGGAACTGGTCCGGGGCCTGCAACTGGCCGGATTCACGGCGCAGTCGTTCCGGGACATCGTGGCGGTCTCGAAGGATCTGAACTTCTCGACGGTGGAGTTCCAGCCGCAGAGGGACCAGATGAGTGCGATGATGTTCCAGGGCGAGGATAGCTTCACGCCGGTGTTCCTGGCGGTGCCTTCGCTGCTGTTCGAGGACGCCACGCTGCGGAGGATCCGCGCCGCCAACCCGAATCCGCCGGTGGCCCCCCATCCGTTCTTCGATAAATAGACCAGTGGGGCAGGCGCAGCCTGCCCCGCAAGCTACTTGCCGGCCTGCTGCTGCGCCAACGGGCCGATGATGGGCAACACCATCGACTTGCCCTGGTAGATCTGAACCACCAGGTATACCCAGAGCAGAAACACGATCAACCGCGCCACCATGAACAGCGGGAACAGACCGAATGTGAAGAGGCCCAGCATACTGGACACGATCCACGTGACCATGCTCAGGATCACCAGGAAGGCGAACATCACGGCGCCCAGGAAAATCGACTGGTAGGCGTGGAAGCGGATGTTGGGCTTCTTGTTGTACGGTTCCAGAACCAGGAAAACGATGCCGGAAATGAGCGGCGGGACGTAGCAGAGTGCGCTGGCCGCGTTGTCCTCCAGACCGGCGGACGCCGGTTGCGGCGGCATTGCGCCCTGGGGTGGATACCCGGCCGGGGGCGGGCTGGAGGCGCCTCCCGAGGGGGCAGCGCCTGATACCGCGGAGCCGCACGTGGCGCAAAATGCTCCATTCACTTGAGATCCACAACTGGGACAAAACGGCATGGTTCACTCCTTCCTTATCCCTAGACTCTACTGTGAGAATCCGTCCACGGCAAGTTAGCATCCGTAAATTAGGTACTGTGATTCACGGCACTGCCAGACCCGCTGGCCGGACGGTTTCAGCGGCGGTGGAGCGCGGCGGAAAAAGCGGCGGCCCATCCGCCCAGCCATACGGCCAGGAGCACCGCGGCGCCGGCCAGCGCGCCCCGGCGCAAACGGGATCGAAACGGCGCGGCCGCGGAACTGCCGGTTGCCTGCAAACCAGCCAGCACCAGCAAGCCAATCGCGAGCGCCAGTCCGGCGGCGACCGCCACCGCCCCGCCCGGCGCCAGCCACCAGGCCCAAAGAAAGTGGCCGTGAAGCGCCAGGACAACGCTGCGGGTCAACCCGCAGGTCGGGCAGGGGACGCCGAACTGTTTGCGCACGGAGCAAACCCAGCGGATGGGGCGGCCGCAGACGTAGACCGAGGCCTGGTCGGCATTCAGGATAAACCTGGCCAAACCGGCGTGGATCAGGATAAGCGCTCCCGTCGCCGCCGCCGGCGCGGCGTCCGAAAAACGGCCGGGCATCCGCCGGGGCATCCGCGGCTACTGCGGCTGATTGACGACGTAGCAGCCGACTGCCTTGTCGTGCAGGGTCTGGCGCCGCTCGTCCCACAGGGGCCACAGCAGGTCCAGCAGCGGCAGGAAGGGCACAAAGCCCATGCCGGCCTGAGCCAGCAGGCGGATGAACGCGGTCCCCATAGTGAGGAAGTTGCCCGAGGCGTCCACCACCTTCACCTTGACCACGCCCTGGCCGATGGAGGCCCCGCGCGTGCTCACCAGATATACCCGGTTGAAGAGTCCCACCAGGAATGTCGCCAGGGGGAACAGCATGATCATGAGGCAGCAGCTTCCGGCAAACGCGCCATGCATGCCTTCGCCGCCAATGGCGCCTAGGGTGGCCAGCAGGCTGCCTGCGATGAACCAGATGATCAGCATGCCGACGCCAATCAGCACGGCGTCGATCAGGTATCCAATCACCCGGTTCGCCCAGGTGGCGTAATCCATCGCCATGGGCTGGACGCCCGGCATCCCGCCGAGCGGCGGAGCGTATCCCGTCGCAGGCGCCCCCGGATACCCGCCCGGAGCGGCATGGGGTGCGCCCTGCAGCGCCACACCGCACTTGATGCACACGACTGCGGCCGGATCGGCGGCCGCGCCGCAGTTGAAGCAGAACCTGTTGCCCGTTCCCGTGCCTACGCCACAGCCGGTGCAGAAGGCTGCCTGGCTGCTCACCTGCGCTCCACAATTACGGCAGAACATAAATTATCCGGGATCTCCTGTCCGTGTTTCTGATTTGTCTGGATTTGACGCCCGTGCTACAGATACCAAGGTATACAACGAATCCCGGCCGGAAACAACTGGAATCGGCGCCGGGCTCACTTGCCGGGCGGGCCGAGGAACACGAGTGGAAGGACAGCGCCCGCAATCGCGCCGACGATCAGGGCGGGGTTGCCGGCGCCGAGAAAGGAAGCCACCAGACCCGCCAGCGAACCGATTCCCGCCCCCACCGCCGCCAGCATGATCCGCTTGCCCATGTACGGTTACTTGGCGTGCTGATCGAGGATGAAGACTTTGTCTTTGGGATGCACCAGCCGCAGCGATTTGCGGATTTCGATGTCCTGAGCGGCGGGATCGCTGGCCAGCCGGTGGATGCGCTCCCGCTTGCGCTCGATCTGCTGGGCCAACCCGGCGTTGCGCGCTTCCAGTGCCTGAATCTGATGCTGTTTGTCGAGAAATGCAGCAATGCCGCGTGGGCCGCGTAAGGTGATCACCGCATAGCCCAATACCAGCAAAACCGCGACCGAGTATGCCAAACGTGCAAGAGGCGCTTTCATGGCACCAGGAGCCTGGAAGATAATAGTAGCATTGCTGCCGGTTCGCCGTTAGCGATTTATTCAAATGACCGATAAGATTGTTGTCCTGAGTACCTGCGCCACCGGGGAGGAAGCCGACAGGCTGGCCCGGCTTCTGCTCGAGGGAGGCTTGGCAGCCTGCGTCAGCGTGATCCCCGGTGTGCGGAGCCTGTACCACTGGAAGGGGGCGATTGAGACCGCCGGCGAGTGCCTGCTGCTGATCAAGACCTCGCGCGGCCTGTTTGCGGATTTGTGCGCGGCATTGCAGAAGGCCCACTCCTATGAGATTCCCGAACTGATCGCGGTCCCGGTCGTCGAAGGGGCTGCCGGCTATCTCGACTGGATGGAACAGCACCTTCGCCAGGAGCCAAAGGAAAAGACGTGTACGCTTCCATAACACCGCAGTCCCCCAACCGTCTCGCAGCCGGTCTGGCGTTCATTTTCGATATGGACGGCGTGCTGGTGAACTCCAACCCGGTTCATCGCCAGGCCTGGGCGCGTTTCAACCTTCGTTACGGGATTGAAACCACGCCGGGGATGCTGGAACGGATGTATGGGAAACGAAATGATGATATTGTCCGCGATTTCTTTGGCGGCGGGTTGGCTCCCGAAGAGGTGGTAGCCCGCGGTGCCGCGAAGGAGCTACTGTATCGCCAGATGATCGGCGGCCGGATTGAGGAGATGCTCGTGCCGGGAATCCGCCAGTTCCTCGCCCGATACGCTGGAACGCCCATGGCCGTGGCCAGCAACGCGGAGCCCGAAAACGTTCTTTTTGTTTTAGATAGAGCTGGTTTGGCGGGCTTTTTCCGGGTGGTTCTGGACGGCCACCAGGTGAGCCGACCGAAGCCCGATCCCGAGATCTACCTGCGCGCCGCCGAGCGGCTTGGAGTGGCCCCCCCCAACTGCCTGGTCTTTGAGGACTCCCATTCGGGGGTGACGGCTGCCAGAAAGGCCGGGATGAGGGTAATTGGTCTGGGTACTACTTATGATAACTTGCCGGGGACTGGCATTTGCGTAGATAATTTTGAAAGCGGAGAATTGGAAACATGGCTGGCAGCCCAATCAAGGGCGGTCTGAAGAGCGAATCTGTACTGGCGCTCTTTCTGACCCTGGGCGCGGTTCCTTCACTCGCCTTGGCGGGTCAATCCAGTTTTGTGCCACCCCTCGGCGCTCCGTCAACGGCTTCCGGTGAGAATACGGCCACGCCCTTCCTGGTGTTCGCCGTGCTGTTCAGCGGCATCTCGATGTCGGCCTTCGTGGTCTGGCGCCGGGAGCGCCATCTGCGGATTCACCGCCAGCGCCTGCGCAAGAACTACATGCTGGGCGAGGAAATTCTGGGGGCCGCTTCTCCCGACAACATTCTGGTTCGCCTGAACGAGGCCCTGCCTGGAATCCTGGGCATAACCCGCGTGCGGTTGTACATTTACAACCGGGCCACCAAGGCCCTGGATACGGTTACCGGAGACGCCACGCCGCCGGTTTCCATTTCGCTGGTCTCTCCGCCGGCGGGAAGTGCCACGGGTGCGGCCGCCTGCTTCCAGTACCGGACGCTGCTGGCTGTTCCCGATATCGGCCGCAGCCCGTTCCCGCTCTCCGGGGGCGCCGAACCCACGCCCAAATCGCTGCTCTACATTCCCATGTTCGCCCAGGGCGAGGTGACCGGCATCCTCGAACTCGACCAGGACGATCGCGCCCGCGCTTTCGATGCCGACGAGCAGACGCTGGCCCAACACCTGGGCAACCAGATTGGCGTCGCCCTGCGGTTGCTGGACCAGCGCAGCGTACAGGAGCAGCTCTTCCGGACCGAGAAACTGGCTGCCGTGGGGCGCCTGATATCGGGCGTCGTCAACGAGTTGCAAACGCCCTTGAACTCGATCTCCGAGTTGGCCGCCAGGGCTGTCGAGCGTTCGCGCCTGGGCCCGGCCGAGCGGGATGTCGCAGCCATCGCCGCCGAGGCGCGCAAGGCCTCCGCCATGGTGGCCCGGCTGGTATCCTTCGCCGCTGCCGATCAGGGGGAAGCCCGCCTGGTGCCCATCGGCACGCTGCTCCACAACCTCATCGAGTTCCGGGAAGGCGATTGGAAGGCCTCGGGCATTCGCGTGCGCGACCTTACCACCCGCGAGCCCGTTTTCGTGCAGGGCCTGCAGGGACAATTGGAGCAGATCTTCCTCAGCCTGCTGGTGCATGCCGAGCAATCCCTGGCTTTGTCTCCGCAAAAGGCCATCACAATCCGTACGAGCCTGCTGGCAAAGCGTCTGCTGGTGGAGATTGCCTTTTCGGCGCCCGCCGAGTTCCGCAAGGTGGAAGAGACCGCCGCGGTGCTGGGCGTTACCCGGAGCGTGATAGCCGGCCACGGCGGCGAGGTCCGCCTCATCGAAAAGATCGGCGCAGACCCCCGCTTCGAGGTGGAACTTCCGGTTTGCGGGCGCGACCGCTCGGCCCCGGCGGCCCCCGCGGTGTCTACTCCGCCGGATTCGTCGCACCGCTGGACGGCCCTGGTGATCGAGTCCGAAGACGCCCCGCAGCGCCAACTCCTCGCCCTGTTGTCGGGACGCGGCTACCGCGTGGTCCCGGTCTGCAACGCCGATACGGGTCTGGAACTGGCCCAGCGCATGCGCTTCGACGCGGCCTTCTGCTCGGTGCACGCCCCCGGTCTGAACTGGGTGGAGCTCTCCGAGAGGATACAGTCCCGCGTGGGCGGGTTCATCCTGCTCTCCGACGGTTTCGACGCCGATCTGGCCACCGATTTCGAGGGCGGCGGCCGCTTTGTTCTCCCCAAGCCGGTGCAGGAAGGCGAGTTGGATCGCATCCTCACTATAATCCACACGGTCGTGCCGGCCGCCAAGGTCATCCCCTTCAAGAGCGGCACGCACAGCTAGACGGCCGCCGGCCGGTCTCTACCGCATTTTCAGCTCCACCGCCGCGCCCGCTTCGCAGGCGATCCGCCGCGCCGCGGAATCCCGGTTGATCGAAATCTCCAGGTACCCGCCGCTGCCCACGATCGCTACCAGTTCGCCCGGCGGCGCCTCGGCGTAGTGGCGCGCCAGGGTCTCGATCTCGTAGCCGCCCGCCAGCAGCGTGAAATCGCGTTGCTCCAGGCGCGGAAACTCCAGCGCGTGAAAGCTGGTGATGACGTTTCCGAAGCGGTCGATCTTCAGTATCCGTCCCGTCCACGTCCGCTTGCCGGTTCGCTCCGCCAGAGGGAAGCCTCCCTGGTAATCGCGAATCGGCGGCCCGATTCGCGCCGGACGAACGCCCGCCGCCAGGTGGGCCGCCACCGGCGCGAAGATGTCGCGGCCGTGAAAGGTCGGGCTCACCGGCTGGCGAAAGTACTCTTCCCGCGCGATCAGACGGATGCGATGCTTCTCCCGCCGGTAGATCATCGAGAGGACGCCGTTGTCCGGCGCCACGAAGAGCTGGCCGGAGGCCTCCATCAGGATGGGGCGCCGCGCGCTTCCCACCCCCGGGTCCACCACCACCACGTGCACCGTCCCGGGCGGAAAGAAGGCGTAGGCCTGGGCAATGGTGTAGGCGCCCTCCGCGATGTCGAATGCGCCCACCTCGTGGCTGATGTCCACAATCCGTGCCCGCGGGCAAACGGTCAGAATCACGCCCTTCATGGCGGCGGCATAATGGTCCATCGCGCCGAAATCCGTAGTTAACGTGAGGATGGGTTGAGGCATTGCTAAAATGAATGAGCGTGCAACGTTACTACTTCGACCATAACGCCACAACCCCCGTCGCTCCCGAGGTGCTGGAAGCCATGGTGCCGTGTCTCGGTCAAGTGTATGGTAACGCGTCCAGCATCCATTGTTTCGGCCAGGAGGCCAGGAAAACGCTGGAGACCGCGCGCGGCCAACTGGCGGCGCTGATGGGCGCCAACCCGGCGGACCTGATTTTCACTTCCGGCGGCACGGAGGCGGACAACATGGCCGTGCTGGGTGTGGCGCGGGCCGCTTCCGGAGCCACCCGGCACGCTGCCGTGAGCGCCATCGAGCATCCCGCCGTGCTGGCCGCCAGCATGCAACTGGAAAAGGAAGGCGTGGCGGTCACGCGCATCCGCGTCGGATCCAGCGGCGTCGTCGAGCCCGAGGACGTGCGGAAAGCCCTCCGTACGGACACCGTGCTGGTCTCCGTAATGCACGTCAACAACGAGCTGGGCACGGTGCAGCCCATTGCCGCCATAGCCCGCATCACCCGCGAGCGAGGCATTCCCTTCCACGTGGACGGCGTCCAGGCCCTGGGGAAGATCCCCGTGGACGTGCAGGCTTTGGGGGCCGACCTCTACAGTGTGAGCGGCCACAAGATCCATGCCCCCAAGGGCATCGGTGCCCTGTGGGTGCGCAAAGGCACGCCCCTGGCCCCCATCGCTTTCGGCGGGCACCACGAGCGCAACCGCCGCCCCGGCACGGAGAACGTCCCCGGAGCCGTAGCGTTCGGCGCTGCTGCCGAGCTGGCGGCCCGCCGCCTGGCCCCGGAGACCGCCCGCTTGGCGGCCCTGCGCGACCGCCTGGAAAGCGCCATTCTGGACCGCATCCCCAACTCCGGCATCAACGGCTCGCCGTGGCGGCGCGTGGCTAACACGAGCAACGTGTACTTCGACGGCATCGATGGCGAGGCCCTGGTCATCTCGCTCGATCTCGCCGGTTTCTCGGTTTCCACCGGGGCGGCCTGCTCCAGCGGCGCCCTGGCTCCCTCGCACGTGCTGATCGCCATCGGCCTCACGCCCGAACGCGCGCGCGCCAGCATGCGGTTTTCGCTGGGAGCGTCGAACACCCCCGAGCAGGTGGACGCGCTGGTGGACGCCCTGGCCGCGTCCGTCGAGCGTCTGCGGCGGATTTCCGTCAATGCCCGATAGCACCTCCCCCACCGCGCCCATCGCCGTGGCCATGAGCGGCGGCGTGGACAGTTCCACCGTGGCGGCCATGCTGGCGCGCCAGGGCCATGCCGTCATCGGGCTGACCATGCAGCTTTGGGATCAGCGCCGCCTGCCGGCCCTGGTTCCCCTGGCTGGCGGCGGGGGCCGATGCTGCTCTCTCGACGACGTCCACGACGCGCGCCGCGTGGCCGGGCAGATCGGCATCCCCTACTACGTGGTGAATTTCGAGCGCGAGTTCGAGGAGCGGGTGGTCAAGCCGTTCGTGGAGGATTATCTCGCGGGCCGCACCCCCATCCCCTGTACCCTGTGCAACAACTTCATCAAGTTCTCCCGATTCCTGGAAATGGCGGATTCGGTGGGCGCCAGCTTCATCGCGACCGGCCACTACGCCCGCGTCCGCTACGACTCCGCCGCCGCCCGCTACCAACTGCTGCGCCCCGCCGACCACTCCAAGGACCAGACCTACTTCCTCTTCGGACTCACCCAGGCGCAACTGGCGCGCACCCTGTTTCCGCTCGGCGATATGACCAAGTCCGCGGTTCGCCTCCTGGCCCGCTCCATGGGCCTGGCCGTGGCGGATAAGGACGACAGCCAGGAGATCTGCTTCGTCCCCAACGGCGATTACGCCGCGTTCCTGGACGCTTACCTGAAGGATGTGGGCGAGGCTGGGCCGGAGACCGGCGGCGAAATTGTCTCGGCCGCGGGTGTTGCCCTGGGACGCCACGAAGGGGTCCACCACTTCACCGTGGGCCAGCGCCGCGGCCTGGGCGTCTCCGCCCGCGAGCCGCTCTACGTGATCTCAACCGATCCCCAATCGCGGCGCGTGGTGGTGGGCGGCCCGGACGAACTGCTCCGCGGACGCCTCTTCGCAGGCGGCATCAACTGGGTTTCCATCGCCGGAGCGGACGCTCCGCTGCGCGCCGAAGTGAAGATCCGCAATAGGCATGCCGCCGCCCCCGCCATCTTGCAGCCCACCGGAGAGGCGGGGCGCGTGGAAGTCCTGTTCGATGTGCCGCAGCGCGCCGTCACCCCCGGACAGGCCGCCGTGTTCTACCAGGGCGATCTGGTGCTGGGCGGAGGGTGGATCGAATAGGCTCCGCGGGGCTGCGGGCAGTCTTCTGTTAGAATCGCCTCTGATGTCTCAACTCTTCCAGCGCAAGCCCATCGCGGTTCTGGTACAGGAAACCGAGGACCTCGGTGGCTTGAAGCGAACCCTGGGAGCCGGGGACCTGATCATGCTGGCGATCGGCGCCGTGATCGGCGCAGGCATTTTCGGCGCCATCGGCACGGCGGCCGCCGGTCAACTGGGCCCCAATGGCGAGGTGATCCGGGAGGGCGCCGGGCCCGCCCTGGTGTTCTCCTTCCTGCTGCTGGGCGGCGCCTGCGCCCTGGCCGCGCTGTGTTACGCGGAGCTGGCCGCCATGATTCCCCAGGCCGGCAGCGCCTACGCCTATTCCTACGCCACGCTGGGCGAACTGGTGGCCTGGATCATCGGCTGGGACCTCATTCTGGAATACGCCGTCGGAAACGTCGCGGTGGCCATCTCCTGGGCGGATTACTTCAATACCCTGTTGGGCGGATTCGGCGTGCAGCTCCCCGCCTGGGTCTCGACCGGATACCGCACCGCGCTGCTCAGTCCCGACCCGAAACTCCACGGGCTGCTGACCTCCGCGCCGCACATCCTGGGCATTCCGATCCTGGTCAACCTGCCGGCGTTCGGCATCGTGATGCTGATCACCTGGCTGCTGCTGCGAGGGGCGAGGGAGAGTGCCACCGCCAACAACGTCATGGTGATCGTCAAGCTGCTGGCACTGGCGCTGTTCGTGATCGTGGGCGCAACCCATCTGAAGGGGGCCAATTACCATCCCTTCGCGCCGAATGGCTTCCGTGGCATTCACCAGGGCGCGGCCATCGTGTTCTTCGCCTACATCGGTTTCGACGCCATCTCGACCGCCGCCGAAGAGACCTTGAACCCGCAGCGCAACCTGCCGCTGGGCATACTTGGGGGCCTGGGAATCTGCACCATTATCTACGTGGTGGTCGGTTTCGTGCTGACCGGCATGGTGCCCTACCACGAACTGGGCGTGGCCGACCCTCTGGCGCGGGCGCTCGACCTGGCCGGATTCAAAACCATCGGCTGGGTGGTGGCGCTGGGCGCGGCCATCTCCATGTCGGCGGTTCTGCTGGTATTTCAGTACGGCCAGCCGCGCATCTTCTTCGCCATGGCGCGCGATGGCCTGTTGCCGCGCTGGGCCGCCAGGATCCACCCCAGGACGCGCGTCCCCTGGACCACCACGCTGATCACCGGGCTGTTCGTGGCGGTCTGGGCGCTGGTGGGCGACGCCGCTGAAACCTACGATCTGACCAATATTGGAACGCTCTTCGCGTTCCTGCTGGTGAGCGTGGGCGTGCTAGCCCTGCGTTACAAGGACCCCGGGCGGCCGCGGCCGTTCAGGGTCCCGATGGTGTGGCCGGTGTGCCTGCTCTCCGCCGCCGCCTGCCTGTTCATCATGAAAGGCCTGCCTAACCAGGCCTGGGCGCGCTTCGGGATCTGGCTGGCGATCGGGCTGGTTCTCTACTTCGCCTACGGCTTTTGGCACAGCGGGTTGCGGAAGAAGTAGCGCCCAATCATTCGATTTCTGCCGTTCACGGGCGGCTTACCGCTTGCGCTGTCCCTGAGCCTGGTGCCGGATCTTTTTCTTCGCCGACCCCCGCGCCACGCCGGAAGCGCGTTTGGCCTTGGGAGGAGCGGCCTTGCGCTTGGCGCGCTTCAATGCTTTGCGTTTTTCTGTGTCGGTGACGTTCTTCGTATTCATCAGCTTCTCTTCAATCCTGCGTATTTTTCCACGAGCTTCTTGAGACCGAAACGAGGGAAGTTAACCGTGATCTTAGCACTATCGCCCTCGCCTTCGCGCCGCACCACCGTGCCCGTGCCGTACTTGGGGTGCTCCACCGTGACTCCCGCGCGGTTCACCTTGCGGGCTGGCGGCGGGGCGGCCGGTACCGGCGCCGGCGGGCGTGCAAACGGGGCTGGCGGCGGCTGCGGCGCGGTTTTGTTCGGATTGGCTTTCGGCTGGTTGAGGCTCATCCCCCGCTCGCCGAAAAACTGCGCCACGTTCTCCACCGAGTTGTACGTCTTCCCGGTGAAGGTGTTCCGCCGGGCCGCCTGGCGCACGTCGAATCGTTCCACGGGCGGCGCGATTTCGCCCGGTTCGTCCCGCGCCCCCATATCCAGAATCAGATCCGCGGGTACCTCGCTCAGGAACCAGGACGGTGTGGTGCGTTCCTGCTCCCCGGCGCCAAACCGGCGGCGGTAGCGCGCCCAAGTCAGAATCAGCCGCTTGCGCGCCCGCGTCATCCCCACGTAGCACAGCCGCCGCTCTTCCTCCAGCGCATCTTCCGAGTTCATCGACCGGCTGTGCGGAAACAGTCCCAGCTCCAGCCCGGTCAGAAACACCAGCGGAAACTCCAGCCCCTTGGCGTTGTGCAGCGTCAGCAGGCTCACCGGGGCTTGGTCGTCGAAGGCGTCGGCTTCCGCCACCAGGGCGGCATGGTCCAGAAAGTCCGAAACCGATTCGCCCCGCCCGGCCGCTTCCGTGGCGGCATTCAGCAATTCGTCCAGGTTCTCCAGGCGCGCTTCCGCCTCGGGCGTCTTCTCCTGCTCCAGCATCCGCCGGTAGCCGGTGCGCTCCAGGATGAACTTCACCACGTCCTGCAATGGCGACGAACTGGCCACCAGCGAAAGCTCCTGAATGAGATTCCGGAACATCACCAGCGACGACTGCGAGCGCGTGGAAAGCCGCTCGTCGTGTATGATGCGCTCGATGGAATCCCACAGGTTCAAGCCGTGCTCGCGGCCGTACCGCTCGATCTGCTCCACGGTGGTGCGGCCGATCCCGCGGGCCGGCGTATTGATCACGCGCAGCAGGCTCACCGAATCGATGTTGCTGGCCGCCAGCTTCAGGTACGCCACCAGATCCTTGATTTCGGCGCGCTGATAGAAGCTGAACCCGCCCACGATGTTATACTTGCGCCCGTAGCGCCGCAGGGCTTCCTCGATCTGCCGCGACTGCGAGTTGGTGCGGTAGAGCACCGCCGCGTGGTCCCCCGGATTCGCCGCCAGGTGCTTCTCGATGGTATCGGCGATGAACAGCGCCTCGTTCTCGGCGTCGAACGCGGCGTACAGTCCGATGGGCTCTCCCGCGACGGCCTCGGTCCAGAGCTTCTTGCCCTTGCGCGCCTTGTTGTTCTCCACCACCGCGCCGGCCGCCGCCAGGATGTTCTTCGTCGAGCGGTAGTTCTGCTCCAGACGGATGGTGTGGGCCTTGGGGAAATCGCGCTCGAAATCCAGGATGTTCCGAATATCGGCGCCGCGCCAGCTATAGATCGACTGATCCTCGTCGCCCACCACGCACAGGTTATCGGCCGGCGCGGACAGCAGGCGCATCAGGGCGTACTGCGTGCGGTTGGTGTCCTGGTATTCGTCCACCATGACGTAGCTCAACCGCCGGTTCCAGGCCTCGCGGGTTGCCTCGTCGGTGCGCAGCAGCCGCACGGTTTCCAGCAGCAAGTCGTCGAAATCCAGGGCGTTGGCGTTGCGCAGGGCCTTTTCGTACTCTTCGAATACCGCGGCGATGGCCTCGACTTCCTTGTCCACGGCCAGCTTCTGAAGATCCACCGGCCCCAGGCCGCGGTTCTTGGCGTTGCTGATTCGCGACAGCACCGTGCGATACGGCAGGAACTCCTTCTCGTCGAGCCCCAGGGCGCGGTAGCAGGCTTTGACGATGCTGGTCTGGTCGTCGTCGTCGTAGATGGTGAAGCGCCGCGTGAAACCGGGACGCACCCGGGCCAGGGCGTCTCCGTCCCGGCGCAGCAGCCGCACGCAGAAGGAGTGGAAGGTGGAGACCAGGGGAGCCGACTCCACGGGCACATCCTCCAGCAGTCCGGCCACCCGCTCCCGCATCTCATTGGCCGCCTTGTTGGTGAAGGTTACGGCCAAAATGGCAGACGGGGGCACGTGCCGCGCCGTGATGATGTGCGCGATACGATGCGTGATTACCCGGGTCTTACCGCTGCCTGCGCCAGCCAGGATCAGTAGCGGCCCCTCGGTGCAATCTACCGCTTCCCGTTGGCGGGCGTTTAGCCCTTTGAGAAAGTCCATGAGATGGGGAACACTTCGAGTGTAACATGCCTCGAATGAAGCTTACCTGCGAACGCCGCAGGCGAACAGCCTCATGAAGGTGTTGGCGAACACGGGTTGCTCCCGCCAGACCCAGCTCCGCGGGTCGCTCCAGACCTCATCGGTGTCCTTGGCTACCAGGATATCGACGGGCAGGGAGGCGCAGGCCGCCGCGATAGTCTCCGGCGCCGCCTCCCCGGCCTGCGGGTACAGGCGATGGAGCGTGTCCAGGATGGGCAGGCACTCCGCCACGGGCCCTCCGAAGGTGGCCAGACACCCTTCATCGGCCGCCACGATCTGCCGCCCGGCGTACAGGAACGCTGGCGTGTCCTGATACTCGACGCGAGGGTTGAACTGGATCCGCGCCCCGGCGGCGGAGTTCCGCGCCACCCACTCGTAGGCCTCCCGTTGGGCATAGTTGCGCTCGCCCAGGCGGTGGTCGGGCGCCATCCAGGGGAGCATCGCCAGCACGCCGCGGTCCGCCGCCACGGGATAGAGGCGCAGCAGCCCGATGTCGTAGACCACGCCGGCCATCCCCAATATCCCCAACACCACCAGCGTGCGCCGCGTGGAGGCCGCCAGAGGCCCGGTCTCCCCGGTGATCGCGTCGGCGCCCCAGAGCACCAGCACGAACTGCGCCAGCAGAATGCCGCGCCAGCCCAGATCGTTGGCGTAGACCACCGAGGAGCGCACAAACGTGCAGATCAGGAGGCTGGTGCCCAGCAGGATCGCCAGCGCCAGTTCGGCGCGCGGGAGCGGCCGCGGCCGCCGCTGCCACCACAGCCGCCCGGCCACGAAGAAGAATCCGAACTCCAGGAAGTAATTGGCCGGCAGCAGGATCAGGTACGTCAGCGATACCCTCCACCCCTGCGTGATGCCCAACGCCTGGAGCGCCACCCCAGCGGGCGAAAACTGCCGCACTGCGAACTGCAGGGGCGCCGCGCCCGTGCCGGAGCCGGAGCCCGAGCCCGGGCCCGCCAGGCGGAGCAGATACGGCGCCGCGCACGCCATCGCCACAATTCCGGCAATCGCGTACGCCGCTGCCTCCCGCCACCATTTCCGCGCCGCCGCTACCAGCGTCCACACTCCCAGGAACACGCTGAAAACCAGGGTCACATAAATCGACAAGCCCACGGCCGACCCCAGCGCCACCCCGGCCACCACGGCGTGGCGGACGCGCGCACTCCACCCTCTCACCCGCGCCCCCTCCCACAGCAGCAGAAATACGGTGATCGAGACGACCAGTCCCGCCAGGTGGTGCGCCACCCAGATGGCCGTGGACGGGAACCCGTCCACCTGCTCGTTCCACCAGTCGATGCTCGGTGTCACGGCCCGCTCCATGCCGAGCGAGCGGAGAATCCACCCGATGGCCGCCGGAAGAATGTCCAGGCCCGTGACCGCCAGCAGCAGGATTCCGGCCATCGTCCGGCGCCGGAAGCTGCCGGGTCCGCGGTAGAAGAGTATGCGGAAGCTGAGCGCCACCAGCGCCATCATTCCGATCCCGCTCCATGCCGCGCCCGCGAACCAGGCGTGTTGCGGGCCCACCGCGCCGCCCGCCAGCCGCTCCACCAGGGCGCCCGGAATCATCCAGAAATAGTGGTACCGCAAGGGCACCGGGTGGCCGGGGAAGTAGTAGGGATTATGCGGCGGAATGCCGGCCGCCAGCGCGCCGGTGAACCCGGCTCGCAGCGACGAATCTCGCGCCGGCACCGGATAGTAATCTTTGTAGCCGGATTGCAAGTCCACCAGCGAAACCAGCGCCACCGCCACCCAGGCCACCAGGATCGCCGCCACCACCGCATCCTGGCGGGAAATCCGGATAGTCCGCCAGGCGCGCCAGCCGCGCGCCATCACCACCGCGAAATACGCCCACGCCGCCGTGTAGATGGCCCACGCCAGGCGCGAGGTGCCGAATCGCTCCGCCAGGAAAGTGCCGATGGGGCAGACCCCCATCCCCACGCAAAGGCTGAGCGCCCAGCGGAAAGCCCACGTGCGGCGGCGGAACTCGCACAGATCCAGCCACCAGGCGAGGGAATACCCCGGGATCACCAGGAACAGCGGATAGAGGCACACCGCCAGGGAGCTCCGCAACAGGTCCTCAAGCATGAAGTGATGGACGGGCGGCATGGGCACCGTCGATGATTATAGCGATTCGTACAACGGCGGCGCCCCTGGAGGACGCGTCTTCCAGCGCCGGTGAATCCACAGCCACTGGTCGGGATATTCGCGGATGACCGCCTCCAGTTGGCGCTGCAACTCGCGCGTGTCCCGCGCCGCGTCTCCGGTCATCTCGACCGGCGGGTAGAAGCGCAGCACGTAGCGCCGTTCGCTCTCCATCCACAGGGCGAAGCCGGGGATCACCGCCGCCCCGCTATGCGCGGCGATTCTGGCGAAGCCCGTGGCGGCGCAGGCCGCGACGCCGAAGAAATCGACGAACACACCGTCGGCGGCCGACGCATTCTGATCGATGAGCACGCCCACGGCCTGGTTGGCGGCCAGCGCCTTCAGGATGGCTCGCGCGAAGTCCTTCTTGAATAGCGGGCGGTTGCCGGTGAGCGCGCGGCGGCGCTCCACCAGGGCGTCGATCAGCGGGTTGTCGAGCGGGCGCGCCACCACGCTCATCGGCCCGGTCAGCAGCCCGTGCGCAAACGCGCTCAATTCCCAGTTGCCCAGGTGAGCGGTGGCGAACAGCACGCCACGGCCGCGGCGCAGGGCCTCCCGGAAGTGCTCGGCGCCCTCGGCGCGAATCCACGAGCCGGCGCCATCCCGGCGGATCGACGGAAACCGCGCGAAGGACACCAGCACCCGCGCGATGGAGCGGAACACGCCATCCACGATCCGGGCGCGGTCCGAGGCGTCCAGCTCGGGCATGGACAGCGACAGATTGCGCAAGGCCACCCGCCGCAACCGGGGAATCCCGAGGTCCAGCAGCCGCGCGTAGCAGCGGGCCAGAGCGTGGGCCAGCGCCAGGGGCGCCCACTCCAGCGACTTCACCACCGCCAGCGCGGCGGCGTATTCGGCCCGGTTCCGGAAAGCGGAGCGCTGCCTCATCCAGAACGCATTGTAGCGTTGTAGCCCCCGGTTGCGCTCCGCGGCCGTGCTCCCAATCGAGCACACTGCGCCGAGGAGACAGAAACCGGGCGCCCCGCGGATATTCGAAGGGCGGCGAGTTCCCCGCCTACGTAGTCTTCCGGTTGAGAGGCACCCTTCCTCCCGGCCTCAACAACCTTCGGCCGCAGGGCCAGCGGCGCAGCGCCCGGCGGACGGCCGGCGGCTCCACCCTGCCACTTCCGGGAGAACAACTCACCGGCACCGCTCCGCGAGCGCTCGCAGGGTGGGTGGACCTGGACGCGTATTTCGGGAAGCCCGCGGCCAAACCCTGAGCCAGGCCGGCGGTTGCGGTGCCTCGGGCGGCGCGCCGTGCTTCCCCACCCGTGATAGAATTGGGGCGATTCAGATGGGGATACCACGCCCTTACCGGGGCTTCGGAGGTGAATAGTATGTTCCGGTTCGTCGCCACAGCATGTTTCCTGCTGGCCGCCTGGGGAGCGGCCGCTCAACCCAATCAGGCCACCGATTCCAGCCGTAAGCCCGCCACAGAGGGCGCGCGCGAGCTGTTCTACCTGGCCGTGGCCCAGAAGGATCAACTGGCGCCCATAGCGCGTGTGTCCCAGTCCGGTCCGAAGAAGGCTGCCACCGGCGCGCCGCAGGCGGACTCATCCACCGCTCCGGCTCCCGCTCCGGCCATGCACCTGGGCATCCGCTACAACCTTCTGCTGGTGGACCAGAACAACCAGGGCACCCCGGTGGAGCCGGATCGCATCTTCCGCAAGGGGGACCGCGTGGCCATCGAGATCGAAGCCAACCGCTCGGGGTACCTCTACGTGCTGGCCCGCCAGTCCAGCGGCGCCTGGCAGGCCCTCCTGCCATCGCCCGAGATGTCCGACGAGAGCAACGTCATCGATCCGGGCAGGAAGATCCGCGTGCCGGAAGCGTACTACTTCGAGATCCAGGACCCGCCCGGATCCGAGCACCTGGTGCTGGTGTTCTCGCGCGATCCGCAGGACTTCTACGAGTTGTACCAGGGCATCAGGAAGCAGAACGCCGCGCCCGCCACCGCCGCACCGCCGCCCGGCCATCCGGCGCAGCAGGATGTTCTGATAGCCGACGCCTCGCGCGTCAACAGCGCCCTGGCCCGCATGCAGTCTCAGTTCGGAGGGCGCGACATCGCCATCCGCAAAGTGAGCCAGCCGCTCAGCGCCGGAGAGCCCACCGGCTCGGTCTACGTGGTCAACGCCTCCAATAAGCCGGCTTCCAGCGTGGTCACTGAGATTGAAGTGAAGCACCGGTAGGCCGAACCCGCGCCGCCGCTATCTCTTCTGGTTCCGGGAGGCTGGCGACGCAGGGGCCTGCGGCCACCCCTCGATGGAGTCCTGGCTCACCAGCACCTTCAGGCGGAAGGGTTCCTTGACGAAGGTGTCGGCGGTGCCCTGGAAGTGGATCTGCGTCCCCGGCTCGGCCGGATGATTGAACGGGGCGCTCACCTTCAGCACCACCTCCTCAACCGCGGAACTGCTGAGGCCCAGCGAGATTTCATCGGGTTTGCCCAACGGGTTGCAGCGCACCACCGTGCCCCGCAGTTTGGGGAGTGGGGATGGTTTCAGCGTCTCCAAAAAGTACTTCTCTCCATCCGGCCCGGACAACTGCTTGAAGATTCGCAGCCACGCGCCCAGTTCCGGATCGGCCTGGATCAGCGCCTCTTCCGCATGGCGCTGGCGGACCGTATCGGCCGACTCCACCTGAAACGCGTCGGGCGGAAACGCACTGGCGGCGGCTGCGGTTTTGAGCGCCTCGGCTCCATCCGTGCCGCCATGATAGGCGGCGTACAGACGGTCCGCCAGTTCCTCCACCTGGCGCCGCCACACCTCCGGCAGCGCGCCCTGGCCGCGCATCGAGGCAGCCCGCGCCAGTTGCCAGGCGGCGGGAATCTGCTTCTTTTCGTACGCCAGCACGAAACCCAGCCAGGAGGCGATCTCCGCGCTCGCCGGGTCCTGTTGCAGGTACTCCGTGAAGGTCTTCTCCGCCGCAGGGAAATCCTGGCGCTGCCATTCCACCCAGCCAATGGCGCGGCGGGCCAGCAATCCGGCCGCGGATTTCTGCTTCTCCCAATCCGCATTTGCCACATCGTCCGGCTTCTGGGAAGGCGCGAAGTATGCTTCCAGCCCGGCGGCCAACCGGCGCGCGGCCTTGTCGCCCAACTCCAGGGTCTCCGGCTTGACGTTTTTCAGCTCCGGCGCCAGCACGGTGCACCAGTAGACCCCCACGAAGCTGTCGGGCCGCTCGGCGAGCATTTCCGCGGCGGTCTCGAACATGTGGGAGGCGTCGCCGGTGGCCTGGTAGGCCGCCAGAAAAAGCTCCCGGCGCTGCTGCCGCATTTCCGATTCGGGATACTGTTTCTTCCACTGGTTCAACAGTTCCAGTTGCTTCTCCGGCGAGGCCTCCACGCGGACCTTCAGAACCAGGTCGTACTCGTTGCGGTCCGCCCAGGCCCGCCCCCAGGCGGAGCCGGGAAGCGCCAGCAGACATGCCGCCAGACCGAGAGAAAAAACCGCCACCGGCTTTATCATGGGGTTCACCGTTTTACCGAAACCTTCTGCGGCCATCCCGCCTGAATGTTCACTTCCTGCGTGCTGACCACCTTGCCGTCCTGCACGCTGCGGACCTCGTACTTGCCCGCCTGCAGCGACAGCTTGGCCGGCAGATACTGAATCCGCCCCTGGTAGACCACCGGAATCTGCTTGTCCGCGCCTTCGATCTCCAGGCTGCCTGAGTTGGTATCCAGTGTGCCGGCCGCGGCGCGCCGGATCACCAGGTCCCTGGTTTCCGCCGTGGGAGCGATCTCAAGATGGAAGATCTCTTTCATCGCCGCGGAAAGGGTTGCCGTCTGATCGCCGGAGGGCAGCGGCGAGGGGTCCGCTCCGCTGGGGGCCGGGCTCGCCGGCGGCTGAAGCGGAGCCAGCGTGGTTCCGATTTCATTGACGAATCGCGCCGGGTCCACCGGAGTGGTGGCCAGCAGCCGCCGGCTGCCTTCCAGGTCGGGCGCCCCGAAGCGCATCGCCGGGAACATCTCCTCGATGGGCGGCGGCGCCGGGACCTCGGCACTCACTTCCTGGGCGGCCGGTGCGCTCACGTCCTTCAGCGCCGCCAGGATCTTCATCGCCTTCGCGGTGCTTTCCCCGGTGCCCCGCACGCGAATGGCGTGCAGCAGCAGCACCGCGCCGTCCACATCGTCCTGCAGCAGGTAACTAAAGGCGCCCTCGAATCCCGCGTCGATTGCGAACGGGTCCAGGTTGACGGCGTTCACGTAAGCGGCCGCAGCAGCCGCATAATCGCCCTTTTCGAAGCTCGCCTGCGCGTCGCGGCGGGCCGTCAGGTATCCCAGGCGGCTTTCGGCGGCCGCCTGCAGGTTGCCCCCGGCCTTCTTCTGAATCACCTGGTTGAGGCGGTCGATGGCCTCGCTCCACTCCTCCCGCTGCTCGAAGCGCTTGGCGTCGGTCATCCATTTCATGGCCAGGGATGCCGCGTTCTCGGTTGCCGCGTTGAGCGAGGGGCGGAAGAAGAAGGTGCTCGTCAGGCTGGAGATCGCCCAGGGCGTCTGGTTGCCGCTGGTTTCGCTGCTCACCGTGGCCCGCGTGTGGTTGACCACTTCCTCAATGGTCAGGCCGGGCTTGCCGATCTCCACCGCCAGCGCCTCGGTGAAGTAGCTATTCCTGCCGTTGGGGTTGTCGGCCGCCGTCTGTCCAGGGCCCGTGGAAAAGACCACGTAGCTCTCGTTGGGGGAGTTCTGCGGCTGCGCCAGGCCTGCCGTCAACGCGGCCTGCCGCGCGATCGGGTTGCTCCGGCAGGCATCCAGGATCACGATGCTCCGCTTGGGGCGATTCCGCAGACCTTCGAATAACTGGGCCGCCGAGAACAACCGGAACTTGGCCGCGATCACGCTTGCGGGCGCCTCGAAATCCACCGGAACCAGGAAGTTCTCGTTTTCGATTTGCACCCCGTGCCCGGCGTAGAAAAACAGCGCCGTGTCGCTTGGCCCCAGCCTGCTGAGAAACTCGCCCACCGCGGACTGCATGGCCACCAGGCTGGCGTTCTCCACCAGCGTGGACCGGAATCCCGCCTCCTTCAGCGCCTTGTCCATCAGCCGGGCGTCATTGACGGCGTTCTGCAGCGGGCCGGCCACGTAGGCGTTATTGCCCACCACCAGGGCGTACCGGTTGCCCTCCTCCTGCGGCATGCCCGCGGCGGTTGCCAGGGCGACGGCGAACGCGAAAACCAAACGGTGCGCGGCAAACGGCATGATTCCCTCCTCAGCGGAATGTCACCTGCCTGGAACGGTCGTCCAGACTGGGATCCCGATCGCTGATGGCCGACGCAAGCCGGCCCCCGTTGTAGTTGTACCGGATTCGGGACGTCTTGCCCTGGAACTGGACCTCTTCGGAGACCAGCCGGTCTTCCTGGTATTGGAGCGTCCGGTCGTAAACCCTGGTGCGATGGGTGGCGTCGGCACCCTGGTAGCCCCGCACCGCCGTCAGGCGATCGCCGTCCCACTCGAAATCCACCCACCGGTCGCCGGGCGTGCTTTTGGCGCCCGTAAGCTCGCGCGCCTGCCGCACGCGGCCGTGTTCGTCGTACGTCAACTCGAAGTAGTGAACGTCGTCCCAAACGAAGGGATCGAAGAAGCGGTTGCCGGCGATCCCCAGCGCCACGTTCCGGCCCGTGATCCGCTGGATGGCCAATGGATCCGCGTACGGATTGTTGGCCAGCCGCACTACGGCGCGCCGGAACAGCTCGTCAGCGTCCGTCGTGGCCGTGCGCGGGTCGCTGCCGGTTCCCGCCCAGGTGACCCCGCTCGAGGCGTTGTCGTAGCCGAGGAGGATCTTTTTCTCTCCGGTGACGTGAACGTCCTTCTCGAAGGCGGGCGTAATGGCCTTGAGACGGTCGCCGTCCCACTCGAAGCCGGTTGTCAGCTTATTGGAGGCGGCGATCCGGTCGATGCGCGGCTGGAACGCCAGCGATACCGGGCAATAGAAGACGCCCGCCGCCAGCTTCCTGTTGGAGAGCCAGTTGGCCGCGCCGTCGCGGGGCTCTTCCGGATCCCGCAGCGAGGCCAGGATCCGGCGCACCTGCGCCCGTTCCCCCTCGCTGGCGTCCAGGTTGGTGGTTGTGTCCAGATAGCGCTGCAAGCTCTGGCGGGCCCATTTCGCGTCGCGCAGAATTGCGCCCAGGCGGCCGCCGGCGAGCAGCAGTTCCGCGTCGTCGTCGCGGTTCTCCAGCCCCTGGTGCGCCAGGGCCGCCGCCTGATGGAAGTTGAACGCGTCGAAAGCCTTGTGCAACTGCGTCTTGATGTCGTCCAGGTTATTGTCCCGCTGAAACTCCAGGCTGGCGCGCATTTCGGCGGCCTTCGAGCGTTCCTCGTCCACCGCGCGCATGTCGTACTCGTCCAGCGCCGCCAGCGCCGGGCGGAACTGGTGCAGCGCCGCCAGCACCTCGGCCTTGCGCAGCAGCATCTCCAGATTGTCCTTGTCGATGCGCTCGGCGTCCTCGACTTCGGCCAGCGCCCGGTCGGGCTTGTTCACCTGTAAGTCCAGCCGGGCGCGCTGCAGGTCTCCGGCGACCGCCGAGCGCTCTCCCTGGCTCAGGCTCTTGCGCGACCCCTGCCGGTCCTTGGCCACCTGGTTGGAGTAGTTCCCCCAGGCGGTCCGCATGTCCGTGCGCAGTACGGTGTCTGAAGGCTTGCGCAGGCTGGCCAGGCGGAACTCCTTGTAGGCTGCGCCATACTCCTGCTCCCGAGTACGTTCCTCGCCCGCCTTGCGGTGCGTAAGCAGGCTCTGGTTGAGGGCCTGCTCGTGCATGGCGGCCATCTCCGGAAAGGCGTGCCGGTAGCGCTCGAAATCGCGGTCGGCCAGCAGAAACGCGTCCCACTCGCCAACCGCCGCCAGAGCCCGCAGGATGGCGGTCTTTTTTATCAGCCACCGCCGTTTCTCCTCCAGCGCGCGGCGCAACACCACCTGCTCGGGCGCGTCCGGATAGGCGGCCAGCGAAATCTCGGCGACCTCCAGGCCCTGATCGAGCGCCTCCACTCCCGCCGAGCCGCTCTCGAAAAGGTCGTAGCGCTGGCGCATGGCCCCTTCGATGAACTTCTGCAAGGCCCCCATGGCCGGGTCGGCCGCGTACGCCTTGGCCGCTGCCGCAGCCAGTTCTTTCTGCGTGGCGAAGGACTTCCCCTTGCCGCCGATAAATTCGAGCGCGGTCTGGTCCGTGCACAGGCTGGCCAGTTCCGTGGCGCCGCCCGCAAGGAAGGCCACGAATTCGGCCAGGGGGATTTCGGAGGGCGTCTTGTCGCTGGCGGCCTTCCGGTATCCGATCCTGGCTCCATGCCAGATGGCCGCCACATCGAGCGCGGTCGTCTTGGGCAGTCCGTCGGGTATGAAGAATTGCGGCGTGCCGCTCGCGTACATGGCCAGCACGCCCGTGCCGCCTTCTTTCAGGACGTCGCCGGCCAGCTTCATCGAAGGCAGCTTGCTGATGGGGCCAGCGAGCTTGGGCTGCGCGCCCAGACTGACAACCTTGTCCTTGCCGTTCACCACCAGCGCCGCGGCTTCCGCGAATTGCAGGCCACCGGCGGAGCGAAGCACGAGTATGCCGGCGTGAGCCGAAATGGTAATCAGAAAGCACGCCGCCAAGCGGGTCACTGGAATCATGCCTTTCCTCAAGCCCTCCTCCATTCTCAATCGGCCACTTCCGCCTGCCACATTATATTATCTATCGATATCATTATCGCGGTGCCCCGAGCGGGCCGCAAGCCCGGTACTCTGTGAGGAAATTTACATCCCGGGCGTGCCCGCCGCCGGTCAGCGTGCCCGGTACTTCCCCAGCAGCCGGCCGAAGTGCCCGCGCAGCGCCTCGCACGCGGCGGCGTCCTCACCCAGGGCTTCCAGCGCTTCGGCGACGGATTCGATGGTCGAAAGGCACTCGCGCCGCGGCTCCTTGCGCAGCCGCCCGTACTGCGACGGACGCAATGGGTGCAGCACCAGCCGGTGCAACTTCAGCAGCCAGGCGTTCCGCCACCACATGGTTTTGGCCTGTGCCCAGGTCCCGTCCAGCACCACGATACCTTCCAGGGCGGTTTCGGAAGCCTTCAGCGCCTTGCCCGCCTTTGCCGGAATCGCCAGCCGCTCCGGCGCCGCGTCTCCGGGCGCGGGCTTCTCCGCCCGGCCGCCCAGGTAGAGCACGCCCCAGTTGCCGTGCACCGCAGTCCGTCCCAGCGCCTTGGACAGGTTGGGCCAGGAGAGCCCGATCCGCAAGGTGGAGTTGGCCAGCGCCAGGTGGGCGATGCGCGCCGTCCCCAACTCCTTGTCGGGCTCCTGCGGATGCTGCAGGATGAGCACGTGCCGCCGCGTCGCCAGCGGCGCGATGCCGTCGCAGACGCACAGCAGATCCTCCTTCAAACACTTCGGGCAGAACGTCTCGGTCATATTCTCACCACCCAAGCATAGCGCGGCGGGCGGCGCGGAACCGGATGGCCCCACCAGCCTTCCGAGCGGCAGAACCCGGTCGCTTCTTCGCCCCTGATCCACCAGAGGTTCCGCTCCCCGCGGCATTCCCGGTAAGAACATTTGTAGCCGCCGGACTTGTTGCAGAAACTGCAAGTGGTACTGTGTCCTTTCGGCAAGGGTAAGTGACGGAACACCTCAGGACTGCGGCCACCTGTCGCAGCTTCCTGTCAACGTGGCGCCGGACGGGTATTGGCATTGCTATTACGCAGCCCCAGCGGCACAGGTGTTACGGTGGCGGAGATGCCTGTGTACGGTCGAATCGCCGAACCGGTTTACTTCGGTCGCTTCACCGCAAGTTGCGCGTTGACCGCCGAGGCCGCTCCGCCCACCAGAATCGTCAGCGCTACGTCTCCGTCCGCTTGCGCATCCGGGACTTTGACGTTGATCTGATATAGCCCGGCGCCAACGAGCCAGGCGACGGCGTCCACGGCGGTGTTTCCGAATCGCACTTGAACGGGACTCGCCACGGGTACGGGCGCGCCTATGACCGTGCCAGCGGGTGAAGCCGGGGACGTGGCTCCCAGGCCGGTGCCGTAAAGAAGGATGGTCTCGCCGGGCGCGGCCTCCGACACCGGGCACAGCGTGGCGTCGGTGCATCCCGGAAACAGGCCGGGGCTGGCTGCGATGCGGTAGTCGGTGTGAAGGGCGGCGGCGTACGCCGAAGGCAGGAAGCGAAACAGCTCCGGCACGGTTTGCTTGAGACTCGGCGATACCGTATTGCTCGCCGCGCCGTTGTTGACCACGGCCACTTGCACCGTCCCATCCGCCAGGCTGCCGGGCACTTGGAAGTTGATCTGCGACGGGCTCACCACATACACCGCGGCCGATCTTCCGTTCACCGTCACCCCGACGCCTTCCACGCTCGTTGGCAGCACGCCCTCCACAATCTCGTCCGGCCGCCACGCGCGCGTAGCCGGAGCCAGGTTGTTGCCGGTCACGCTGGCCCACGCCCCCGGTGCAATCACCGGCCCGAAGCCGGCGCCATCGGCGACGCCCGCCACGTGCACGCTGGAAATACCCGAACCTACCGTCAACCCCGCATCCAGCGTGGCCACAGACCCGCCCGCGCTCTGGAACGTCACGGCCCCCTGGTACGTCCCGGCGCCGAAAACCGACGCGTCCGCGCCGATGCTGAAAGTCTGCGCGGCGGCAGTGCCCGCGGGCGTAGCGGAGAGCCGGGCGGCCGGGGTCGAGGCGGTGCAGGCGCCCGTGGTCTTCAGGCCCGAGAGCGTCACCGTCTGCGAGGTCTTCCCACCGGCCTGAAAGCTGACGCTCGTCGGAAACGGATTGCAGGCGTGGATATCGATCAGCTTGGTCACCGCCAAGGCCTTGGTGTCGACCACGCTGAGCTGGTCGGACCTCGCGTCCAAAGTCAGCAGCTTGCTCAGATCGTCATTGGCTACCAGGATCCATGGCATATATCCCTTCAAGGAAATGAGTTGTGGCAGGAACTGGTTCCTGGTGAGGTCGTACGCGTTGACGAAGCTGCCGTCCAGGTGGGCGATGTACAGGCGGTTCGAACCCGGATCGAAGGCCAGACCGATGGCGTTGAGGATCGTCAAGCTGGTCTGCGAGATGCCCATGGCATTTGTGATCCCGTCCAAACGGATAACGCTCTTGATTTCGTCCCGGTCGGTGTCGATGGCGAGTATGGCCCAGGTCGTGCCCACGAACAGGGTTCGCGAGCCCGCATCGTACGCATACGGGTAGTAGGGGCCGGCCGAGATCCCGAGGGCCGAACTGTCGTTGAACTGGATGGTCTTGCGCAGGCTGTAGCTAGTGGCGTCGACCACCTGCACTATCACCGGACCGCTGGACTCCCCGCCAGCGAGGTAGAGCTTGCCGGCGTCGGGATGCTCCCACGGCAGGTCGAAGCTCCCGCCAGCGAGTTGCAGCGTAGCCTTGACTTGAAAGCTCGCCGCGTCGATAGCCACCAGAAGGTTTGGCTGGAACGTGCTCTCGGTTCCCCGTGCCTGCGAGACGGAGTAGACCGTCTTCCCATCGCGCGACCCCTGCACGCCCCAGATCGCCGGCGCCCCGGAAGGGAGGTTGTGCCGGGCGCGCAGAGTCAGATCCGCGGCCAGTTCCAGGAAGTACTCCCCCTGCGCCACCAGGAGGCTATTGGCATCCCGGAATGCCGCGCCGAACGACTGGAAATCGGTGCGTGTGAGGGGGAACTGAACCGTGCGGATCACGTCGCCCGAGTCCAGGTCCACTTCCAGGGCCTCATTGGTGCGCGTGAGCAGCGCGTATCCCCGCGATGTCCCCGGTTCCCGCACGAAAGAGGAGGGCGAGTTGCTCTCGTCGTTCAGTACCAGATAGGCGGCCACCTGGTTGGTGGCGAGATCCACCTTGATCAGCGAGTTGCCATCGGAGTTGGTGGCGTACAGTACTTTCCCGGCCGGATCCAGTTTGAGGTCGTTAGTCTGGGTACATTTGTTCCCGAACTTCTGGGGACCGACCTGGAGCGTGCTGCCGATTGTGTCAGTGCCGGTGTCCACGGTCAGAATGAGGGGCCCGCTGTTGTTGACCAGCGCCGGCCAACCCGCGCCGACGTACAGGCGGCTGCCATCGGCGTTGAGGGTGAGGGACATGGCGCCGCCATCGACCGTCTGCCGTGTCACCGCGCCAGAGCGCAGATCTACGGAATAGAGCCACCCGGTGGCCTGGTAGTTGGGCAGCCACGCGCCCAGCACGGCCAGGTAGGCCTTGCTGCCATCGGGCAGAACCGCGAAATCGTGGACACCCCAGTCGCTGGTACCGGGCTGGATGGTGGCTTTCGCGCTCCACAGCGCTTTCTTGTAGTCGTAAGTCCCAATGGTGCGGGTTCCATCCGGAACGGAGGAAACGGCATACCATAAGAAGGAATCGGTGGCGCTCTCGCTGACGGAGTTGAGTCCGACCGAGTTGCCTAGCGCCGTCAGTGCCAGGGTATCCGTGTTGATGAGCCAGACGCGGCCGCACACAAGTACCAGGTACGGTCCCCAGCGGGAGCGGACCAGTTGCGCGGGAGATGTGGGGAAGCCGCCGGTCATCTGGATTTCCTGCAAGGTGGCCGCGTCGAGCACCAGCAGCCTTCCGAAGGTGTGATCGTACAGGAACACCTTGGACTCGGCGGCGTCCAGCGCGATGCTGGAACACTGCAACGGGAAGTAACGCGAGAAATCCGCACTCGCGACCACGGTCATGTCGCTCAACCGCACTTTGAAGACGAACGGCGAAAGATCGAACGACAGATAGGCGTAACGCCCATCCTGCGTAAGTGCCATGCCGAAAGGGCTAAAACCCTGCCGGACTGCCACCGCGGGGCTGGCCAGCGCAGACGGGCCATCGGCCGCGGCGGGCGGGCACCACACCGCCAGGGCCCAAGGCAACCAGATGAAAGCACAGGATCGCCATTGTCGCATTCAGGACCTGAATATCCTCAGCTTTGCCAGCTAACGTGATGGTATCACGGGGGTGCCGCTGGTGATGTGCACGGGAATACCAACAGCCAGGGTGTCACGCAGGCGGTCAGTTGCCGGCGAGACAGTGCCCGCGCGCCGCGATCCTCGCCTGGATGAGCACGTTACTTGCATTGCCCCGACCCCCGTCCTCGCCGCTGCGTTCGAGTACAGAACCTGCGCGGAGCCTGGCGCGAAACACTCTCGACGGCTTCCGTGCCTGGCCAAAACCCTACGCAATTCTGCACTTTGGGATGCCGGTTTAGCGGCCATTTCGAGAGATCTTCTTCGCCTGACCAGAGTCTATCCTTTGCGGCGACGGATGCGATCCGCACCTCCCGCTCAATTCGTTCGCAGGGAATGCTCGGATCTACGATTATGGACACGTTGGTTCTCCGGCTGGTCCATTCACTGATGGGCCGGTCTTCCACCATAAACGATTGTTTGAGGAACGATTCCTCGTCGGCACCCAGGGCGCGGTTCGCAATGATGGCAACGCGGTCAATCGAAATCTTTTTGTCCTGGATCAAGTTCCAGTCGGTATCTGGAATTGCCCTTCGCGAGTGAATCTGGCTCGCCGCACGGCGGTCCTCGCTGCTGAAGATCGCCAGCGCCCGGAAAACGGCGCTTAGCATCCGTTCGTCGCGTGACCCGACCTTGTCGAGAAGCAGGTCCACGGTGCCCGCTCCCAGCCGTTCGACCTGACTCATGTCGCCGGTTGCCAATGCCTGCAACAGTCGGTCCGTGGCGGACTTGGGTTGCCATCCCAAATGCATGAGGACCTCAAAAGCGGCAAGAAAGCACCCGTCTCCCGACTCGCCGACATTCGCCAGGGCCTCCAGGTTCACATTCCCAGCCCGCGTGCGGCCCCAGGAACCTGACCGAATGAGCACGTCCTTGAGCGCCTCGATGGCAAGAGCTGCCGCGAGCCGTACTCGCTCGTCCTGGTCATCGAGCGCGGAGACAAGGGGAGCGAGCAGAGACAATTCCCGATAGCGGCCAAGAGCACTTGCCACCTTCAACCGGGCGTCCGGGTGGGCGTCATGTTTGAGGACTTCCGCCAGCGTCTGTAAGGTGTGGAGGGTAGGGCTGACACCTGGGATGGTCAGGTCATCCACGGCTTTCAGACGCACATTGAGGTCTGGCGACCGAAGTTTACGAATTGTCCACGACAAGAACACGAACGCTGCTCCATTCTGCCGGCTCGTCCGCCTCCGATTCCCTGCGCCCGCCGCAGCGCCAGCATCGCCTTCAATCCGCCGAAGACTAACGAGTTCGTCAGCGCATACTCCACCCGCGCCGCGCGCGCCTGGTTGGGGATCACATCCAGGTCGCAGTCCGGATCGGGCAGGTCCTCTTTCAAGCATATCGGGCAGATGGCCGGGGCAGGTTCCACCACCCAAGCATGGCGCGGCGGGGGGCCTCCGCCGGTTTGCGCGCGCCCGGCGCGCGAACCCCTTAGGGCAGCCGGGCGAACGGGCCGGCGCCCTCCGGCGGCGCCATCACCGAGGCGACCGCGGCTTCGCCGGTCACGCCGCCGTCCAGGAATGCGTCGATCCGCCGTTCCATATCGGCCGGGAACCCCGGCGCGGGCCCCAACAGCTTTTCGCCGTACGCCCGCAGAACCACTTCCCGGAACACTGGAAGCGCCAGCGTGCCGCCGGTTTCCCGCGGCCCCAGCGAACGGTTGTCGTCGAAGCCGATTCGCACGGCGACGGTGATTCCCTCCGGGCCGTACGTGGACCCCACGAACAGGGCGTCCCGAAACTCGTTGGTGGTTCCCGTCTTTCCCATGACGGCGATCGGAAACACGCTGGAATCGAGCGCATGAGCCGTACCGGTGGGCATGCGAACCACACTGCGCAGACCCTCCTGGATCAGCTTCAGGGCGTCGCCGGCGACGTAAACCGGAGTCGCCTGGCGCCGGCTACCGGCCTGCTCCTGGCCCGCCTCGCCTACGATTCTGCGGATGATGTACGGCTGCGTCAGAATGCCCGATGCGATGGTGCGGTACGCGTTGGCCAACTCCAGCAGGTTCACTTCCGAGGCGCCCAGCGCCGTCGTGACGAATGGGTGCAGCGGCGTCCGTATCCCCAGGCTGCGGGCCATCTGCATGACGCTCGAAACCCCGATCTGCTGGGTGATCCAGATTGCCACGGCGTTGCGGGATTCCGCCAGCGCCATCCGGACCGGGATCATTCCCTTGAAATGGCCATCGTAGTTCGAGATCCATTTCAGTTCCTGCCCAACCCCATTGGCCACGCCGATGGGCTCGTCCGGCACCACGGTTTCGAGATTGAATTGCCCGGCTTGAAACGCCGCCAGATAGACGATGGGTTTCATGGCCGACCCGGGCTGCCGCAGGGACTTCGTCGCGCGGTTGTAATCCGCATATGCGCTGGAGCGGTCCTTGTAGAACTGGCGTCCACCGGTCTCGGCCAGGATGCCGGCATCGCGGTTCCGCAGCACTACCACCGAGCCCTGAACCACACCGGCCGCGGCCGGGTGCCGCTTCTCGTACAGCGACAGGCCGTGTTCGAGTGCCTGGTTGGCAATCTGCTGCACCCCGGCGTCCACCGTCGAGTAGACCTGTATCCGGCCCTGCTGCAGGTCCTTTACGCCGAGGCCGCCCTGGCTGCTGGTGAGTTCATCGAGAACGCTGTCCACCACCGCGGATGCCTCGATCGTCCTGTCCCTGCGGGGCGCCACGATCTCAATCGGGCGCTCGCTGGCTCTCCGCTCCTGCCCGGCGGAAATGTAGCCACTGGCCGCCATCAGTGCCAGGGTCCGGTTTCTGCGCTCGATCACTCTTTTCGCCTCGCTCGAACTGGGAGCGTAGCGGCGTGCCGACTTGGCGATGCCCGCCAGCAGCGCGGCCTTGTCCGCATCCTCCACGGTGAAGGTGGCCAGATTCCTGCCAAAATAGTATGCCGCTCCGCGGGCGAACCCGTACTGGCCATTTCCCATGTACACGAAGCTGGCATAGCGGGCCAGGATCTCCTCCTTCGCGCGGCGCTTCGAGCCGAACTGCTTCTGCATCTGTTCTTCGATCCACAACGAGAGGCGGATCTCCTCCACCTTCCGCGCCAGCATGTTCACCATGCGCGCGCCGATCACTTTCGACAGCATGCCGGCTGCCAGGCCTCCGCTCCGAAGTTGGTCGCTGTTCTCCTGCTCCATCACGGTCTTGAGGAAATAGCCCCGCACGAGCTGTTGGGTGATGGTCGATCCGCCTTGCGGGAAGATGGCGGAGTTGTTGGCCGAATCCCGGCTCCCCATCTTCACCATGCGCCCCATCAGATTGCCCAGCTTGATCTTCCACAGCACGCGGGCAAATCCGGTGTAGTCGACTCCGGAGTGCGAGAAGAAGTTCTTGTCCTCGGCGGCCAGAATGGCGTCGCGGACTATGGGCGGAAGTCCGTCATAACGGGTGATCTCGCGGGATTCCGTGCCCATCTCCTTCAGCAACTGGCCGCGGGCATCGTAGATGTTTCCCATGGTGGGAAACTCGAAGCGCGTGAATCCCCCCAGGTCGGGCAGGTTCTTCCTGTCGAGGTAAACGTGATAGAACACCGCGGCAGCCGCCACCGCGGCAATGACCGTTGTCCCGGCCAGAACCCGCTTCGCGCCCTTTTTCCAATTCAGCCTTCCGAGCCGGCTCCGGCGCATCCTCCGAATCCCTGCCCGGACGCGCACACGCAGACGATGGAACCAGATCCGTGCAGCCGCCGGCGGGCCGCGGCGTGGGGGTTGTCTCGCGATGCTCATGGGGTGGCCGCCGTTGAGATCCGGCTCGCCGGGGCTTCGGTATACCGGCTGTAGTGAACGGTCTGCTCGATGCGCAGAACCGCGAGCAGCCCCAGCCTGGCCGAGGCGAACACCTGCAGCCGATCCGGTTGGCAGACCCGATCGCCGGCACATGCCATCTCCAGGGTGGCGCGCGATCCCTTTGCCACGCGGACCAGAAATGCCCCTATGGATATGGTGTCGGTAACTTCCGCTTCCACCTTTACGATTTGGAAGTCCTGCTGGTCCACCCAGAATCTGCCTTGGAGGGAGCGAAACAGCCGGGCGGTGCGGGACCGGGGCTGGTATTCCTGGCGCGGAATAGCCTGAATGACCAGAAGGCCACGGCCATCCAGCCGTTCTTCCCCCACCAACCGGAACTCGAAAGCGTCCAGCATTTCCTGCCAGGCATCACGCTGCCACTCCGGGCGGTTCTCATATGTGAACAGTCGTTTGGCCCGCTCCCCCGCGTTCTCCAGCCTCCGGGCAGCGCTGCTTCTGGCGAGGTTCTCCCGTTCCTTTTTCTCTTCGCTGGCGGGCAGCGGGCGGTCGTCCCTCTGGATCAGTTGCCGGTACGGAGTCCCTTCCGGCAAGGTGATGTCGTAGGTCTCCACCTCGGTCAACTTCAATCGCCCCTGGGCGTCCAGGCGCCGCAGTTCCACCCGCTGCAGAAACCCATAGTTCCGGGCGATCCTCCAGTTGCTCGCCTCGGCGGCAACGGCATGGCGCATCGCTTCGCGTGGGTCTGCCTGGCCAAGCAGGACGGCCGTCGTGGCCAAGCCCAGCAGGAACACGCGCAGATCGTGCACCGTATTCATCTCTAGCTGGAAGTGGGTGCAAGTCACGCGCCAAACCGCGCCGCGTTGGAGCCTATCGTGTTACTGCCGCGCCGGCAGATCCCCGGCCCACGCGGAAGTCGCCGGACGGCCGTTTGTGCGCCTTCGGCGGCAGGAGTTGCATGTGCCGGGCGCGACGCCGACGCGTGGCAACCGCCGGACTGGGCTGCTACCTGGAAACCCTCGCCCGATTTCGCGTGGACCCATTCCTTTGCGCCGGCCTAGCGGGGATTGGTGAGCCTTCCGCAAGCCCGCCTGGTGCCCGTCCGCACGTCTTCAAGTCAGCGGATCCCAAAACTCCACTAGGGATTCCGCCCTGCCGCGTGGGGCTTCATCCGGATCGACAATCTGGTGCTCTATCTCTCCGGTTGACGGACACCAAAAGTACTCCGGATGCGGCAAAACGTCATTCAGAAGCCTGCCGCACTCCGGACACTGGATCTCATGTGTCAACCGCTGAAAGTCTTTCCCTTGATAGTATTCAGCCTCCGGATCGACCGCGAAGACGGCGCCGCAACTGGGGTGGATAAAGAGGCGCCGCGCTTCATGGAAGCCGGACGGGATGGTGAAGAACACCCCCACGATCTCGCCGTTCCTGCACCAGGTCGCGTGCTTCCAACACCGTACCGCAACTCGTTGCATACCATGGTGGCCACCCGGAGACCGATCCGCCCCGGCTCGACTACCCCCGCCTGAGCGCCAGCACCGCGTTCAATCCGCCGAAGGCGAACGAGTTGGAAAGCGCGTACTCCACCTGCGCCGCGCGCGCCTGATTGGGGATCACGTCCAGATCGCACTCCGGATCCGGCACGTTGTAATTGGCCGTGGGCGGCAGCACGCCGTCGCGCAGCGCCAGCACCGTCGCCAGGCATTCCAGCGCCGCCGCCGCTCCCAGCGCGTGGCCGTGCATCGACTTCGTCGAGCTCACCGGAATCTGCGCGGCGCAGGCGCCGAAAACGGCTTTGATGGCGGCAGTTTCGGTAGCGTCGTTGGCCACCGTGCCGGTGCCATGCGCATTGATGTAGCCGATCTGTTCCGGCTCCAAGCCGGCATCCCGCAGCGCGCCCCGCATGGCCCGCGCCGCCCCGTCGGCCGACGGCTGGGTGATATGGCAGGCGTCCGCCGACATGCCCACCCCCACGATCTCCGCGTGGATGCGCGCCCCGCGCGCCAGTGCCGCCTCCAGAGGCTCCAGCACCAGCATGGCCGCGCCTTCGCCCAGCACCATCCCGCGACGGTCCTTCGAAAACGGGCGGCAGGTCTCCGGCGAAACCACCCGCATGGCCTCCCACGCCTTCAGAATGCCAAAGCTGAAGGGCGCCTCGCTGCCGCCGGTGATGGCCAGATCGGTCATGCCCGACCGCACCATCCAGAAGGCCTGCCCGATGGCATGCCCCGCCGACGCGCACGCCGTCGAGATGGTGAAACTGGGGCCGGTGATGCCGAACTCCATCGAGATATGGCTGGCGCCCGCATTGGCCATGGTCTTCGGGATGGTGAGCGGATGCACCCGGTTCAGGCCCATCTTGTAGACGTCGTGAAACCCGACGTCCTCGGTGCTCTGCCCGCCCACGCAGGCGCCGGTGACGATGGCGGCGCTCTCCCGCAACAGCGGCGTCCAAACCAGGCCGGAGCTCTCGACGGCCTCGCGCGCGGCGATCACCGCGAACTGCGCGAAGCGGTCCATGAAGTCGGCCCGCCGGTCGTCGAAGTACGGCTGGTGGCTGTAGCCCGCCACCTCGGCTCCGTTGCGGAAGCGCAACTGGGTGGCGTCGGTGCTCTCGATGGGGCCGATGCCGCAGCGGCCCTGGCGCAGCGATTCGCCGAACTCGGCAGACGTGCGGCCCAGGGCGCAGATGGCGCCCACGCCGGTGATGACAACGCGCCGGCTCATCCTCTACTGGCCGGCCTGGGAGGCTTCTTTAGCCGCCACCAGCTTCGCCACGCCTTCGCACATCTGGCGCACGTTGCGCACGCTGCGCACTTCCTCGTCGGGAATGGTGATGTCGAATTCGTTCTCCAGGGCGAATAGGATCTCCACCGCGTCCATGGAATCGATTCCCAACTGCTGGAACTCGCTGTCGATGGTCACGGACTCCACCGGAATCCGCTTCGACTTCGCCATCGTTTTTAGAACCCGCTCGATCAATTCGTCGGACATAGTAGTCGGCTTACTGTCTCCAGTCGATAACCCCGGTCCAGCAAAATGGGGATCAGCCGGCGCACGGTCTCCACGGTCACGCCGATATCCGGCCTGACTCGAAGCTCCCGCCCGTCGTGAAGACATAGAATAGCGCCGTTTGCGGCCGCCGGGGTTAACTGCGCCACCACCGCCTCTGCCTTCTGCTTCCAATCATAGCCGATTGCGGTCCACATCACGCCCCCCAGGCCCAGCCGCCGCCCGGCCGCCCCCATTCCAAACCAGCGCACCCCGAACGGCGCCCGGTACCATTCCGGCCGCACCCCCGCGTGCCGCTGGATGGCCGCCTGCGCCCGCTCCAGGTCGCTCCGCATGAACCCCGGCGTGCGAAAACAGAACAGCGGATGGCTGTAGCTGTGATTGCCGATCTCGTGCCCTGCTTGCGCCACCGCCCGCGCCACCTCCGGCAGTCGCTCCACGTGCGCGCCTACCTGGAAGAACGTCGCCGGCACGCCGTAGTGCGCCAGGATGTCGAGAATGCCCCCGGTGCCCTCGCTCGGCCCATCGTCGAATGTGAGCGCCAGCGCTTTCCGCCGCCGGTCGCCGTGCCACCGGGAGGGGCCGAACACCGCCGACGATTTTCCCCGCACGGCCCAGCTCATGAACCCCACCGCCGCCCCCAGCGGCGCTGCCCCCGCCATCAGCGGATACATGATCATCCGGCCATGCCTTCCATGCTACCAGGAGCCCCGGAATCGAATCAGGCAATCGTCAACACGGCGGCGCTGGTCGTGCCGCTTCGCCCAACCCCAGGATGCGAACTGCCGTCCACCCCCACCCCGGCGATGTTCCGGCCGCTGGGCAGCGCCGCGTGCGATCCCATCCTCACTTGAAGCGCTTCTTGAAGTAGAAATCCAGCCCGAACATCCCGTTCTCCTCCCGCAGCGCCACCGCCGACCAGTTCGGGTTCAGCGACCACTCCACCCGCACCACCTGCGGATTCGAGGTGGTCACGTTGGTGATGTAGGTGAAGGTGATGTCGCGCGTCACCTGCTGCTCCAGCGTGAGCCGCGCCTGGGGGTTGTTTTCGATGCCGCTGATGGCCGGGTCGATGCGCAGGTTGCTCACTCCGAAGAAGCGCTGCAACCGCCCCGCCACCGGGCTGGCGATGGCCTGCCCCAGCAGCGCCGATGCGCCCGTCTGCTGCCACGATTGGGGGGCGCTGTTCTGCTGCGCCAGCAACGCGGGATCGCCCGTGGGCGCGCGCCCCGTAGCCAGCAGCGCCACGATCTCGTTGAAGGCCAGCGGCGGGTCCGAGCTGGGCGCCAGCGTCAGGTGGTGCAGCGGGCCCGAGATCGTCAGCGTCACGTCCACGCCGCGCGCCTTGGTTCCCAGGGACACGTCCACCACCGGATCGATCCGCAGCGGATTCAGAAACTGCACCGACCCCTGGTTGATGGTGTATTTGGTTCCGAAAAACACGATCTGCCCGCGCGTGACGTTGAGCCGCCCCAGCACGGCCGGGTTGCTGAAGGTGCCCCGCAACTGCAGGTTGGCCTCGGCCTGCAAATCCTGCGCCAGCGAGCTCTGGAATTGCAGGTCCGTCGCGGTGTTCACCTGGATATCGAAATGCAGCCCGCCCAGCAGCCCGGTCCGCGCCGGCGGAGTCTCGACGGGCTGCGAGCTTTGTGCGATCAGCGAGCTGAAATCCGACTGCGGGTTGAACCCGGTTCGCTTCACCGTGATGGTGCCGGCCAACATGCTGCGGTCCGGCGTCCCCGTCAGGCTCAGGCTCGCGTCCGCCACCGTGCTCACGCCCTCGGGATAGCGGATTCGGACCTCCCGCGCCCGCGCTCCCAGCCGGAAGACCATCTGCCCGCTGTCGTAACTGGCGAAGCCCGAAAGCTCGATCCGGCCGCCCCCCGTCTCGCCCGTGAAACTGCGGATGGTCGCGCGGCCCCCGGCGAAAACGATCTCCCCGTTGGCGCTGGAAATCCCATTGGGCACGTCCACGATGCTGAAGGCCGCATTTTCGAATTCGATGCGCCCGGTCACCTGCGGCTCGGCGAGGCTGCCCCGCACCAGGGCATCGGTCGTCACGGTGCCGGATGCCTGGAAGTCCGGATTCAACTCGCGCACCATCGCCAGATCCACCCGGCCCTTTACCCGCAAGTCCAGGCCGGCCTTCGGGTTGAGTTGCGCGACGCCGGAAATGCTCAAATCCGTCGCCCGGCCTACCAGCCGCGCGCTCTCCACCGTGACGCGCGAGTTCGTCATGGTGACCACGATGGGTCCGGAATTGCGCAGCGTCAAGGCGTCGGCCGCTCCCGCCGCACCACCGGCCGCGTCCTGGGTCGGAGATATGGTGAGGCTCGGTATGCGCAATTCGGTCTTGACCAGCCGGGGCTGAAGCGCCGGCCCTTCCAGGCGAAGTTCGCCTTCCGCCGATCCGCGGAATGCCCCCGGCGCGCCGGCCGAGGGCGCCAGCCACTCCCGCAATTGCACGAAATCCAGTTTCGAAAACGCCACCGCCGCGCTGCCCGGATAGTCGCCTTCAAGCTGCCACTGGCCGTCGCCGCGGATGGTCGAGCCCGCAAAACCGGCTTCCACGTGCGCCCGCAGGGTCTGGCCCTCGGTAGTTGCCGTCAGGTGCGCGTCGCCGAACGGCTGCTCGTCCAATTTCAGCCCCCGCCCGGAAACGTCCAGGCGCAAGGCGCGCAACCGCCAGCCACGTCCGTCCCTGGCCGGCGCCAGGTCCACGGTTCCCTCGGCCGCCACGGTGGCGGTTCCTTGGATTCCCGGTTGCCACGTCACCAGGGCATGCACCTGGTCCAGCGGCATGTCGTTGCTCGATACCTGGAACCCCAGCCGGCCCGTGTCCCAGCGGTCCGCCGCGTGGTCGAACCGGCCGGAGAACGCCACGCGCTTGCCGCCCGCCGTCAACTGCCCCGCAGCCACCTCCAGCCGGTTGGTGGCATAGCGCACGTGCGCCGTCACCCGCTCCACCGGCTCTCCCTGGTAGACCGCGTCGCGCAAATTCACGTCGGCGTCCACCAGCGGATTGCCGATCGCCCCGGCGATGGCCGCCGCCCCGCTCAGCGCCCCGGCTACCGGCACTTCCGCCAATCCCGCCAGCCCCGCCACTTCCGCCACCGGCGCCGCCTCCAGCGTTACCGCGCCGAAGATCAGGCTATCCGGAGACGTCTTCCATTCCCGCAGCCCGATTTCAATCTCGCCCCGCGCGCGCAGATCCCCCCGACTGAGCACCACGTTTCGCGCATGGAAGTCGCCCGCCCGCGCCGTCACGTCGCCTTGCACCGCGGCGGGCGGCTCGCCCTGGTAGGACACGCCCGTGCCGCCCAGGTGCCCCTCAATCCGCAGGTCCTCCAGCGGCCCCTTCACCGCGCCCTGGAACGCCGCCGAGCCGTTCTCCAGTTTCAGCGCCGCCGCCGCGCCAGCCCCCAGCACCGGTAGGAAATCGTTCAAGTCGCGCGTCTCCAGCCGAATCTGCAACTCGCGCCCGATGGCGCCGGAAACCGCGACTCGCGAAGACGGCAAGTGGAGCTCGCCCCGCGCCATGTCCACGATCCCCGTCAGCGAATCGTAGGTGCCCGCCACCTGGCCATCCACCGGATCGCTGCCCGGCGCCGGCGCCAGCACCAGATCTCCGGTCGCCAGCAGCCCGCCGCCGCGTTCCAGCGAGCCCTGGCCCGCCAGAGGTCCGGATATCAGCGCGTCCCACGGCAACGGCTCCGCGCTCTCCAGCGCCACCGCCTGCCGCGCCGCCACGGCGCGAAGCTCCCCCTTCGCGCGGAACCGCTCGAAATCCTCCAGCCGCGCATCGCCGCGAAACTGGCCGCCCAGCAGGCCCAGCGCCATGGCGTGCAATTCCAGGTCATTGCCCACCAGCGCCGCCTCGCCGATGTTGCCCGCCAACGCCAGCGGGTTGGCAAACACGCCGTTGACGCTGCCTGCGATGCGCACCCCGCCTAGCCGCACCACCCGGTCATCCGCGCTCACCTTCGCGTCGATCCGGAACCCCGCCAACCGCACCCCCCCGCTGCGGAACTCCAGGCCCGAGCCGCGCATGTCGCCAGCCAGCGCGAACCCCGCCGCCCCGCTCCACGACGCCGTCCCCCGCACCAGCGCCAGTCCGCTCAATCCGCGGATGCCCAGGAACCGCGCCCCATCCGCTACCCCGAGGCGCGCGTCATAGTCGAACCGCGCCCGCGGCGCCACCAGATCCTCCACTGCGCCCACCGCCTGCACCGTGGTCGCGCCCGTGGTCACCTTCAAGGCTTCCACGCCGATGCGGTTCCGCTCCAGCACCAGGCTGACGTGGATGTCGAGCGGCGTCGGTTCGCCCCGCTTCCACTGCACTTCCAGGGGCTCAGCGGAGACATCGCCGCGATAGCGCGGCCCGGCCGGGTCGTAGACCAGCTTCGCCGCCAGTTGCCTTCCGTGGATTTCCAGGGGCGCTTTCCCTCGCCCTTCCACTTCCACCTCCCCACGCGCCAGGCTGAATCGGCCGATCGCCAGTTTGAGGACCGTCTCCATCGTCCCCGGACCCCGGCTGTGGATCTTCGGCTCCGGCACATTCGTCCGGCCGTCGGCCGCCACGGTGAGATATACGCGTGGCGCCACTACGTCCAGGTACTGGATGTCGGCCCGGCGGCCGAGCACGGACACAACCTTCAGCCCCACCACCACGGATTGGGCGCGGAACAGCGGCGGCTTTTCCGCCGGCTCCAGGCCATGGATGACGAAGCCGCCGGCCTCCACCCGCAGGCGCTTCCAATCGAACTGGAACGAGCCCATCTCCACCCGTCCCCCGGTGGCATCCTCCACCGCCGCGATCACGCGATGCAGCACCCAATCGTGGAACCAGGCGCTGCGCAGAATGAAGACGGCCACCGCCAGAGCCAGCAGCGCCAATACGGCCAGCGCCGCCACGATCCTCCGCGCCCGGCGCCAGCGGCTCATCGGAACGTCTCCTCGTGGAACACCACCACGGTGCGGGCGCGGGCTTCCTGGAGCCAGCGGTCCATTTCCCGGTCCGCGCGCTCGCCGGTCAGCCTGGCTTCGATGTCGTCCAGGTAGCGGCTGGCGTCCACCGGCTCGCCCGGATGCGCCGCCCGGGCCAGCGGCGCCACC